>OHBJ01003234.1_pt1 | contig 10790 bp, 7 predicted proteins | sample 1577241 | NCBI WGS metagenome assembly OHBJ01 (sample SAMEA3541594, study PRJEB24748) | human gut metagenome | biome: human gut; feature: human-associated habitat; material: faeces | place: China | collected 2012
TAACATATGGACTTATTTTACCGTATGGAGTGGCCTTGCCACTCCGTAATATTCACCTTCCAGCATTCCTGCAAAACCACCTGCAGTTTTTGCATAAGAAGTATTATTCTCACCAGTTGTATATGCACCGTTAACGATATATCCCCAGTCATCCCAGGATTCAACATCTGCATAACGGATTGTAGCAACTGTCGAATTAAGTACTTTAATTAAGTCTGAAGGGGTACTAAGTAGTTTATTAAGTAATTGACTTAATAATCCTTCACCAGCAGTAGGGTTAAGTGTTGCTACAGAACCAGGTCTAGAACTTCCTACAAAACCACCTACGTAGCTTCTACCATCTACTCGTCTGAGTTTCTTTACCTGACAATGTGTAGTATTGTCTCCCCAGATTTGTCCACCAATGAGTTTACCTACATAACCACCAGCATAACCACAGTTATCCTTATTATTAGTTCCTGTAGATTCAACCATCAATCCACTTTGGTAGCCTTCTACTGAAGATTGCTTAATTACTGGAACAAATACATTCAGTACATCAATCATTCTTCCTAATTGAAGATTAAGACCTAGAATATTGACACCACCAAGATTTGCAGCACCACCATTGATCATTTCTCCAGCAAAACCACCTGCTGTTCTTAATCCTTTTACTTTCTTAGTCTGATATGCCTGACCATTTGTGATAGTACCTGTCTGCATAGAGCCAACATAACCTCCTGCAGCACCACAAATCGCTAGTTTAATTTCATCTCGGTAATTCACTCTACCAGCAACTACATTGTACCCATAAGCATATTTATGAATAATAACATCTAATTCTGCTTGGTTATTTACCTTACCATGCTCTGCAAGATCACTTCCGTAACCACCATACTTACCTACGAATTCAACCCATTTATTCCATGTTTCATAATCCATCAAGGCAAGAGGTCCATATACTGCAGTATTCTCTTCTGTAGGATAAATAACACTTAAAGCACCTAGTATGTTATCTACCTTTACTAATCCCCATAATAGAGATAAGTTACCTGTCTCTGCAGTGTCTGCTGATTCCATTAAACCAGTAAATCCACCCGCAATCTCTTCACCATATACAGAACGGATTCTTACTGCTTTACAAGTACTTGTTGGTCCAGTATATTCTTCACCTTTCCATTTCTTTTTATTATTACCCCAGATATGGCCACCTTCGTTATGTCCTACATAACCACCAGCCATACCTCTTTGTACTTGTGTTGTAGAAGACGCTTGTGCACGTACTGCACCACCACAAGGAATACATGTAGTAGAACTATTTCTAATAGTAGGTACAAAATCTTCTGCGACAGAAGCAAGTACACTATCAGCTTTTACTAATCCACCTAAAATACTTGCATCATCTAATACATTCGCAATATTACCAGGCTGCAAATCTCCTACATAACCACCAGCAGTTAACTGACCAATAATATAAGAGAAGTTATTCGCATTAGAATCCTGAATATGTCCACCAGAAATCTTTCCTGCAAATCCACCTGCATCTCCAAGTACATCATTGTCTGATGCATCAGATGCCGTATTCTTATAAGATGCTTTAACCGCAAATCCACCAGGTTTTCCACTCACATGAGAATGTTCAATAGTAGATACCACTACGTTTAATGCATCTAATACATTATTAATACCTATAGAAGCACCTAGAATACTTAATCCTTTACCTACAGAAGCTGCAGAACCAATATCCATATAACCAATATATCCACCAGCATATCTTGATCCAGTGACTGCATATTGACTTTCATTATTAAAGTATGTAGGTGCTTCTGTAGATTCTAAATCTTTTGGAGGTGTTACTTTTGTATGTTTTAAATGTGTCACATCACAATAACTTATCTGAACACCACTACCATAACCAATGAATCCTCCTGCACTACCAGAATTCGTATCATCCGATTTGATTTTATTAGCCATAACCGTAAATCCATTATCGGATTTAACTCCTGCATATTCTATTGTTGGAACATATGCATTTACTAAGTTTAACAACTCTCCAATGTTTATATTCAGCCCATCTATATTTCCTAGAATACTAATACCTTTACTAGCATCGGCCAATGCTCCAGAATAAACATTTCCTCCAAAACCACCTGCATAACTTTGACCATTCACAGAATCTAAATTATATACAGCATAATAATCATTAGTACCTCGTGAACTGTTATCAACTGTACCACTTTGAAAATCTGCTGCAAAACCACCAGCAACATCTGCCGTAACACTTCCACCATTCACAAAAGAAACCGTGCAATTTGTATATTTAGGAATTAAATATCCTACAGCATTTACTAATCCATTTGTCTCTATTAATGATTTAATCGAATTGTCATCAGCAACTTCTGCTAGACCACCTGTTTTTGAAATACCAACAAATCCAGAAGCATATCCGCCATCATCTGCAGCCTTCACTGATTTTAGATTTATTACATGCGAATTTTCTATTTTTGTACTTCCACTTTTTGCGATAAAACCAGAAGCACTATAATCACGAACCGAATTAGAATCACGACTACCCTTTGCGTGTACCGTAAACCCATCCTTAATTCCACTTACAGATGTATCCTTAATTTTTACTTCAATTGCTTGTCCTAAAGAAAGTAAATTATTCAATTTCAACAAATAATTCAAGCCTAACAGGTTAACAGTTAATCCACCATCTGTTCCGGCCAAATCACCAGGGCCAGAAAGACCAATAAAACCACCTACTAAGTTATTACCTTCTATAGAAGCTAAATTATTGATACTAACAGTTGTTATCGAACCACCAATCGTATCTCCAAATCCACCCGCAACACGTTCATTTCCCTTAATAGTAAATCCATTCTCTGCACCATTTACATGAACATTATCTACAGTAAACGCAAGATAAGATGCAACGCCAAGCGTTGTATTTAATAAACCGGCAACACTGGCCGTACCCATTGATCCAGCAATTCCACCAACATAATCATTTCCTGTAACACTTGATAATCCCGTTAAAGAGCTATCAATCACTTGAACAGAACCAACATCATAAACATTATTTTTCCAATATGATATTTTCCGTAAATTATCTGCATTCGATTGTGCTATATATGCACCATTACCTCGTCCTGTTACACCACCAACATAATCCTTACCACTAACTTGCAGTGAAGCATTTACAGAACATCCTAATATATATGATGGATTTACGCCAGCAAGAGAAAGTAAGGATGAAGTTGCTCCAGGATTACTACTCAAAAGTTTTACAACAAGATCAACTACACCGCCAAGTAAGTTATTCTTTGTGTCATCTTTACCTAAATCCGCAGACCATCCAAGAGATGCAATACCTGCAAAGCCTCCTGCATAATCACTAGTCGCTTTTACTTCAAATGTATTTGTAGAATTAACAGTACAGTTGACTGCAGACGTATTTGCAAGAGCACCTGCAAAACCACCAGCGTAAGTTTCACTTGATACTGTGAGTCCTTTATTGTCTATTGAACAGTTTAAAAGTAAACTTTCTGGATTCATTCTTGGAAGCTTTGTCTCAATATCCAATGCACCAGAAAGAGTACCTTCAATGACATCATCACGTGCTAAACCTACAAAACCACCCGCAAATGATTTTCCATTAATTGTATAGTCACTATTTGTGATTTTACAACCTTCTATAATTGTGCCTTTCTGTTGTCCAATAAATCCACCTGCATAATCTTTTTCACTTGAAGTAGAAATACTTAAACCATTAATAGAACAATTCTTTATTTTCGCATTAATATAACCAGTAGGAATCAATTTACTTACTGGAATCGCATTACCTAATAGAATCGTAATTAAGTCACCTAAACCTAATCCTGGAATAACATTTAATATATTTGTAAGTAACTTTACTAACCCACCAAGTGCATTTGATAAACCACTATACTGTGTTTTACCTACTGCATAACCAACAAATCCACCTGTATTATTGTTTACGTTTTTTACATCCGCATTATTTACTTCTATATTAGAAACCTCTACATGACCTTCTACACGTCCTGCAATAGCACCAGTCGCAAGTGCTGTAGGGTCTTTCTTTCTTGCATCAAGAACATCCCCCAATGTTTTTCCCAAATCAATCTTGACCTGACCGAACGTTAAGATAAATGTTAGACCACTTACAAGTCCACCAAGTAATTTACCTAAAGTACTTGTAAGAGTACTTACAAGAGTAGATGGATACCAAGTTTCTGTAGTGGTTGTATGAACTTTCATATTATCAAACTTGATATTTGAAACCTGTACGAGCCCTTTACTTAAACCAATATCATTTTCTCTTACTTCACTTGATATAGTTGAGAAGAACCCAACACCCATTTGTTCACCAACATTGAGTTTATCTGTTTGTTCAACCTTCACATTAGAAATAACTGGTTTCTCTATCTTTGCACCTACATCCCAAATCTTATTGTTAGTGCTCTTAGCACCAACCATTGTGCCTTGGAAGTTAAGAGGTTTCCAAGTTGAACTACTTAAGTCTATATCACGGAAGATAATATAATTCGAATTAGCGCTGTATTTCTGATTTGCAGCATTATCAATTTTGAGATCAGGATCAATTTTACCTGTGGTCTGATTAACACCACATCTTCCTCTTGTTTTTAGGGGTGATACATTACTTAAGCTTTTGTTTGTTTCTTGAATTCCTCCAAAAGTATAGTCAGATACTCCATTTTGATTTTTCGTTAAATCGGCATCTCCACCATAAAGCATAATAGGTTTGCCGTTTTTATCCTTATCAACTTTCCATTTTAGGACATCTTGATAAGCCTGATAAACCGCACCATATACCTTTGTATCTGTTCCTATCTTTCTGAGCTGTGCTTCATTACCAATAAGAATATAAGTCTTATTCCCAATAGTCTTAACAACCTGACCCTTAAAGTCACGGCCTTCCGCATTTTCTGTACTTACGTTTTCGCTTACCTGATCTGCCACTAATTCTGGCTTACTAGAATCAAAGCTTTTAGACAATACATACTTATGTGACTTACTATAAGTTAAGTAGGGCTGATTCTCTCCATTAGGATATACCATCTGTCCCATGCCAAACTGAGGTGCATCATAATCCAATGACATTACTGGTTCTGTTTCTGAATTATCCTGTGCAAGAACCATTAATTGATAGGGGTTATAAATAGTAATTGTATCTGTTTCTTTATTATAAAGAGATGTACTTTCTCTAGTTGTACCTGTAATACTACCAGTAAAGTTATTTGGAAGTGTCCAGATATAATCAGTACTCATCTCAATATCATTCATTAATACATATTGAGCATCTGATGTATATCTCAATTCAGTTCCTTCATTCTTTACTACTTCTCCAGAACCAATTGTTCCATCCTTATCACCTGTATAAACATAAGCATCAGAACCAATTTGTTTTAACTGATTATAGTTATAAATACAGATCTTATCGTTTTGGTAATATGTTTCTATATTCTCAGTTGTATTCGTTTCAGAACTCTTTGTATTATTATTGTCATAAAGAGATTGTTCAGTTGTATTATCTGATGAATTATAATTTCCTATACCAGCTGCATTTGCCTGTGTGCATACCAATGCAACACACAGTATAAGTAGTACCCATTTATTAAATATTTTTTTTAATTTATTCATCCTAAGACCTTTTTTCCCTTCTTATAATTCTGACTTGCTATTCAGAAAACATGTCGCAATTGTTCTAAAAGGCCCCATATTGTTGATATTTTCTATATAAACACACTTTTTTTACATCTTTTTGTATTATAGACTTATAAAATTGTTAATATAATGTGTAAAAAGAGAAAAGTTTTTAACAGTTTTTTGTCTAAAGTGTACCATAAAATATTACAAAATAAATAACGAGCCACTTATGCGACTCGTCTTTAATTACAACTGTTCTAATATTTTAAGTATTATAATGCCATTTCTAACTGCAAGTATTTCCGCACTATTATCAAATTCTATACCTGTTAGATCTACAATCTTAGATAAACGATAAGAGACAGTTCTAGGATGAACGTTCATTAACTCTGAAGTTTTTCTAATACTCTGTTTATTACTCAAATAACATTCCAAAGTACTAATCAACTCACTGTTTCTCTTTTTATCCTGTTCATTTAGCTTGATGACTGAATAAGGTATATATTGTCTTAATTCTTCCTTATCATTAATATTTATAAAAATCTGGAAGAAACCTAATTTAGCACAATCCACGATTGATTTAGTTTTATCTCCAGTAGCCTCTCTAATAAGACTAATATACTCTAACGCTACTTTAGAATCCTTAAAAGAATCCTTTAATCCGTGATATCCCTTCACACTCTTTCCTATTCCAATAAGAAGTTCAAACTTCTTATTTCTTCTAGTTAAAGAATCTTGTATATCTTTATGAATCTCTTCTAAAATGTTTCTAAACTCTTTTTTTATTTTCCAATCTTTTTCGTTATAAATGTATAAGATATGATTTGTATTATAAAAAATACGCTCTTTTGGTAAGTAATGATACATTTCTTTCTTAAGATTTTTCGTCTCATTCTTCTGTGCGATACTATTTTTTTCTTTTTTATTCTCAGGCTTTAAATAGAATATAACTACTCTATATTCATCTGTATCGCTTAAATCAAGTAAACTTGAGGCATCATCTTCTTCGGCATCAGACATACCTCCATTAATCAACCAATAGTTCAAATCACGAAGATATTTAATTTCCATCTCCTTCTTTGTGACATCCTGAGCTAAAAGATAGAATAAAGCCGTAATTATATTATCTAATGTGACAAAGTCTAATTCACTCAACGGTTCATTCACTTCTGTAACCACTAGATAATAATGACAATAATTAAGAATATCAATCTTTTGAATATATTCCACATACTCTCTCTTTTGGCGTATATACTCATGCTTAGTAGTAATATGGGGTACATATTTTTCATCATTTATGATAGTAAACTCTTTTTGTCCTGTAATAGAATAAATACAATGATAATTTTCATCATACAAAGAAACAGAATTTCCTAGCATAGTTTCTAAACTTTTAAAGAATGTCTCTATTGTTTGTTCATCATATCGTTCATGTAATAAAAAATGATTAATTTGATCTTGAACTATTTCATTATATAGATACTTTGCAATATCAAGATCGTAAACATGACATAATACATGTTTCATGACAGCCCAATAACTAATATTATGTGGAAGTTCTAATACAGGTATTCTATGTGCATCGCAAAAGTGCATAAATAGTTCAAATAACTCCTTATGAGGTACTGTATCATTTCTTCTTTTTACTACAAATCCACTAACACCTTTTTTATTAAATTCTTCTAGATGGTAAATCACTGTGTTCTTATCAAGATTATCATAAACCCTTAAAGAGGTTAGTAATAGCTTGCCTCCCCCCCCGAATTTTCAATATCAGCCATCGAAACAAATTGTGCACCTTTTATTTCCCTATTTGTTTCATACAGATTGTTTATTATTTTAATTCCAGAAAATTCATTACTTTTGATTAAATCTTCTACTGTATACCCCACTTGAAAAAATCCTCCATATTATATGATTGTCATATCAAGCATCAGCGATATATTATCTAATACAATCAATCAATATATGATAATAATATTAATTATTGTACATATCTAATATAAATGTAATGTAATATGTATTTTTTATACTTTAGCATAACAATTATAGTTCAATTTTTTGTTTTATACTATCTATTTGCCTTCTATTAAAAAAAATCTACTCTTTTAATTATAGGAACACATTTGTTTTTTCTTTACAGATGTTGTATATTATAAACTCAAGAAAGGGGAGAAACATTATGACTAAAAAGAAGAAATTACGTATACTACTTACTCTATTAATCATAATCTGGATGGGGGTTATATTCTGTTTTTCTAATCAAACAGGTCCTAAAAGTTCCTCTTCTTCTCAATCAGTCATCTATCTCATAGGACATATATCTAAGACATTGACTGGACACAATATAGTGGATACATTATCTACAGATGCTTTTAGCTTTATAGAATTCGTTATTCGTAAATGTGCACATATGTTTGTATATTTCGTTTTAAGTATTCTTACAATGTTGCTGATGTTTACTTATGAAACTTATCCATTACGCTTTAAATGCTTTATATCTCTACTAGTGAGTTTCCTCTATGCATGTTCAGATGAACTTCATCAGTTCTTTGTAGGAGGACGTAGTGCAAGCTTTAGAGATGTACTTATAGATTCTACAGGAGCCTGTATTGGGATATCACTTACACTTATTATTTATACTCTAATTAAAAAGGCACAGCGTCATTATTAGCTGTGTCTTTCGTTTGGCTTAAATTCTACATAGTCATAAGAATCTTCATCTGTATAATGCCACCATTCACCCTCATATCCTATAAAGCCATACTTCTCCATTGTTTCTTCTAGTAATAGAACATGTTTAAGAGGATCACCTGTTAACCATGAATAATCTCTACTTGCTTGACTCGTAAAATCATCAAACTCTGTAGGCATCTCTATTTCACTTCCATCACTCTTTACAAGAGTCACATCTACAACATTTCCAAAATTATGTGTCTTTGGACCATTTGTAGGATCAGCAACAAACTCATCATCATGAATTAGTTCCCAGAAGTATTGTTGTGCAGTAAATGGTCTATAGGCATCCCAAATTTTAAGACTATAACCTAGTTCTTTTAACTCTTCCTGAACCTTCTTAAGTTTAAGTGTAGTACCTCTTCTTAAATACGCTTCATCAAAATCATATACTTTAGTATGTGTAAAATTACGTTCTGTTGCATAACGTAGTTCCACATATATATCAGGTATATAATCTTTCACTCTCACATAATCACTTTTCATAAATTCTCCAAAAGAAAATCCAGGGAATAACCCTGGATCCTAGTAATTGTTTTTGACTTGAATACGTGTAATAGCCTTCTTTAATGCAATTTCAGCACGCTGTAAATCGACATCTGGATTCTTTGATCTTAATCTCTCTTCAGCTCTTGCCTTTGCTTCTTCAGCTCTACGTAGATCGATTTCTTCTGGTGATTCAATATCATTCACAATAAGTGTAACAGTATTATCACCATCTACATAAACAAATCCACCACCAACAGCGAACTCATATCTGTCTTTATCAATCCTATAATTCATTTCGGCGATTTCCACACCACTCGCCAATGGCATATGGTGAGCAAGTATACCCATCTGACCATCAGTTGTTCTAATGTTCAGAATATCTACGTCTACATCCCTGTAGGTACCTTTAGGAGTGACGATATGTAAATGAAATTTACTCACTTAAAGATTCAGCTTTCTTTACTGCTTCTTCAATAGTACCTACATTATGGAAAGCCTGCTCTGGTAAATCGTCATATTTGCCTTCTAGAATTTCTTTAAATCCTTTTACTGTATCTTCTACATGTACATACTTACCATCTAAACCAGTAAACTGTTCTGCAACAGTAAATGGCTGTGATAAGAAGTTTCTAATTCTTCTTGCACGTGCAACGATTAGTTTATCTTCTTCACTCAATTCATCCATACCAAGAATTGCGATGATATCCTGTAATTCCTGATATTTCTGTAACATCTGAGTTACTCCATGAGCCACTTCATAATGTTCTTTACCAACAACGTTTGGATCAAGACCTCTAGAAGAAGAGTTTAGTGGATCTACTGCAGGGTAAATACCTAATGCTGCAATACTACGATCAAGTACAACTCTTGCATCAAGGTGTGTGAATGTAGTTGCTGGAGCAGGGTCAGTCATATCATCGGCAGGTACATAAACAGCCTGTACAGATGTAATAGAACCCTGTTTAGTTGAAGTAATACGTTCCTGTAACTGACCCATTTCAGTTGCAAGAGTTGGCTGATAACCTGCCTGAGATGGAACACGTCCAAGTAGGGCAGATACTTCTGAACCAGCCTGAGTGAAACGGAAGATATTATCGATGAATAGTAAGACATCCTGTCCCTGTTCATCACGGAAATATTCCGCCATAGTAAGTGCTGATAATGCAACTCTAAGTCTTGATCCAGGTGGTTCATTCATCTGACCAAACACTAGTGTTGTCTTATCTAATACACCACTTTCTTTCATTTCATAGTACAAATCATTACCTTCACGAGAACGTTCACCAACACCGGCGAATACTGATAAACCGTTATGTTCAGTTGCGATGTTGTTGATGAATTCCTGGATAAGAACTGTCTTACCTACACCGGCACCACCGAACAATCCGATCTTACCACCCTTGATGAATGGACAGATCAAGTCTACGACTTTAATACCTGTTTCAAGAATTTCAGTTTCTGTTCTCTGATCAGCAAATGTAGGTGCTGATCTATGAATTGGCATATGTTTTTCTTCAGTCAATTCATCTTTACCATCAATAGAATGTCCTAATACGTTGAACATTCTACCAAGTGTTTTATTACCTACTGGAACACTAATAGGTGCATTAGTATCCACAGCATCCATACCTCTTGTTAAACCATCAGTAGGACCCATTGCGATACATCTTACAATATCATCACCAATATGCTGAGCAACTTCTACAGTTAACTCTTCACCATGGTTATCAATTGTAATGGCTGTATTTAGATCTGGAAGATCTTTATCAGCAGCAAACTGTACATCGACAACTGGACCCTGAGCTTTGATAATCTTACCAACATTCAAAGACATATGGCACCTGCCACTCAAAATGTGATTAAATATACTCACATCGAGATAATGTAAGTTCTCA
>OHBJ01003235.1_pt1 | contig 10784 bp, 9 predicted proteins | sample 1577241 | NCBI WGS metagenome assembly OHBJ01 (sample SAMEA3541594, study PRJEB24748) | human gut metagenome | biome: human gut; feature: human-associated habitat; material: faeces | place: China | collected 2012
CGATGAGACCATGGTAAAAGCCCACGATGCCCAGACCGAAATGCTGCAGCAGGAGGCCGAAGGCAATCCTGTGCCCGTAAACATCATTCTGGTGCACGCACAGGACCATTTGACCATGGCACAAGTGATGCGCGATATGGCCGAGCAGTTTATGGATCTGTACCAGACTGTGCAGACCCTGAAAGAAAGCAAGTAAAATCATGATTCAGAAAAGGAGTAAGTAGTATGAAGATTCTGTTAGCTTGTTCCGCAGGTATGTCCACCAGTCTGCTGGTCAATAATATGAAAAAGTTTGCCGATGCGTCCGATGTCATCGAGGCACGCCCTGTGCGTACCGTGCCGGATATTTTGGATGACTGGGATGTGCTGCTGCTGGGTCCGCAGGTGCGATATCTGGAAAAGGAATATAAGCCTCTGTGTGAGCAGAAGGGCAAGGGCTTTGGTGTGATCCCTATGCAGACCTATGGTCGCATGGATGGCAAGGGCTGCATGGAACTGGCACGCAAGGCCGCTGCCAACAAGTGATTTTTGTATAAGAGGAAACGGAACAATGAAAGAGTTTGAGTATACCGTGCAGGATCAGCTGGGCATCCATGCCAGACCGGCTGGTCAGATTGCAAAGCTTGCCAAGGCACACCCAGATTGCGAGATCAGTTTTGCTAAGATCGGCGGCTCCAAAACAGCAAACGCTGCCCGTGTGATGGCACTGATGAGCCTTGGTGCAAAGCCCGGGGATGTACTGCACATCACGGTAGAAGGTGCCAATGAAGAGTCTGTGACCATGGCAATGCAGGAACTGCTGAACAGCGAAAAATTGTAATTATCTTACGCTGCGGGATGCAGCAGAACAGATTCCTCCTTGAAAAGCAGCCCGGAACGAAGAATCCGGGCTGCTTTTTTGCATTTTTTGCAAAAAATATAGCGTTAATTCGTAAGTTGATATGAGCGATTTTCTCATGTCGTCTTCATCTTAAACCATTGGAGCATCATAAAAATACAACCTGCTATAACAAAACAGAAAGGATGCCAGACTATGGCTATACTGAAATTACAGCCCGCCTGTCGCGAAACGATCTGGGGCGGACAGCGTCTGCGAAAAGATTATCATATGCAGTACGAAGGTGCTAACATTGCGGAGGCGTGGATGTTATCCTGTCATCCGTCTGCTCCCAGCATGATTGAAAACGGAATCTATGCCGGCAAAACGCTGCAGCAGTATCTGGATGCGGAAGGTCCGCAGGTACTGGGCAGCTTTGGAATGCTTTTTCATCCTTTCCCGATTCTGATTAAACTGATTGATGCAGCACAGCCGCTGTCCATTCAGGTACATCCCTCCAACTTCTATGCTATAAACCGCGAACATCAGTATGGTAAAACAGAGATGTGGTATGTTGTGGATGCCGAGCCGGGAGCATTTTTATACTATGGATTCCGGCAGCAAATCACCCGGGAGGAATTTGCCAGGCGAATCGAAGATAATACGCTGCCTGAGGTGCTGAATGCAGTACCTGTATGCAAAGGAGATTGCTTCTATATCCCATCCGGCACAGTCCATGCTATCGGAAAAGGGATCCTGATTGCCGAAGTCCAGCAGAATTCGGATGTGACCTACCGCGTTTACGATTATGATCGCAGGGATGCCACCGGCAAACCGCGTCAGCTGCACACAGAACAAGCGGAGGATGTTGCAAAGCGGACACCGCCGCGTGACGATTATAATTTTGGTGGGCATCTGATCCGGTGCGAGTACTTTACGGTAGACCGCATGACCGGTAGTTTTACTGATGTATGTGATGACGAGTCGTTCACCTCACTGGTGATACTGGACGGAAATGGTACTCTGATCGGAGAAAACGAGAAGATGCCGCTGCAAAAAGGGGATAGCTTTTTTCTGCCCGCAAACAGTGGTTCCTATCGCGTGGAGGGAAACACCGTGATTCTAAAGACCCGCGTTGGTACTATCTGAAGGAAATTGGTATAAATAGGTTTTGTTGGACTACTTATAATGGCATCAGATATTTTTTGATGTTTTTTCAGAATAGTGAAAGGCCACTCAAACTAACGCCGTTAAGTCAGTGATGGAAAGAGTGTCGGACGGGTATCGTCGTTGTATTTCTCTATCAATTCAAGGGCTTCGGGCAGGAGTTTGACACAGGCTTGAAGTTCGTTTTTCTTGCGACGGTATTTAAGCCATAGACTTCCTTCATCATCGGTGGTGAATATCCGCCTGATCCGGTATTCGGATGTAGTATTGATGGCTGCCGAAGCTGCCAACGAAAAGAATATCCCCGGAGAAGCAGTGGATTATCTGGAAATGGTACGCGCACGTGCCAGAGGCACCAATACGAATATACTACCCAAAATAACGACCAACGATCAGGGAGAATTGCGGGAAGCCATCCGCCACGAACGCCGCGTGGAACTCGGGCTGGAGCCCGACCGTTTCTACGATCTTGTCCGTTGGGGAATCGCCTCGGAAGTATTGCACGCTGCCGGGAAAGTAAACTACCAGGATAAGAACGCATTATTGCCTTTGCCTCAGTCAGAAATTGACAAGTCCAAAGGAGTACTGGTACAGAATCCGGATTATTAATTAATATTCAAATCAAACTGATAGAACGATATGATAAATAAGAAGATATTTTTTTCACTTCTGCTGCTCGCTGCCGGCTTCCTGAGTGCGGCAGCGCAGAAGTCGCCACAAGACATGGACCGCTTCATCGACGCATTGATGAAAAAGATGACGGTGGAAGAAAAGATAGGTCAGTTGAACCTACCTGTCACCGGAGAAATCACTACGGGACAAGCCAAAAGCAGCGACATCGCCGCCAAAATCAAACGGGGCGAAGTAGGAGGCTTGTTCAATCTGAAAGGAGTAGAAAAAATACGCGATGTGCAGAAACAGGCGGTAGAACAATCCCGTCTGGGCATCCCCTTGCTATTCGGTATGGATGTCATTCACGGATACGAAACCATGTTCCCTATCCCGCTGGGATTATCCTGCACCTGGGATATGACCGCCATAGAAGAATCGGCACGTATCGCAGCCATAGAAGCCAGTGCCGACGGTATCTCATGGACATTCAGCCCGATGGTGGACATCTCACGCGACCCTCGTTGGGGACGTGTTTCCGAAGGCAGCGGTGAAGATCCCTTCCTTGGAGCCATGATTGCCGAAGCGATGGTACTCGGTTATCAGGGAAAGAACATGCAACGGAATGACGAAATTATGGCATGCGTAAAACACTTTGCACTGTATGGCGCAGGAGAAGGCGGACGTGACTACAATACGGTAGACATGAGCCGCCAGCGGATGTTCAATGAATATATGCTGCCTTACGAAGCGGCTGTAGAAGCCGGTGTAGGTAGTGTAATGGCTTCGTTCAACGAAGTAGACGGTGTGCCCGCTACCGCCAACAAGTGGCTGATGACGGATGTACTGCGTGGTCAGTGGGGGTTCAACGGATTTGTGGTAACCGACTATACCGGAATCTCCGAAATGATCGACCACGGTATCGGTGACCTGCAAACGGTTTCCGCACGTGCCATCAATGCCGGAGTAGACATGGATATGGTGAGCGAAGGCTTTGTCAGCACACTCAAGAAATCCATTCAGGAAGGCAAAGTTTCTATGGAAACACTGAATACTGCCTGCCGCCGTATCCTGGAAGCAAAATATAAACTGGGATTGTTTGACAATCCCTACAAGTACTGCGACTTAAAACGTCCGGCACGTGATATCTTTACGAAAGCGCACCGAGACGCTGCCCGCAGAATTGCCGCAGAAAGCTTTGTTCTTTTAAAGAATGACAACGTGACCCTGCGTCCGGGAACTCCTGCCGAACCTCTTCTTCCTTTTAACCCGAAAGGTAACATCGCCGTGATAGGTCCGTTAGCCGACAGCCGGACAAACATGCCGGGTACATGGAGCGTAGCTGCCGTACTCGACCGCTGTCCGTCACTGGTAGAAGGCTTGAAAGAGATGACTGCCGGAAAAGCAAACATCCTATATGCCAAAGGGAGCAATCTGATCAGCGACGCCTCTTACGAAGAACGCGCCACGATGTTCGGACGTTCACTAAACCGTGACAACCGGACAGACGAGCAATTGCTGAACGAAGCATTGACGGTAGCCAATCAGTCGGATATTATCATTGCGGCTCTCGGAGAATCTTCCGAGATGAGCGGAGAAAGCAGCAGCCGTACAGACCTGAACATTCCGGATGTACAGCAAAACCTGCTGAAGGAGTTGCTGAAAACCGGAAAACCTGTCGTACTGGTATTATTCACAGGTCGCCCGCTGACGCTGACTTGGGAACAGGAACACGTACCTGCTATTCTGAACGTATGGTTCGGAGGCAGCGAAGCTGCTTATGCCATCGGTGACGCACTCTTCGGATATGTCAATCCGGGTGGAAAACTGACAATGAGTTTCCCGAAGAATGTCGGTCAGATTCCGCTGTATTATGCACATAAGAATACGGGACGCCCGCTGGCACAAGGCAAGTGGTTCGAAAAGTTCCGCAGCAATTATCTGGATGTGGACAATGAGCCGCTTTACCCGTTCGGATACGGACTGTCTTATACTACCTTCTCTTACGGTGATATCGACCTGAGCCGTTCTACCATCGACATGACGGGAGAACTGACGGCAGCAGTAATGGTCACCAATACCGGCACATGGCCGGGATCGGAAGTAGTACAACTCTATATCCGTGACCTCGTCGGCAGCACTACCCGTCCGGTGAAAGAGCTGAAAGGCTTCCAGAAGATATTCCTTGAACCGGGACAGTCGGAAATTGTACGGTTCAAGATTGCACCGGAAATGCTGAGATATTACAACTACGACCTGCAACTAGTAGCAGAACCGGGTGAATTTGAAGTAATGATCGGAACAAACAGCCGGGACGTGAAATCCGCACGATTCACGCTAAAATAAAAATCGTACAATAGGCACGGATTACACGGATTCACACGGTCTTTAACTGCGAAATCTCTTAAAACCGTGAAATCCGTGTAATCCGTGCCTAAAATTATTATATAATAAATTATTAATCACATGATTTACCTACAGTTATTCTATACATTTTTCAAGATCGGACTCTTCGGCTTCGGTGGCGGTTATGCCATGCTTTCCATGATTCAAGGCGAAGTGGTAACCCGCTATGGATGGGTGAGTTCGCAGGAGTTCACGGATATTGTCGCAATCAGCCAAATGACTCCAGGACCTATTGGTATCAACGCAGCTACTTATGTAGGGTTTACTTCTACGGGTAGCGTATGGGGTTCCATCATTGCTACCTTTGCCGTAGTCCTTCCCTCTTTCATCTTGATGTTGACCATCAGTAAATTCTTCCTAAAATACCAGAAACATCCGATAGTAGAATCTATTTTTAATGGATTACGCCCGGCAGTAGTCGGATTACTCGCCTCCGCCGCGTTGGTATTAATGAACGCAGAAAACTTCGGTTCGCCTACGGAAGATACTTATTCATTCGTTATCAGTATCATTATCTTTCTGATTGCATTCATCGGAACAAGAAAATATAAAGCCAATCCAATATTAATGATTATCGCCTGTGGTATTGCAGGTTTGCTGCTCTATTAATAACGAGCGGCTGAACAGTAAACAAAAAAACAGTAAACAAAAAACGGTGAATAAACTGCGTTATCATTCTGCAGAGTGTTCACCGTTTTATCGTTGTTTATTCTATACCTTTACAGTTTTAACTTCTTACTTACGGATTTCGATTCATTATGTAAACGATCTAAAGCTGTCACTACATAACGGCATTTTGTTTTTCCTGTTTCATAAGGAAGTCTATAGAATGGATTGCGCGTGATAGCTACAATATGAGAAGGATCGTCCAAATTCACCTTTTCTTTACTGTCAAAACGATAGACTACATATTGAACTGCCTTATCCATCTCTGTATCAGCTTTCGGAGCTGTCCAAAAAAGGATATAGCCATCTTCCGTCCATACCTTTTTCATTTTACGTACCTTGCCCGGAGCTTTATCATCCATAAAATCAAAGACTGGAATCAAAGCAGGATATTTATGATATTCACTGATTAAAGCATCGCGATATCTACCCTGGTTCTCAACAACAGCTGCTGCATACCATTGACAGCTACCTCCGATTGTTTGGTAAGCACGTTGCAAAGCCATCTTGCGGGGAAGCTGATTGATAGAAGAATTCTGCGGATCGGCAAACTGAACTGTCTTTGGCACCGACTGACCAATGAACAACGGCCGGTTTTCCGAATGAGTAGCCCACCATTTCACCAGTGTCTCATAGTCGGCAGCTTTGTGGCCAATCTCCCAGTAAATTTGCGGAATATTATAATCAATCCATCCTTCACGTGCCCAAAGGAGTACATCGGCATAAAGATCATCATAGTTCTGCAAACCATTGGTGTTGCTTCCCAATGGATCGCTCTTCTGATTACGATAAATACCGAACGGACTGATACCAAACTTCACCCAAGGCTTGATGCCACGAATCGTTTCGTGAAGCTTCTTTATCAACACATTCACATTACTACGACGCCAATCTGCCTTATTGGTGAAACCTCCACCATAACGGGCGAAACTTGCATCATCCGGAAAATCTAATCCATTAACCGGATAAGGATAGAAATAATCATCCATGTGAATAGCATCTACATCATAACGAGACACAATATCGGTCACAATTTTGCAGATATGTTCACGGCTTTCGGGAAGTGCCGGATCGAAATATAGCTGATCGCCATAAGTAACAAACCATTCCGGATGCTGGTGATAAATATGTTCCGGTGCCAACTTATTCTTTAATGAAGTCTTCACACGGTAAGGATTGATCCAGGCATGAAACTCCATATTACGTTTCTGACATTCTTCAATCATAAACTGCATCGGGTCCCACATAGGAGAAGGCGTCTGCCCTTGCGTTCCTGTCAGGAAACGGCTCCACGGTTCATATTGGGAAGCGTATAATGCATCCGCTTCAGGGCGCACCTGAAAGATGATCGCATTAATTCCGGCTTCCTGAAGAGAATTCAACTGGCTAATCAATATTTGCTTCAGTCGCTCTGTAGGAATGCCACGAAACTGGCCATTGACAGCCTGTATCCATGCTCCACGGAATTCACGTTTAGGATATTTATTGCCTGATGGCACCTGTGCCCTCACTCCTACCACCAGAAGAAGAGCTAAAAGTAAAAGATAGTTTTTCAGCTTCATAATATTCTTAAATCGTAATAATGTGACGCAAAGATAATACAAACTCCCGATAAATTCGCTAACTTTGCCGACTACCATAAAACAAGGAGCATTTTATGTCAGAAAATAACTATATTTCGATCAAAGGCGCACGAGTAAACAACCTAAAAAACATCGATGTAGATATTCCACGCAACAAACTTGTTGTCATCACCGGATTATCAGGTTCAGGAAAATCATCTCTCGCTTTTGACACCCTCTACGCAGAAGGACAACGCCGCTACGTAGAAAGCCTAAGTAGCTACGCACGCCAGTTTCTCGGACGAATGAGCAAACCGGAATGCGATTTTATCAAAGGCATTCCGCCTGCGATTGCCATAGAACAGAAAGTAAACAGCCGCAATCCCCGTTCCACCGTAGGAACTTCCACAGAAATTTATGAATATCTCCGTTTGCTGTACTCCCGTGTAGGGAGAACATACAGCCCTGTAAGCGGACAGGAAGTGAAGAAACATTCGACGGAAGACATCATCAACTGTATGTTATCACACCCGGAAGGGACAAGATACACCGTACTGACCCCTATCCACCTGCGTGAAGACCGCAGCCTGCAACAGCAACTGGAAATAGACCTCAAACAGGGATTCAACCGTATCGAAGTGAACGGTGAGATGAAACGTATTGATGAATACAAGCCCGTAGCAGGCGACGAAGTTTATCTGCTGGTAGACCGTATGGCAGTAGCCGACACCAAAGATGCTATCAGCCGCCTCACCGACTCTGCCGAAACAGCCATGTACGAAGGCGACGGAACCTGTATGCTACGCTTTTACCTGCCGGACGGAACAACACAACTGTTCTCCTTCAGCACAAAGTTCGAAGCAGACGGTATCACTTTTGAAGAACCCAATGACCAGATGTTTTCATTCAACTCCCCGATCGGTGCCTGCCCCACCTGTGAGGGCTTCGGCAAAGTTATCGGTATAGATGAGCATTTGGTGGTTCCCGACCGTTCTTTATCTGTTTATGAAGGAGCGATCGTATGTTGGCGCGGTGAAAAAATGGGAGAATGGAAAGAAGAGCTGATCCACAATGCGGAGAAATTCGACTTCCCGATTTTCACTCCTTATTATGAACTGACGGACAAACAGCGCCGGTTGCTTTGGGAAGGAAACCAATATTTCCACGGTATTAATGACTTCTTCAAGATGCTTGAAGAAAATCAATATAAGATACAATATCGTGTGATGCTTGCCCGGTATCGCGGAAAAACACTTTGCCCGAAATGCCACGGTACCCGTCTGAAACCGGAAGCCGGCTATGTACGCGTAGGCGGAAAGAATATTTCCGAACTGGTAGACCTGCCTATTTCCGAATTAAAGCAGTTCTTCGATCACTTGGAACTGAACGAGCACGACAGTAATGTAGCCCGCCGGATTCTGATGGAAATAAACAGCCGTATCCGTTTCCTGATTGATGTAGGTCTGGGGTATCTGACACTGAACCGGCTCAGTAACTCCCTGTCGGGTGGAGAAAGCCAGCGTATCAATCTGGCGACATCACTGGGAAGCAGTCTTGTAGGTAGCCTCTATATCCTCGACGAACCCAGTATCGGTCTGCACAGCCGTGACACCGACCGCCTGATTAATGTGCTGCGCCAACTGCAACAACTCGGTAACACGGTAGTAGTTGTAGAACATGACGAGGAAATCATTCGTGCGGCAGATTATATTATTGACATCGGTCCCAACGCCGGACGTCTGGGAGGAGAAGTCGTCTATCAGGGTGACATGAAAGACCTCAAAAAAGGAAGCAACAGTTATACCGTCCGCTATCTTTTGGGAGAAGAAGAAATTCCCGTCCCCCAACATCGCCGTCCGTGGAATAATTATATTGAACTGAAAGGTGCACGCGAGAATAACCTGAAAGGAGTAGACGTCCGCTTCCCGCTGAATGTAATGACAGTGGTTACCGGCGTTTCCGGTTCCGGGAAAAGCACGCTGGTACGTGATATTTTCTTCCGGGCATTGAAGCGTGAGTTGGACGAATGCAGTGACCGTCCGGGAGAATTTTCATCTATCGGAGGCAGTCTGCGCGACTTACGGAATGTAGAATTTGTAGACCAGAATCCGATCGGCAAATCATCCCGTTCCAATCCCGTGACATATATCAAGGCTTATGACGAAATCCGCAAGCTATGGTCGGAGCAGCCACTCGCCAAACAAATGGGATATACCGCCGGTTTCTTCAGTTTCAACAGTGAAGGCGGACGTTGCGAAGAATGTAAGGGTGAAGGCACCATTACCGTAGAAATGCAGTTCATGGCAGACCTCGTTCTGGAATGTGAATCCTGCCACGGGAAACGTTTCAAATCCGACACACTGGAAGTGAAATTCCACGACAAGAACATCTTTGATGTACTGGAAATGACCGTGAACCAGGCGATTGAATTCTTCAATGAACACGGACAGAAGAAAATTGTAAAAAAGCTACTCCCGTTGCAGGATGTAGGACTCGGGTATATCAAACTAGGCCAATCTTCTTCCACTCTTTCCGGTGGTGAGAACCAGCGTGTGAAACTAGCATTCTATCTGAGTCAGGAGAAAGCCGACCCGACTCTGTTTATCTTTGACGAACCGACAACAGGTTTACATTTCCACGACATCCGTAAACTTCTGGATGCTTTTGACGCCTTGATCCGCCGTGGACATAGCATCGTAATCATCGAGCATAATATGGATGTTATCAAATGTGCCGATTATGTGATTGACCTCGGCCCGGAAGGCGGCAACAAAGGCGGCGAAATCGTCTGCGAAGGCACGCCGGAGGAAGTCGCCGCGTGCGAAAAGTCGTACACGGGGCAGTTCCTCAAGAAGATGCTGGGGAAACGCTGATTTCTGCCGCGCAATGCGGATGCCGTCAGCGCGAATCCGATTCCGAAGCGAATCACCATTTGAAAAATTGACGAGGCGGGTGTGCCTGCCATCAGCGGAGCGCACCCGCTTTCTGCTGCGCGAAAATGCAACATTCCCGGAAATATGTTGAAATTCATCGAAAAACGCGATATAATGGAACAAGTTAATCTGCCGGAAAGGGGTGAGCGGCTTGAAGAAACATGGAATCCGCGGCCTGCTGATACTGGCGCTGATTTGGGCGCTTATTGGCGCGGCATGGGCGGAGGAAATGCTGCCCACCTTCATCCGCGAGGCGCAGTCCGCTGAAGAGGCGAACGCGCTGCTCATCCAGTCCGATACCGGCGAACGTTTGGATGTCGTGAGCGGGCAAGTCCGCCTGATTGTCCAGACGCGTTCACGACGGTCGAGATGTAGCCGCGTATCGGCGTGAAGATCGTGTTGACGACGTTGTAGATCGCCGTCCATACGGTGCTCCATACGGTGTTCGTGCTGTTCATCTGCTGGGTGATGAACGAGAGTATCCAGCCGAACACGGTGTCGATGCCGTTCTGGATCGCCTGCAACGGGGCGACGATGAGCGCGCCGATCACGGTGAACACGTTGATGATGAAGTCCCGGACGCTGGTGAAGATCGTCGTGGCGGTCGTGCTGATGCCGGTCCAC
>OHBJ01003241.1_pt1 | contig 10775 bp, 8 predicted proteins | sample 1577241 | NCBI WGS metagenome assembly OHBJ01 (sample SAMEA3541594, study PRJEB24748) | human gut metagenome | biome: human gut; feature: human-associated habitat; material: faeces | place: China | collected 2012
AGAGATTTTCTCCTTTGAAAATCTGCTGAAAATCTGCTGATGCATACTTTTCCTGTCTTATCTGTGTCATCTGACACCTCATATCGTCAGATGAACATTTATGCTTTGTAAAAAAACTTTACTGTACAGAAAATATCTTTATACAGATATTGTTCTGTACAGCAAGGTTTTTATCGCTAGTACATTTTTAACCACACTCAGGCCAGTGCCAACAAATCTTTTCCTTCTTTCAGTCTCTCATAAAACTGTATGTAGAAATCCTGATTTTGATCATATGGTTTGAGATAGAATCTGTTCACCACAAAGAGCGCGAAAAACTTCTGAAGCATTTTGAAACAAAGAATCTGAAAGGATTCGGAGTAGAGCATTTGAAAAACGGTATTATTGCTTCGGGGGCTATTCTTCAATACCTGACAATGACACAGCATACTCAAATCGGGCATATTACTTCATTGGCTCGTATTGAGGAGGATAAATATGTCCGGCTGGATAAATTCACGGTGCGCAGCCTCGAATTGATTGGCAGCATGAACGATGGAGGAAGCAGTCTGCTCAATGTGATTGACAGGACGATCAGCCCAATGGGAGCACGTCTGTTGAAACGTTGGATAGTTTTTCCATTGAAGGACGAGAAACCGATCAATGAGCGTCTGAATGTGGTGGAGTATTTCTTCCGTCAACCGGACTTTAAGGAGTTGATCGAAGAACAGTTGCATCTTGTCGGTGATTTAGAGCGTATCATCTCCAAAGTGGCTGTGGGACGTGTGTCACCGCGTGAAGTGGTTCAGCTGAAAGTGGCTTTGCAGGCTATCGAACCGATCAAACAGGCTTGTCTTGAAGCGGATAATGCAAGTCTGAACCGTATTGGCGAGCGGTTGAATCTTTGTGTTTCTATTCGTGACCGGATTGCCCGGGAAATTAATAATGATCCTCCTTTGTTGATAAATAAGGGCGGAGTGATTAAAGACGGTGTGAATGCGGATTTGGACGAATTGCGCCGGATTTCGTATTCGGGAAAAGACTATCTGCTTCAGATACAGCAGCGGGAAAGCGAAGAAACGGGTATTCCGAGTTTGAAAGTGGCTTATAATAATGTATTCGGCTATTATATCGAGGTTCGTAATGTTCATAAGGACAAGGTCCCTAAAGAGTGGATTCGCAAGCAGACGTTGGTAAATGCGGAACGTTATATCACACAGGAACTGAAAGAGTACGAAGAAAAAATTCTTGGTGCCGAAGATAAGATTCTTGTGCTGGAAACGCAGTTATATACGAATTTGGTACAGGCATTGACGGAGTTTATCCCCCAGATACAGGTTAACGCCAATCAGATTGCCCGGTTGGACTGTCTGTTGTCTTTCGCTAATGTGGCGCGTGAGAATAACTACATCCGTCCGGTTATTGAGGATAACGACGTATTGGATATTCGTCAGGGCCGTCACCCGGTAATTGAGAAACAGCTTCCGATAGGAGAGAAATATATTGCCAATAATGTGATGTTGGACAGCAGTACGCAGCAGATCATCATAATAACCGGTCCCAATATGGCGGGTAAGTCAGCGCTTTTGCGTCAGACGGCATTGATTACGCTGTTGGCTCAAATCGGTTCGTTTGTTCCTGCGGAGAGCGCCCATATCGGGCTGGTGGATAAAATATTCACTCGTGTGGGAGCAAGTGATAACATCTCCGTAGGTGAATCTACTTTTATGGTGGAGATGAACGAAGCGGCGGATATTCTGAACAATGTTTCTTCCCGAAGCTTGGTACTATTTGACGAGTTGGGGCGTGGTACCTCTACGTATGATGGCATCTCTATTGCCTGGGCGATTGTGGAATATATCCACGAACATCCGAAAGCCAAAGCACGTACTTTATTCGCCACGCATTACCACGAATTGAATGAAATGGAAAAATCTTTCAAGCGTATCAAGAACTATAACGTATCGGTGAAAGAGGTGGATAATAAGGTAATCTTCCTTCGTAAACTGGAACGTGGTGGTAGTGAGCACTCTTTCGGTATCCATGTAGCAAAAATGGCGGGTATGCCGAAAAGCATTGTGAAGCGTGCGAATGAGATTCTGAAGCAGCTTGAATCTGATAATCGCCAGCAGGGAATAGCAGGCAAGCCGTTGGCGGAAGTAAGCGAGAACCGTGGTGGTATGCAGTTAAGTTTCTTCCAGTTGGACGATCCGATACTCTGTCAGATTCGCGATGAAATATTAAATTTGGATGTAAATAATCTCACTCCTATTGAAGCGCTGAACAAGTTGAATGATATAAAGAAGATAGTCAGGGGAAAATAGCGGATTATTAACGTGTTCACAAATAGTATATAGAACGTTTTCTGAGATCTGGAAAACGATTTGTAAGTATAAAAGGCGTTTCCTTTAAGTGATTGGAGGAAACGCCTTTCTAGTATGCAGTCGATTTTTATATATCAGGTTCAGGCTACTTTTTTCTTCCGGTCGTAGAAAAACATGAAGTAGATGCCGACTATAACGAATGGAATACTTAGCCATTGTCCCATGTTGAACATCATGTTGTTCTCGAAATCCTCTTGGTTCTCCTTCAAAAATTCGATGAAGAAACGGAAGACAAATATGTAGGTCAGGCAGAGCCCGAAGAAGAAGCCGCGATGCAGTTTCTTGCTGTAATTCTTATACAGGTAAATCATGATGAAGAACAGGATAAGATAAGCAATGGCTTCGTAGAGCTGTCCCGGATGACGGGGGAGCATATCCACACGTTCAAAAACGAATGCCCAAGGCACATCAGACGGTTTGCCGATGATTTCGGAGTTCATCAGGTTGGCAAGGCGGATGAAGCAGGCGGTGATTGGAGTAGCTACGGCAATCATATCCAGCACGTCCATATAATGAAGTTTTGTTTTGCGGCAATAGAGCCACAGAGCAATAATCAGTCCAAGTGTCCCCCCGTGGCTGGCAAGTCCTTCATATCCTGTGAATTTCCAACCACCGGCAGGCAGGAATTTAATAGGTAACAGCATCTCTACAAACCCTTTACTGCTTGTCAGATACTGTCCCGGGTCGTAAAACAGGCAATGCCCCAGACGTGCTCCAATCAGAATACCGAAAAAACAATAGAAGAAGAGCTACGTGCGTCCACCGCCGGTCCGGTCGCGCTGTCATTGCTCGCGCGAGCATTGGGACGTTTCGTCTGATCCCGGCTCCATTGCGTGAAATTGCCGGAATCGCCCCGTTTCCTGCTGGTGTAGCATGGTAGCGAAGGTTTTTCCAATACCGATAAGGAGCGTTATGAGCGACAAGGATTGCCTGTTCTGCAAGATTATCGCAGGTGAGATTCCCAGCGAGAAGGTGTACGAGGACGATGCCACCTACGCCTTCAAGGACATCAATCCGAAAGCCAAGGTGCACGTACTGATCGTGCCGCGCAAGCACTACGCGAACGTCGCCGAACTCGCCAAAGAGGATCCGGCACAGCTCGCCCACATGGCCGAAGTGGCGCAGAAAATCGCCGACCAGGAGTTCCATGGCGCCTTCCGTCTGATCTTCAACACCGGAATCGACGCCGGACAGACCGTGTTCCACGTGCACGCCCACGTGCTTACCGGCGAAAAGCTCGACGAATAGTCCACATACCGCCAATACCGACATCGGAAGAGGTTCTGTGCCCACCACTACACGCACCATCGCGATACCCCAACAGCTTGATCCGGTGACCGTGCTCGGCCCTGTGGACGAGGTGCTTCGGGAAGTCGAACGTGCGTTCCCCGACCTGACCATCATCGTACGGGGCAACCGCATCGCCATCATGTCGCATTCCAGCAAATCCGAATCCCAAGCCGCCCAAGCCGAACAGGTGGTTGCCGATATCATCCAAGCCGCCTATACCGCGCCGATGGACGCCGACACCGTCCGTCGCATGCTCGACCAGAACGTGCTTAAAAATCCGGTCCGCGCCACACATCCCGGCCACGGCCGCGTGGTGGAGGAATTGCGCATGGCCGGCAGGCAACAGTCGCACGCGTCCCATCGTGAGGAAACCGCAGACAGGCGGCGTCCTCACGTGCCGGGCGTCATCACCTTCGCGCTCGGCAAACCGGTCCGTGCCAAAACCGCCGGACAGATAGCCTACGTCAACGCCATCGAATCGCACACCATCACCTTCGCCATCGGACCGGCAGGCACCGGCAAAACCTATCTTGCCGTAGCCAAAGCGGTACGTGCTTTCCAAGACAGGCAGGTCCGGCGCATCATACTGACCCGTCCCGCCGTCGAAGCAGGGGAGAACCTCGGCTTCCTGCCGGGCACGCTCAACGAAAAGGTCGACCCGTACCTGCGACCGCTGTACGACGCGCTGTCCGACATGCTCGGAGCGGACCAGCTCAAGCGATACATGGACGACGGCACCATCGAAGTGGCGCCGCTCGCCTACATGCGCGGCCGCACGCTCAACGACGCGTTCGTGATCCTCGACGAGGCCCAGAACACCACCGAACAGCAGATGAAGATGTTCCTGACCCGACTGGGATTCAACACCAAAATGGTCATCACCGGCGACGTGACCCAAGTGGATCTGACCGTGCCGAAATCAGGTCTGGCCACCATCGAACGCATCCTCGACGGCATCGACGACATCGCCTTCGCCCACCTGAAGCCCGAAGACGTGGTCCGCCACGCGCTCGTGGGCAAAATCGTCGCCGCCTACGACAGGCACACGGCCATAGCGGGAGACCACAGCAGAAGCGCGCGTGCCGCATCATCGCAACCATTCGACGACAAGAACAAGGAAAACGCATAAATGAGCGTTGAAGTGACGAACGAAACCGCCTGGCAGATCGACGGCAAAATCTTTTCCGACCTCGGCGTATGGGTCATGAGCCAGATGAGGGTCAGCACACAATCCGACCTGACCATCATGTTCGTGGACCCGGATCCCATCGCCCAACTGCACATGCGTTGGATGAACCTCGAAGGCCCCACCGACGTCATGAGCTTCCCAATGGACGAACTGCGCCCCGGAGACGGCGGAACCGAAATGGAAGGCGTGCTGGGCGACATCGTGCTATGCCCGTGGGTGGCCGCCCAGCAGGCGCTCGCGGCCGGCCACAGCACCATGGAGGAAATGATGCTGCTGACCATCCACGGCATCCTCCACCTGCTCGGATACGACCATGTCACACCCGAACAGGAACGGCAGATGTTCGGCTTGCAACGCCAGCTGCTATTGACGTTCTTTGCGCTTCGACAGGGAGCCGGCGCGCGGGCGACGCTTCCCGCCGGCACGCCGGATGCGCTCGCCGAATGGGACCGCGAACACGGGGCCGGCGGCAAAACGGCCAAATGACGGCATGATGCATCATCCGACGGTTTCGAAAGTGGGAGTTGACGAACCATGAAAACAACGACTATCACGATGATTGCGATTCTCGTCGTCATCGCATTGCTGCTGGTCTGGCTGTCGCTGTCGATGGCCGCGACGGAAGGCGCGGTGGGACGTGTCACGAGGGCAAGTCTGAACAACCTCATTCTTGAGATTCAGACGGATACGGAGGCGTCGCAATTCATACGCGACAAGAAGATCAAACGCATCCACAAGGTGCAGCGGCTGATCGCCGACCGCTACGCGACCGCCGGTTCATGCGCGTTCTTCCGCATCACCTGCAATGTGCTTGACGGTGTGTTGGTCGCCGCGATCGCGTCGTTGTGCGATGCGCCGTTATGGGCGGGACTGCTTGTCGGCTTCGTGTTCGCGCTGGTGGTCGCGGTGATTTCGCTGCTGGTCCGTCCACGTAGCGCGGGCGCCTCCAAACCGGTCGATCTGATGCTGAAGCATGCCGATGCGGCGTCGGTCGCGGTGGCTTTGACGCCGTTCGCTAAAATCGGCGGACAGAAGGATGCGAAACGTCATTCGAATGATCTGTCGGACGATGAGGAGCTTGAAAAAATCCAACTCGAACAAGGGCGCGCCACCATAGATCGTCTGGTCGAGGCGAATGATTTCGACCCTGAGGTTTCCGAAATGCTGCGCAACGTATTGACGTTGTCCGAAACGTTGACGCGTGAGATCATGGTGCCGCGCACTGATATGATTTGCATCGAACGCGGGGAGACGCTGGAGAACATGCTGAAATTGTGCTCCCGTTCCGGATTCTCCCGTATACCGGTCATCGGCGATGATGTGGATGATCTGGTCGGCGTGGCATACCTGAAGGATGCCGTGCGCGCCACGGCGTTCAATCCCGCGGCGATATCCCGCGATGTCGAATCCATCGTCCGTGACCCGATGCTGGTGCCCGAATCCAAGCCGGTCGACGACCTGTTCCACCAGATGCAGCGCACCCGCCAGCATGTGGCCATCGTCGTGGATGAATACGGCGGCATCGCCGGCCTGGTCACCATCGAAGACACCATCGAACAGATCGTCGGCGAACTGGAGGACGAGCACGACCGTACCCAGCATGCCGATCCGGAACAAATCGGCGAGAACAAATGGAGCATGCCGGCACGCACGCCCATCGCCGACTTGGAGGAGATCTTCGAAATCGACATCGACGAGGACGACGTCGACACGGTATACGGTCTGCTCACCAAGCTGCTTGGCCGCGTGCCGATCGTCGGTTCGACGGCCGTCACCAGGGGCCTGCGCCTGACCGCGGTCGACTCCGCGGGACGCCGCAAGAAAGTGTCCATCATCGTGGTGGAACCGGCCCACGTCGAGGGCGTGGACGAAACTGAACAACACGAAGACCATACGAACGGTGCCGAAGAGGCATCCCATGACGACAAGGATTCCAAGGACAAGCATGACTGACGCAGATGTGACCGAACCGGCTTCCCAGCATTCCGACGCCGAAGCCCCCGTTCCATATCGTTCCGGCTTCGTCGCGGTGGTCGGACGTCCGAACGTCGGCAAATCGACGCTGATCAACGCGCTTATCGGCACGCAGATCGCCATCGCCTCATCCCGTCCGGAGACTACACGTAAGGCCATCCGCGGCATTCTGACCACAGACAACGCGCAGATCGTGCTGGTCGATACCCCCGGTATCCACCGTCCGCGTACGCTGCTCGGACAGCGGCTGAACGATGTCGTCGACGAATCGCTATCCGATGTCGACGCGATCGCCTTCCTGCTGCCCGCCGACCAGGAAATCGGCCCCGGCGACAAACGCATTCTGAGCAGGCTGCGTTCTGATTTTGCCGTCAAACGCGACGACGGCACATTCAAATGGAAGGTGCCGCTGATCGCCATCGTCACCAAAATCGACGAATTGGACCGAAGCGCTTTGATCGACAAGCTCATCGAAATCAACGAGTTCGCCGACTTCACCGACATTGTGCCGGTGAGCGCCCTCGAGCATGACAATCTCGCCGAAGTACGCAACGTGCTGGTGGAGAACATGCCCGAAGGACCGCAGATGTATCCGGCCGAGCAAATCACCGAAGAACGTCCGGAAGACACCATCGCCGAACTGATTCGAGGCGCGTTCCTGGAGGAATTGGATGACGAGCTGCCGCATTCGCTCGCCGTGGTGGTGGATTCCATCGAATATCCGGAAGACAACGACAGCGGCGAATCCTACGCGGGCAAGGCGCAGGTGATTGTGTCGATCTACGTGGAACGTGATTCGCAGAAGCCGATCATCATCGGACATAACGCGGAGCATCTGGTACGCGTCAAGAAGAAGCTGCGCACCGCGGTCAACCGCATCGTCGGGCAGAAGGCCAAGCTCGACCTGCATGTCAAGGTGGCCAAGGGATGGCAGTCGGATCCTAAGCAGCTTGAGAAGCTGGGCTTCTAAGCCGCTTAGGATCCGCTTCGCGGCGAAGCTGCTCACTTCGCCTACGGTCAGCCCACTGGGCTGCCCGTTTGACGGCTCAGCCAAGCAGCTTGAGAAGCTGGGCTTCTGATTTTTTCCGGGTGGGAACAATAAAGCCTGCCGCTGTTTATGCGGCAGGCTTTCTTATGCTCTAAGCTTGTTGGTGCTGGATGGTCACTTCTTCTTGGTGTACATTTGCGTGTTCAGCAGGGTGGCGTAACGCTTGATCACCTTCGGACGGATGACCTTCATGGAAGCGGTCATCAAACCGTTCTCCTGTGTGAACTCCTCCGGCAGGATGATGAACTTACGCACGGATTCGGCACGGGACACGCCCTCATTGGCCTGATCGACCCACTTCTGGACTTCGGCGCGGACGGCCGCGTTGCTGGAGGCCTCCTCCATCGACATATCTCGGTTGAGACCCTTGCTTTCCAGCCATGGACGCAACGCTTCCTCGTCAAGCGTGATCAGCGCGGAGATGAACGGACGCTTGTCGCCAAGCACCAACGACTGAGAGACGAATTCGCAACGCTTGATGACATCCTCGATCGGGCCAGGGGAGACGTTCTTGCCGCCGGCGGTGATGATGAGATCCTTCTTGCGTCCGATGATGTACAGGAAGCCATCGTCGTCAATGCGGCCCAAGTCGCCGGTCTTGTACCAGCCATCCTCGGTAAAGGAATCCTCGGTGGCCTCGCCGTTCTTATGGTACTTCGGGAACACCGAAGCGCCCTTGACCTGAATCTCCCCATCCTCGGCGATACGCAGCTCGAAACCAGGGAACGCGATGCCGACGGAACCCTGATGATACGGCACGCCAAGCACGTTGAACGCGCACGGCGCGGTGGTTTCGGTCAATCCGTAGCCTTCGTAGACCGGCACGCCGGCACCACGGAAGAACGCCAACAACTCCGGATCAAGCGGCGCACCGCCCGCGACGATCCACTTGGCGCGTCCGCCGAGCACCTCACGCAGCGAGGCATAGACCACCGGATCGAACGCCGCGCGACGTGCCTTGGTAAGCGTTCCGGTCTTCCCCTTGGTGCTGACTTCCTTCATATAATTCTGCGCGGCGACCACGGCTGCGGCGAAAGCAACGCCCTTGGCGCCATGACCGGCCTTCTGGGAAGCGGCGTTGTACACCTTCTCCAGCACACGCGGAACAACGATCATGATGGTCGGCTTGGCCACCTGCAAATCGGCGGTCAACGTCTTGATGCCCTGCGCGATGTAGATATGCAGATTGCTCGCCACGCAGATGTAGTTGATGGCACGGGCGAAGGAATGCGCCTGAGGCAGGAACAGCAGGACGGTGTTCTTCTTGTCATGCAGCAGTTCCGGCATATAATCGGGCAGATTGAACGCGGTGGCGCAATAATGCTCATGCGTCATCTCCACGCCCTTCGGCGCGGCGGTCGAACCGGACGTGTACACAATGGAGCACAGATCGGTCTTCTGCACGGAATCGATTCGCGCATCGAGCGCCTCATCGCTCACACCGGAGCCATACGCCTTGATCTCGTCAAGACCACCGGTCTCGAAGCAGACGATGTGCTCCAAAGTCGGGCATTCGGTTTCGGCCCCGTCCGCCTTCGCCTTCATATCAGTGGTTTCCACGACCAGCAGACGCGCATCGGAATTGTTGACGATATTGCGGATCTGCTCGGCGGAATCGGTATCGTAAATCGTGGCGAGCACGCCGCCGCAGGCCATGACGGCCGCGTCGAACACATCCCAATCGTAGGAGGTGCGGCACATGAAAGCCACGCCATCGCCCTTCTTCAAACCATAATGCAGCAAGCCCTTCGCGACGGCGCGGATGTCGGCGAGCGTCTCATTTGCGGTCTTGGTGTGCCAATCGCCATCTTGCTTGAACGTGTACAATGGTTCGTCGCCCATACGAGCGGCGCGGTCGGCGTAGATATCGTAGATGGAGGTGCCTTCGTCTAGCGGCGGATTGCCCTCTGTCTTCGTGGTCAACAGTCCAGTTTCGGGGTCAAGGAACGTGGCGGACGGGTATCCCGGTCCCCATTCAGCGGTGTGCGGCAGCTCGATATGGCCATCGGGGGAGAGGATGCTGTTCGGGTCGTTGTAATCCGGTGTATTGCCGGAATCGTCGCTGACCGGGTGCACGAAATCGTTGCCCAGGCGCAACGCCTTCCTTGCGAGATTAGTGGCCTGCTTGTTCAACGAGGTGATGATGGACACGTGACTCTCCTACGTATATAAACGGTATCTAAAGAAGGAATGATAGCCCGTCGCGCGCGACACGTCACCTTACGGTAGCGTAAGGTGACAGGCCATCAGGGAAACGGGCGGCGCATGCCGGATACAGCCCGTGATTCGAAAGATGAACGATTGCGGCCGCGATGTTGCCGTGTACGTTACACTTGGGCGCTGTATCTGTTCATTAGATTTCTTTAACGAGGAAGAAAGGGCACCTATGGCTGAAAAAGCTGAAGCCACCGTGGTCTTCGGAGTTCTCAACGAGACTTCCGAACACGAGTCCCGTGTTGCTCTGACACCGGATATCGTAACGAGGTTGCGTAAATCAGGTGTTACATGTCTGATTGAGTCCGGTGCGGGCGTCGCATCGCACTACGTTGATGAAGATTATACGAAGGCGGGCGCGCAGGTCGTCTCCGCCGACGATGTGATCGCACGCGCCGACGCGCTGGGTTTTGTGGACCGTCCAAGCAATGAGCTGCTCGCCCGCGTCAAGCAGGGCACATGGATCATTGGCATGTTGGGATCGTTCACCGATGCCGATTACGTCGCCGCGATCGAGAAGGCCGGTCTGGTCGGCGTCGCCATGGAAAAGCTGCCGCGTCAGCTGAGCTCCGCGCAGTCCATGGACGAAATGACGTCGCAGAACTCCGTGATGGGCTACAAGGCCGCCATCGTGGCAGCCAACGCGTACGGTTCCTTCCTGCCGATGATGACCACCGCCGCTGGCACCATCCGCCCG
>OHBJ01003257.1_pt1 | contig 10748 bp, 10 predicted proteins | sample 1577241 | NCBI WGS metagenome assembly OHBJ01 (sample SAMEA3541594, study PRJEB24748) | human gut metagenome | biome: human gut; feature: human-associated habitat; material: faeces | place: China | collected 2012
GGCTGAGGTCGTCAAGGTCGGCGATACCATCGAGGTGTTCGTCATTTCCTTCGATCCGGAGAAGAAGAAGATCTCCCTCGGGCAAGAGGATAGGCAGGCAGACGGTGCGTCTTGCGGAAGGGGTTGTGATTCTTTCCGCGGCATCCACCGTAGGCCCGAAGGAGGCGGAAGGCCCTCTGGGAAAATATTTTGATCAAAGGGCAGAGGATGCGCTTTTTGGGGAGGCTACATGGGAGCTGGCAGAAAGCAAATTTGTGGAGAAAAATATGGCGCTGACCTTACAGAAGGCAAATCTGAAGGCGAAGGAGGTTGATTATATTCTCTGCGGCGATTTGCTGAACCAATGCACCGGCTCAACCTTTGGTGTACGGCAATTTGAAATTCCGTTTTTCGGCTTATTCGGTGCCTGCTCCACGATGGGCGAAGCCATGAGCCTTGGGGCAATGCTGATTGACGGCGGCTTTGCGAACCACGTTCTGGCAGGAGCATCCAGTCATTTCTGTGCGGCGGAAAAGCAGTTTCGCTTTCCTCTGCCATTAGGGACACAGCGTCCGCCAACCGCGACATGGACGGTGACGGGGGATGGCGCGGTGGTTTTGGCACGAAAGGGGAACGGGCCGAAAATTGTAGAAATCACTACGGGGAAAATTGTGGATATGGGCGTAACGGATGCGAATAACATGGGAGCGGCAATGGCTCCTGCGGCGGCAGATTTATTGCAGACGCACTTTGCGGATACGGGCAGAACGCCGCAGGATTATGATGTGATTGCAACGGGAGATTTGGGAGCGGTCGGCAGAGAGCTGGTGGTCGAGCTTCTGGCGAAGGCAGGCTATGAAATGGACAGCCGCTATACGGACTGCGGCATTGAAATTTTCGATAACGAAACGCAGGATACCCATGCAGGCGGCAGTGGCTGTGCCTGCTCTGCGGTAACATTCTGCGCCTATTTTTATCCAAGGCTGCTTTCCGGGGAAATCGGGCGAATGCTGTTCATCCCGACAGGGGCATTGATGAGCCCTACTTCTTCTCAGCAGGGGCAGTCTATCCCCGGCATTGCGCATGGACTTGTGATAGAGGGCTGCAAAAAGGGGGCGAAGAAATGACGGAGCTTTTGAAGGCTTTTTTAGTGGTGGTCATCTCCGTCCTGAACATTGACTACGGTCCCATGCTGACCCATGAGTACAACGCCCAGGTGAAGGACGACCTGTTCACCACCCCCGAGCGTCCCTTCGAGGGCGCCGATGACTATGAGAAGGCCGCCAACGGCAAGTCCTCCGTGCTGGATCTGCTGCTGCCCGTGGTGGTTCTGATCGTCACCTGCATCATCGGCCTGATCTACACCGGCGGCTACTACGATGACACCAGCGAGTATTTCCACGACTTCATGGGCGCGTTCTCCAACGCCTCCTCCGGCGCGGGCCTGGCCATCGGCTCCATGCTGGCTCTGGTGTTTACGTTCATCTACTTCTGGCTGCGGGGCTCCATCGGCTTTGAGAAGTCCTTCGAGTCTGTGCCCAACGGCTTCATCCAGATGATCTCCCCCATCCTGATCCTGACGTTTGCCTGGACGCTGTGCGGCCTGACCCGCTACGGCATGTACTCCGCCGACTTCGTGGTCAACGCCATGTCCGGCGCAGGGGAGTGGAGTTGTTGAAACTTTATTTACCGTCGCCGGATGAAGCTTTACGGGCTGCTGGGCAGTATATTGGTAGGAAGGTTACTCCGAACTTTGTTCCTCATTGGGATAATGAAAGCCGTTGGTTCTATAAAGGTGAAGGGGCGCGTTGGAAAGAAGCGACCGCCTATGCCTTGTCTGACAAATGGGAGGAAGCGGCTTCACGTTGGAAGCATGTGTATGAAAATTCTTCACGTTGGAAAGAGCGGGCAAAGGCTGCATCGAACTTGGCTTTGTTTTATGAAATGAAGACTCAGTTGAAGGATGCCTATGACTGGGCTGCTAAATCTTACGAGATTTTTAATAATAAAAAGGGCGAAGATTATAATTACACGAAAATGCAACGGCTGTATGTAGAGGCTCTTGGCAAGCGTATCCGTTCAGATCAGAAACTAAATAAGCAATTTGGAGAATAATAATCTTATATTCTCTGAATTATTATTACTTTTGGCAGACGTTTCGAATAAAGAATAAATAACTAAGATATGAGTGCAAATAATGCAAAGGTTCAGGCTGTCATAGAAACGACTTTCAATTCGGCCATCAATAAGCTTGCTGCGAATGAAGCTGGCAACTGTTACAGCGATTTATATGTGCAGGTAGATGCTGAAAGTGGTGAATTGCTTATTTATGATGAAGAGGATGTGCTGGTTGAGAAGACAATCATTTTCGATTGGGTGAATACGGCATGTGATGATGATCAATTTACTCAACAGGTTGCTGCAACTTTGAAAGCTGTGCTTGCCGTTCTGGTTACAAAAAAAGTTTTTGATAACCCTTGTTTTCTGAAACCGTTCTCGGTAAGCCTGACTGACGAGGATTTCTCTGTCATTGAGGAACTTCTGTTCTTGGACGATGAAAATCTTCGTTTGGATGATCCTCTTTTAAAAGATTTGGATGCAGATTTGGATGATTTTTTAGCAAAACTTCTTTCAGATGTCAAATAAACATATTATATTTGCGCCCGCATTCAGGAAGTAAATGTTGCCGAAATAGCTCAGCTGGTAGAGCAACGCATTCGTAATGCGTAGGTCGCCGGTTCAAGTCCGGCTTTCGGCTCACAATATCAAGCAGTTATCTTTTTAGGTAACTGCTTTTTTTATGGTGTTTTCTGTGGTTTACATCTCAGTTTACATGGGGCATGTAAACTGAGATGTAAACCATGAGTACAACAATTAGTGTCGTATGTTACAAGTCTAAAGTGTTGAAAAACAATGAATCACCTTTAATGTTGCGTATCTGTAAAGATGGTAAACGGAAGTATGAAAGCATTGGAATTTCAATATTACCTTCTTTGTGGGATTTCAAGCAAAACAAACCCACAAGAAAATGTCCAAATAAGGAGTATATAGAAAGGTTAATAGCAGAGAAAGTAAAAGTTTATACAGATAAGGTTATAGAGTTCAAATCACAGGAAAAAGAATTTACTGCAACATCTTTAATGGAGAAGGTGAACAAACCAGTAAAGCGTAAAACTGTACAAGAGGTCTTTAACCAGTATATTCAAGAACTTGAATCAGCAAATCGTTTACGTTATGCGGATATGTATAAATGTACTATGCATTCTCTTATAAAATTCAACAAGCATTTGGATATTCCTTTTTCTGATATGGATACAATTTGGTTAAAGCGTTATGAGGTGTGGTTGCAAAGTCAAGGATTGGCTATAAACACATTGGGAACACGCTTTAGGCATTTACGGGTGATTTATAATTTTGCGATAGAGGAGAAGATCGTTAAATCAGAATATTATCCTTTTAATTCGTTTAAAGTCTCTAAATTAAGCCAAACTACAGCCAAACGTTCAATACAGAAGGATGAGATCTTATCTGTGCTAAACTATCAAGGGCAAACACCTTTGGAATGTTTAGCTATAGACTTGTTTACTTTTTCATATCTGGCAGCAGGTATTAACTTTGGAGACATTGCTCGTCTGACAAAAGATAATATCTTGGAAAATAGATTAATCTATATCAGAAAGAAAACTCAAAAGCAGATAAAGGTTTCATTGCAGGAACAGGCTATTAAATTGATTCAGAAATACTCAATGCCAGATAATCCCTATTTATTTCCTATTTTATCCAGTTTTCATAAGACGGAACAGCAGAAAGTAAATAGGATTCATAAGATTATAGCGAAAGTGAATAAGTCTTTGAAAGAAATAGGAGAAAGGTTGAATATTCCTATTGATTTGACAACATACGTCGCACGTCATAGTTTCGCCACAGTCTTAAAGAGATCAGGTGTCAATACCTCTTTAATCTGTGAGGCTTTGGGACACAGTTCAGAGAGAGTAACCCAAATCTATCTGGACAGCTTCGGTAATGACCAGATGGAAGACGCAATGAAAAACCTACTCTAAACCCAAGAATCCTGTTTCCAGAAATGGAGACGGGATTCTTTTTATCCTTTATCTTTGCACAATCACCATTTAAAAGAAGAATCTCATGTTTACACTTCCAGACAAATTACCCCATGACGATCAACTTCCTGCATTGGAGTATGTCTTTCATTTGGCGACATTAATCGAACCTTTTGAGGATTTCTACGGATCGCCATTATTGGAGCGGTATATCTCACGTTACAATACTTCTGCAACCAAAAGCGGATTGAAGAAGTTGGATAAATTGAAAGCAAGACTGAATGAATTTTTATCCCGTGAAGAATTTGGAGAGACACTAACTTTCTTTGAACTGGACATTGAGAAATTCTGGCATTTATTATTATTCGTATATGATTTCTCTTATAATCAATGCACGGATGGGATCAAACATATATCCTCATTAACAACCTTACAAACCATCATTGACAAAATAACGGAAAATACAGAAATTCACCCGTTGCAATCTCCCACTTTCAAAGAAGAGACAAAGATCACATTCTGCATTGGAAAGAAGAAATATACCATTGAGGATTGTCCTACCATACTTCGTATATGTTCAAGGCTCAAAGAAGATGTTGACATCTCTGACGATTGGAACTGGCAAAACATAAAATCCTATATGAAGTCTGAAACCTCTGAGTCCACTTCCGTATTGGCTTATGCCTTCTACCTTCATTTTATCACTTTCTTCAACTCTTATCAGTCCATCATTTCCAAACGGAAGATAAAAGATTCACCATCTAAGAGAGAAAAGCAACTGATTGGCGATTTAATTTTCTTCACTGGAATTATCCAAAATGAAAGCATATCAACCGATCCTGACTACTTGAAAACGCTGATAAAGAGATACAAAGACTACCAACTGCCAAACGGAACTTTCACATACTGACTAAGGGGAACAAATTTGTCCCCTTTTTTTGTTCCTACCCCACCCTACAAAATACCCGCACCTTTGCAGTGTAATCAACAACGAGAGGCCTCAAGTTCACGATTGCGATTTTAAAGTTTAACAATTAAAAAATAAAAAAATGAAGACAGTAAAAGAAATTCAAGCAGAAGTAAAAAGAGAAGAAAGCGTATTGAACCAGTTGGAAAAAAGAGGCGCAGCCTCTTCTGTTATCGAAGCACAGAAAGAAGCAGTTAAAGCCGCAAAAAAGAAACTTGAGGCAGCCTTAAACACTCCTACTGAAAAAGCAATTCAATCAACAGCAACAACAGGCTTTGTAACATTCAATGTCGTAAAAGATGGCGAGACAATAAAAGAATCCAAAAAAATTGCATTTGTAAAACACAACAGACCTATTGACACAAAGCGAGTTGACAAATACATTTATATCATCACTCAAAACAAATACGAAGAAGCATATCCTATCATTGTGGCAGAAGCAGAAAAAATCCTTGAAAAAGAATACACAGTTATTGATATCAATGGAAAAACAATCGATAAAACAACAGCTACAGATTATTATGTAATTCTTGACGGACAGCATAGAGGTACTGCATTCGCCAAATTGGCAGCAGCAGGTGAAGAAGTTGAAATTCCTAACGTTTATATCCGCAATAAAGAAAATATTGGGGAATATTTGACTGATATTAATGAAGCAGCAAAAAGTTGGGATAATAAGGATAAATTTGCCGTTGCAGGATTAACCACCGAAAACGAAGCAATCAAAACAATCTCTGAAAAGATCGGGGAAGGCTTCAATCCCTCAACCGCAGCCTTAATCTATTTGGGAAAGAAATTAAACGCCTCTCTTCTGAATAAGGCATTAAAAGGTGAAGAGATCAAATTACCCAAAGGCGCAATATTTAACAAAGAACGTGGGGATAAGTTCATTATATTATGCAAAGCCGCCGGAATGAGTGTTGAAATAATTACAAAACGTTACTACATTGAAGGATTCAACTCATTCGCTATCTCTACAAATGAGGACAAAGCCTTTGGTGCCCTGAAAGAGATCGGAAGACAGACTGATTCAATGGCCAAGATCAAGAATGTAAAAGAAGGTGACGACTTTATCGCTCTTTTAAAAGATGTTGCCTGACAAACAAGTACCGAACAGGGGTTTAAGTAACAGATAACCCCTGTCTCCTTTCAAGAGTAAAACCATTTAAAGGAAGAATCACTAAATTAAATTGGCAGTTTCTCTTTTAAATGGTTTAACTTCCCTTCAATTAAAAAATGACACTTTATATATATTTGAAGTTTAATTCCTTATAGCTTGCCACTTCTGCATATTACTCCTACCTCAAAACTACCAAGTTTTTGAGTTCAGATATTCATTAAGTCTGTAAATTTGTATCAGAGGACAAGTTTTTAAAATGGACAACAATATAACGATATGAAGATGGATTTTGAGACACAGGACGGCTTTCTGGTAATGAATGATCTACCACATGATTGTATTTTCAATAAAGTCAAAACAGGCTGTGGGGCAACGACAATCGCAATAAAGAATGCTGAAAATTATGTGATAGCAGTTCCTACAACTGAAATCATAGAGAATAAATGCTACCCTATTGAACAATCGGATAAATGGAGTGCGCAAAGCAAAAAGGCAGGATTAAGCCCTGTCAGGAATTTATTCGGTTTATATGGTAATTTTACGAAAGCACTCAAAGACAAACTGAAAGAATATCTCAAAGGAGAAGGAACAAAGAAGATCATTTGTACTTATAACAAGATACCAAAGTTAATTGAGCTTATCAATCCCAAAGACTTCCATTTATTGGTGGACGAATATCACCATTTCTTAAAATCATATTTATTTAGGGATAAGGCGATAAATGGAGTATTGGAGCATTTTAGAGACTTCAAATCCTTTTGTTTCATGTCTGCGACTCCCATTCCAGAAGATTTTCAACCCGTTGAATTTGAGGATATAGAATACAAAGAAGTTGATTGGAAAGATGTTGAAACAATACAGGTTCTTCCCTACCACACAAATAAGCCATATATGATTGTTACGAAAATCATTAAAGCATATCAAGAAAATGGCTTTATTGAGGTGGACGGTCAAAAATCGAAAGAAGCCTACTTCTTTGTCAATAGCGTAACGGAAATCAAAAAAATATTGACACAGGCTGAATTGAAAGATGATGATTGCAGGATTATATGTGCCAAAAATGGGACAAACGAAAAGACATTGGGAACGGATTATCATATTTCCAGTTCTACAGACCAATCGAAGAAGTTTAATTTTATCACTTCCAAATCTTTTGAAGGTGTGGATTATTTCTCTGAAACAGGTTTATGCTTTATCGTCAGTAACTCATACAGTACTCACACCTTATTAAGCATTGAAATGGATATTCCGCAAATCGCAGGAAGAATACGAACCAAAGAGAATCCTTTTAGAAACAAACTGGTACACATCTTTAATACACGTTCGATTGATACTTATGATACTTACAAACAAATGGAGAGAGATTTGGAAAGACAATTACAATATGCAAAGGAGAGAGTTCAAATATATGCTCACTTATCAAAAGGAGCAAAAGAGCAACAACGAAAAGAAATAGAAAAATCCGCTTCGTATATCAAATATGACAAAAAAACAGATTCGTTCACAGTCAACGACATGCTGATAAAAATACAATTATATAATCATAAAATCATGTACTGTATTTATAAATCTGGTTATGCCTTGAAAAAAGAATATGAGCGCAGTGGTATGAAAGCAAATGCCGTAAAATGGGAAACCGTATCTGCTGATTATATTGATAAAGCCATATGTACCTCCACATTCAGGGAATGTTTAAAACGGTATATCGAATTGAAAGAAAAAAATCTTTTATTTGGAGAAATTGATGAGATTGAATCCAGATACCCGTTTCTACGAGAAGCAATCGTAAAATTAGGAATACCCACTTTGAAACGTCAAAGAAGCATTAAAGCCATCAAAGTCCTTTTGGAGAATCAATAGGGCAATCTTGTTTCTCATACTTAAACCATTTAAAGTTGAAATATCGTCCCAATTCGGAGTGTTCTTCTTTAAATGGTTTTATTGTATACAAACACAAAATGGATGCCTTGATTTCTCAAAGCACCCATTACACACAATTTATATATGAGCCGAATTTAATCGGTGAAGAATCTCCTTCTGAATCATAACAAAGTTACTCATTCTGAGAATCAAGAAAAAATAAATCATCTTCAAACCAAATTACAGAGATAAAGCATACCTCAACTTTGAAAAAGCACTATGGATCAAATTCTCATGTATGAAACGAGAGCTTAACCGCACTTATCTTAAAGTCCCCCCTCAGTAGGTGATAGAGAAGTGAAAAATATGCAAGTGATCTACCTCTGAATCTCTTTTTCGAAAACGGATAAATGCCTATCGAACCTTGGAAACAAGGGAAAGAGATTTTTAACGGACAGAGATTCAACAACAGACTGCGGTATTTACTCCTCTTCTCTTTTATATGGTGTAACCCTCAACACTACGAAGGATTAAAACCAAGCCGATACACAGGAATTATCAACAAAAATCAAATTTATATCATTATGGAAAGTCAGTACAAGGTATGTGAAGTGAAACTCACTTACAAGTCAAAGATTAAAGCCTCTGAAAGAGAGAAAATCTTATCCGCTGAAAATGCTTATAAAATCCTTTTATCTGTATTTGATTCTGAAACAATACAGTACAAAGAGTTTTTCAAAGTCATTTTAATGAATAGAGCCAACAAGGTATTAGGCGTTTGCCATATTTCAGAAGGTGGATTGAATGAAACCTCTGCGGATATACGCATTATTATGCAGGCTGCAATATTGGGTAATGCTTCTGCCATCATATTGGCACACAATCATCCGTCTGGGAACATACAACCAAGTATGCAAGACGATCAAGTGACAAAAAGAGTAAAGGAGATTGCCAAATTGATTGGTATCAACCTTCTGGATCATCTTATCATAACGGATGAGACTTATTACAGTTATTCTGAAAACGGACGGATTTAAGATTGTGAGACATGGAAATAATACTTTATATCTTAATTGCCGCCATTGTGTACCTGATAGTGTTGTTAATCTATCCGATCATTCCGTTTATCCTTCTTTTTACCTTCTTATATGAGGCGATAAAGGATTAAACGATATATTTTTATTTAAACCATTGAATTATAAAACGCTTTTCGTACTTTTGTCCCAATCTCATACGCCTAAAGAGATAGGACACAGTGTGAGAGGACATACGTTTAACGAAAGGTGTTATTGAAATTATCTTCTATTATCAAATCTCGCAAATTTGAAAATGGTACGAAGATGATAGCAATAGCACCCGCATCATTTGATATATATTTATCTGTGAGGATAAATTATATACAAAACTGGTGTGGGTTGCTGTTGCTTTATCCGTACCATAGGCAATGCGAGAGCCTGATAATAGGATAAAGCCAATAGTGTTCCCACACCTTTTTTATTTATTAATCTTTCCAAAGGGGACAGGAAAAAACAACAAGAATCAAAATGAATAGAATTTTTAATGTATGTATGTTTATTATTTGTTATTTGTTACTGTTATCTAGTTGTGATAAAGAGCCATTGATGGGAAGTGATGAATGGGAACAGAAAAGAAGAAATAATTTCTACGATTACAAAGTGAAAAATCGAGATGGTTTTGATATGCAAAGCATTATTCCGTGTGGTTATAATGAAGATACTGTATTCTTGGCTGGAATTAAAAATGAGAGAATGTGGATCGGTATGTTTGATGAGCATACAAAGGAACAATTGAAAGAATGGAACGGGACGGAAACAATCGAGCGTACAATAAAAATCGATTTGGGATATGGTGAAACAGAATTTTTTGATGTTACAACATTTAAAATTTCTCCTTACAAAACGCAGTGGGGGTTTGTTTCTACATTTTCGTATCTTCATCGAAGAGCTGTTAGCTGGGCTTCAAGTGATTCAATACCTGATAAAGGCTGTCTTTTCTTGAATGGCGATAATATGATTTTCCTGAATAATTTACGTATTGCAATACCTTGTTGGTTTCAAGGGAGCGTTGTCGTATCATATAAAAAATCTGATAATGAAGATTATTGTGCAATTTTATCCCCTATAGGAGATTTGATTATGGAATTAGGGGAAGGTCCTCAAGGAGAACCTATTTCTTATACAGAAGGGATTTTTATTGCCCGTGAAAGTGATTACTTTATTATCAGACATAATTATCAAACGGGAAAAGATGTTTGGAAGACCTCTATCCCTTCTTTAAAAGATGTTGAAGATAATGCCCGCATCAATTCAACAATCTTAGAACAAAGTAATTCGATTTGGAAATACCAGTTTGATATTACCAATTATGACGGAAGTAAGAAACAAGTTATTTTTACTGTTGATGTGGAAACTGGAAAAGTAACAGAAATATAAGCCAAACGCAATAATCAGAATACATAAATGGAGAACAATGAGATATTGAATTCCCCTAATAAAGGGATATAAATAAAGATCACCCAAACGAGTAAAGAGCTTTCTTATTCACTTGGGTGATTTTGTGTATATAAGAATTGAAAATGAGATAATTAACAATAGTATTAATCTAACATTTGTTTAAACTAACACTTAAACCAGAAATTACATAAAATCAGAAAGATAACAGAATTGAATTGTAAATATCAATAATTCAATGTGTTATATTGAGTGTCGCCGAAATAGCTCAGCTGGTAGAGCAACGCATT
>OHBJ01003262.1_pt1 | contig 10736 bp, 3 predicted proteins | sample 1577241 | NCBI WGS metagenome assembly OHBJ01 (sample SAMEA3541594, study PRJEB24748) | human gut metagenome | biome: human gut; feature: human-associated habitat; material: faeces | place: China | collected 2012
GCACATTTCCGACCCCGAACAGGTCGAGGCCGCGGGCGTCTACGGCCAGCACGAGCCGGAGAACATGCCCGCCGAGCCGTGGCTGAAGGCTCGCTGGGAAGCATGGCGCCGCGGCAATGTCATCAGCTCCGAGATGGAGTCTGCCGCGATCTTTGTCATCTCTTCCATCCGCGGCTGCCGCGCCTCCTCCGTCATGGCCTATACCGAGATGCCGAAGAGCGTCGAGGTCGCCGTCGGTGCGCTGCGCATCCTCATCGAGCAGGATAAGGCTGCCGAGAAGTAATTCTGCAATGCAGCGACTCCCCGTGCCGAAAACGGTGCGGGGAGTTTTGCCTTTTCGGATAAAATACGATTGACATTCTGAATCCGGGACGATATAATCAAGGATGGTCCGGCTGGTGCCGGACCATAAAACTGAATCACACGACTCGCAGAGACCGCGTGGCCGCAACGGCGGAGGATCCGTCAGGCGCGTTGGTAAACAAGGGAATGGGGATAATACCCCGAGAAGGCAGATGCCTTCTGGATGACCGTCGCTGTGAGCGCTGAGGCTGCTGTCCGTCGGCGAAAGCCGGTCATTGGGAAACTGAGAAGGCAGGGCGGCAGACGTGGCGGATGCTCCGCCGGAGGCGCAACTCAGAAGACCTACTGGGAGATTTCCATAGCCCGAATCGGTTGAGGGGATAGGTATGCTATCCCTTCAGCCGTTTTTTTTGTTTTCCGAAGGGAAAACAAAGCGCCCCCCGCAGCTCAGCTGTGGCGGGGCTGAACCCTGCTTCTGCCGCTCCGGCGGCTGCCGATACACATTATCAGTAAAAGGAGAGATCGCTTATGCAAACGAAACCCGCAGCGTGCGGAAAGCGCCTGCTGGCGCTCGTGCTGGCCATTGTGATGGTCTGCTCGCTGCTGCCCGTCAGTGCGTTCGCAGCAGAGCCCGACTATGAGCTGCGCGTCCTCACGTTCGAGGATGCCGACTATAAGGGCGGAACGAACTTCGCAGGCGGAAACAACTGGACGAGTCTCATTGACAGCCCGCAGTACGGCGGCAAGATGCTCTACGGAGAGAGCGGCACCGGTGTCGACTCCGTCGACGCTGCCTACAAGTGGACGGATAAGAACAATACCTGGCTCAGCAACACCCTGTCCGAGGGCTATGGCTCCTGGTGCTACTGGAGCGGCGGTCATGCCGTTTCCAACTATGTTTCCGGTGAGATCAGCAAGTACGGCGGCTTCGAGAGTCAGCTTACCGTTTATAAAAAGGACGTTTCCGGTCTGGAACGGACCGGCGGCGGCCACAACGGCTCGAATAACTTTGCCGTGCATTACGGCTATGCAGATAATTCCGGCTATGGCCTGACCGAGGCCTCCCTGCCGACCCTAACCTTTGCCGACGGCACCGCCCGTGTCATTGACCATATGTATGTCAACAACATGGACTATGCGCTCAACTGCTACATCGACGGCAACGGTCTGACTGCCAAGATCGGCGACGACGATTGGGTCAAGCTGGTCGCAACGGGCTATAACGCGGCAGGGGAGAAGACCGGAACGGCCAGCATCTACCTCTGCAACGGTCCGAAGAACATCATGATGGACTGGACAAAGTGGGACCTGTCCGGCCTTGGTAAGGTCCTGAAGGTCACGTTCAATGTGACCGGCTCCAGCGATAACGGCTATGGCTTCTCGCAGCCCGCCTACTTCGCCTATGACGATGTGGCAGTCCGCTTTGAAAAGGCGGCTGCGGTCGTCCCGGCGACCGGCGTGACGCTCGACAAGACCACGCTGAATCTGATGACGGGCGAAACTGCCGTTCTGACGGCAGCGGCACAGCCGGAAAACACCACGGATACCTTGACCTGGACGACCGGGAATGAGGCGGTCGCTACGGTCGCGGACGGTGTTGTGACTGCGGTCGGCGCGGGCAGCACCGTCATTACGGCAACGTGCGGCAGCGTGAAGGCCGAGTGCAGCGTCACGGTCACGGCCAGCCCGCTCACGGTCAGCGTCGGCGGCAAGACCAGCCCCCTTTCCCGCGTTGGCGGCGAGGGCGAGACGAAGTACCGTGCCGTGCTGCCCTACGGCAGTGATGTGACGATCCATGTGGCGGATGCGAGCTTCCTGCTCGTGACGGACAAGAAGAGCAATTATCTCAACGAGGCTGGCGCGAATCCCTTCACCCTGAAGGCTGCGGAGCTGGAAACGGCCCTGCTGACGGACAAGGATGAAAAGCCCTTCACGCCTGCGGAAAACAGCAAGGTCGCCTATCTGAGCATTATGGATGTCATGGCGGGCACGACGTATGAGCTGTATCTCGAGCTGACCCGCGAGGTCACTCCGGCGACCGGCGTGACGCTGGACCAGACGGAGCTGACGCTGACGGCGGGAAAGACCGCTTCCCTGAAGGCCACGGTCCAGCCGGAGAACACGACGGATACCATTGTCTGGAGCTCCTCGAAGGAAGAGGTCGCAACGGTGGAAAACGGGATCGTTACGGCGAAGGCGGCCGGCAAGACTGTCATCACTGCGACGTGCGGCACCGTGAAGGCAGAATGTGCCGTTACGGTCACGGCCCCGGTCATGGCCTCGGCTGTAACGCTGGATAAGACCGAGCTGAACCTGTATACCGGCGACACGGCGGCCCTGACCGCTGCGATCCAGCCGGAGGATACGACGGATCCGACCATTGCCTGGACGACGACGGATGCAGAGGTCGCTTCCGTGCAGAACGGCGTCGTGACTGCCGGAAAGACCGGTACGGCCACGATCACGGCCAGCTGCGGCGAGGCAAAGGCACAGTGTGCTGTGACGGTCAAGGCTCCTGCGGAGCCTGCGCAGAAGGACGGCGTGTATCAGATCGGCAATGCCGACGAGCTTGTCTGGTTTGTCAAGAAGGTCAACGGCGGTGAGAATGCGATCTCTGCCATTCTGGCGAAGGATATCGATCTGGCCGATGTGGTCTGGGCGCCGATCGGCAATGGCAGCGTAGCTTTCGCGGGTAGCTTTGACGGTGCAGGGCATACTGTCTCCAACCTGACGGTGGACTATACCACGGCAGCTTCCGGCGAGAGACTGTATCTCGGCCTGTTTGGTCAGGTCGAGGGCACGCCCGAAAAACATGCGGTCATTCAGAACCTGACGGTCACGGGCAGCGTGAACGCGGCAAGCGAATTCTCCGTTTACACGGGATATGTCGCAGGCGTGGTCGGCTCTGCCCGTTATGCGGAGCTTTCCAAGGTCATTTCCCGCGTGGATGTGACGGCCGACGAGAGGGTCGGCAGCACCTCCTCCGTGGGCGGTCTGGCCGGTGTCATGATCGACACGACTGTGACGAACTGCGGCAATGAAGGCGATGTCACCGGCGTGAACAACCTCGGCGGCCTGTGCTATGAGCTCTATTCCGGCACAATGACCGGCTGCTATAACACTGGCAGGATCACGGCGACCGGTACCTATGTCGGCGGTCTGATGGGCTATGCCAAGCAGGCGACCATCACCAATGCCTACAGCACCGGCGATGTGACCACCGAAAAGACGCTCATGGGCGGTCTGATCGGCGTCATGGAGAAGTCCTCCCTGACAAATGCCTATGTGTCCGGCAAGGTCACGACAGCCGCGGCCAGCGGCGCGATCGGCGCGGCTGTCGGCAGTGCGGATCAGGTCTCCAATGTGTATTACCTCGGCGGCGCTTCCGCGATTGGCGACGAGAACGCCACGGCGAAGACCGCAGAGGAGCTGAAGGCGCTGGCACCGACGCTCGGCAGCAGCTTCAAGGAGAATACCGGCTGCGGCGGCTATCCGCTTTTGGCGTGGCAGGAGGCCCGCGCACATCAGTATGAAGACGGCGTCTGCACCGTCTGCGGCGCGAAGGATCCTGCAGCGCCCTATCTGCTCGATGGTGTGACCGATGCCGCTGCGGAAGTTCAGACCGGCAAGAGCTATCAGCTCGACGATCTGATGGACGGCAAGATCTTCGGCGTGAAAAACGGCACGCTGACCTACAAGAACTACTTCTACACCATGTCCTCCGATGGCGGTGCGACGTGGAGCGGGGAGCAGCACTTTGAGGAAGCAATGTTCGGCGGCGTGAACAAGAGCCTGGTCCAGAGCAAGGCAGGCACATATATCTATAAGTTCCGCGCAAAGAACGACGCCGGCTACTCCGCCGATACCTGGACGCTGACGCTGACCTTCGTCGATGTCGTCGAAGCGAATATCAACTTCTACGTCGGCCGTGACCAGAACTACAGCACAAACGGCAATAAGTACCCGATCCTCAAGATGTACAAGACCGCGGGCATCGACGAAAATCAGTTTGACTATGTCGGCTGGTTTACCGATGCCGAGGGCAAGACCGTGTACGTCTACAACCCCGCCGATTACACCATCATCGACGGCGAAGAGAAGGACTATGTCGAGATCGACGGCACAAAGTACGAGCTGCACGACTACGAGGAGGTCCGGTTCACCAACAGCGCCTTTGACGCAGCCGACGAAACGGCGACGGCCAGCAACACGGTCGTGAACAATTACAACATGTTCTACGCCACCCTGAGCACCGGCCGCTACTCCACGCGCGGCTACGGCTGGAACACTGCGACCGAGGCCTATGACATCTATCTTGGCGGTCAGAGCCTGCCTCTGCCGATGGAGAAGGACATCTACGGCGGCGGTGGCAACGACATCCATCTCGGCGTTGTCAGCGTCTATGCTACGACCAGGAACGAGAAAAACGAGTACTTCGGCACGGACGACTACCATGTCGAGATGATCATGCCCGTTACCGGCAGCATGATCCACTCCGGTACACACTATACCTACACCCGCTACGGCAGCGACTACACTGCCTTCCCCTTCCTGTCGTGGGAGGCGCAGAACGCTTCGCTGTACAACATCTATGCTTATCCGACGAACACGGAAAAGTATATGTTCAATCAGCAGATCAACCAGACCACGGCGCCTTCCTACAACGTCGTAACGAAGAACATCACGATCGCCAACGCCGTGGAGCTGGATATCACTGCGCCCACGACGGCGGAGTTCACCCTGTTCTTCCAGTACAACAACTTCAACACCAGAGCGGTCGAGCCGTACAAGACTGCGAAGGACGACGCGACCGGCATGACCACCTATTCCTACCGCGTTTCTGAGCGCAACAACAACTACACATGGCGTCTGGTCGATGAGACCGGTACCTATGTGACCAAGGCCGGCTGGCTGTCCAGCCTCAACCAAAAGACGGAAAAGACGATCACCTTTGACTCTGGCGCGCCGACCGACAGGAAGTCTCACAGCTTCAAGGACCTCGGCACGACGGTATCCTCCCGCGACGAAGCCGACCTGCAGGTCTTCCTGAGCCACAGCGGCTTTATGAGCGTGAGCGACACCTACCGCATCCGCGCGTACCGTATGTGGGAGCTAATCAATAACGATGCAGGCAACATCATGGTCGAGCCGAGCTTCAACATTCAGGTGCTGCAGGGCAATCCGGCGGACGTTACGCAGGTCAGCGGCGGCAACGCCGTAGGCAACTGGCTCGACGTGACGCCCACCGGCACGGACATCGTGGCCGTCACCTACGACGCCATCGACCTGTACAACGACAAGGACGTTGCCGGAACCCACGGCGGTCTCTTCCCGGCAACCGCCCCCGAGCGCACCGGTGTGTTCGTTATCACGAACAAGGCAGCCGGCAAGGCTGACGCCGTCATCCGCTTTAACGGCGGCACGACCAGCCCCCGCGGTGCGGAGTGGGACTACAACTACGACACGTGGTACTACCTTGACACCGACGAAGCCCCCACGCTGGACTTTACTACCACCAAGGGCGCGACGGCCAGCTACGCCGTCGTCACCACCGACGCTGCCCTGAACAGCACCCTGTCCGGCTGGACGGAGCTTACGGCGGACGAGAACGGCATGTTCCACGCCTCCCTCCTGCCCTTCCGCACGGCAAAGACGCTCGGCGGCACCGTCATCCTGAAGCTGACCGATTCCACCGGCACGTCCTACCGTCTGGCGCGCGTGGCGCAGATGAGCGTCACCGTGAAGAATGCCTCGAATGACGGCGAGCCCATCATGCCCGGCGATAAGGTCACGCTCTCCTTCGACGGCCTGTATCGCGGCATGGATAAGGTTTCCGGTATCTTCAACCCCACGTTGCTATATCTGAACTACAGCGCGGAGGAAGAGGAGTCCAAGGGCCAGCTGACTCAGTACTGGCAGATGGACAGAGCCTCCGTCACCGTGGAGATGCCCACAGACATCACCTTCCCCGAAGGCTCAGACAAAACGACCGTTATGGTCACCGACGGTTATATCTCCGGCGGCATGTACTCCGCCGCCAGCCCGTTTGATACGCTGTACAATATGACCGACACCGGCGTCGGCACGAACTTCTCCGCGGTCACCACCAGCTTTGTTGCCAGCCGTCTGGCAGATGTTTCCGTCGAGGTCAACACGAAGGTCACCTACAACGTCAAGCTCGTCCCCGTGGACGAAAACGGCAACGCGATCGACGGCCTCACCCCCACGTTCACCGACCGTGACAACAAGGCAGTGACCGCCGAGGCCGACGGCACCTTTAAGCTCGGCTATGGCCCGTATTCCTACGCCGTCGAGCAGCTCGGCTATGTCCGCACCACCGGCTCCTTCAAGCTCGGCTCTGCTGACGCAGCAAAGGTCGAAAACGGCGTCCTGACCATCAAGTTCACCGTCCGCAAGGCGGCCGAGAACGCTTGGGACGGCAAGACCACCACGGAACCTGCCACCGACGAAAACGGCGTTTACCTCATCGGCACCGGCGCAGAGCTGGCATGGTTCGCCCAGAAGGTCAACGGCGGCAGCGCCAAGCTCTCCGGCATCCTGACGGCCGATATCGACCTCGCCGGTTACGAGTGGACGCCCATCGGCACCGCTTCTAAGAAGTTTGCCGGTACCTTCAACGGCCGGAATCACACCATTGATCATCTTTCCATCAACTACAGCAGCAAGACCCCGATATCGCTCTATCGCGGCCTGTTCGGCTGGGTCTCCGGCGCCAACGCCACCAACCGCGCGAAGATTGAGAACCTGACGGTCAACGGCACCGTTGTCGCCGGTTCCAACAAGCCTGTTAACGATGCTTACGTCGGCGGTATCGTTGGCCGTGCGGACTATGCCGACCTGACGAATCTCCATTCGAATGTCGATGTTTCCATCAAGCGCACGGCCGGTAACTACTGGCAGAGCGTCGGCGGCGTTGTCGGCGGTGCTTACTACAGCCTGAATGTTACCAACTGTTCCAACAGCGGCAATGTCACCGGCTGGCGCTACTGCGCAGGTATCGTTGGCAACATTTCCAGCGGCAGCCAGCCCAGTACCATCACCGGCTGCGTCAACACCGGCAGCATCACCGCACCCAGCACCTGCGCAGCGGGCATTGTTTCCAATCTGCCGAACGGCTGTAAGGTCACGGCCTGCTACAACACCGGTGCGATCAAGGCCGGCGGCAACTATCCCGCCGGTATCGTCGGTTACTGCGCGAACTCCGAGGTCCGCAGCTGCTTCAACCTCGGCACGGTCACCTGCAACACAACCTTTACCTATGGCTCTGTCATTGGCACGGTGAGCAGCGCAGATGCCGTCATCAAAAACCTCTACTACCTCGAGGGCACCTGTGAAAAGGGCGGCATCGGCGCCGTGAAAAATGCCGAGACCCAGACTGCCGCTGTCAGGACCGCAGAGGAAATTGCGAACGCGGAGTTCGTTTCCACGATGAACGCCGATCTGGCAGAGGCTGCCTTCACGAGCGGCTGCACCGCGACGAAGCATCCGATCCTCCTGTGGCAGGCCGACGCGGAGCATACCTTCGCGAACACTGCCTCTGATGTCATCAAGTCGGAAGCTACCTGCACCGAAGCCGCGGTCTACTATGTCAAGTGTGACAACTGCGATGCGGTCAGCAATACGCTGACGGTCAAGGTCGGTGAGCCGCTCGGCCACGATCTGACCGTGACGGTCGTGGAGCCGACCTGCGAAAAGGACGGCTATACCGAGTCTGCCTGCGCGCGCTGCGGCCTCAGCTACCGCACGAACTATGTGGCAGCAAAGGGCCACAGCTATGTGGATGTCGTGACGGCTCCGACCTGCGAGTCCGCCGGTTACACGACGCACACCTGCTCCGTCTGCGGCGACAGCTATGTCGACGCGATGCTCCCGGCCACGGGCCACAGCTATGAGGACGTTGTGACGGCTCCGACCTGCGAAAAGGGCGGCTACACGACGCACACCTGCTCCGTCTGCGGCAGCAGCTATGTCGATACCATGACCGAGGCACTTGGCCATGATTATCAGGCCGTTGTGACAGCTCCGACCTGCGACGCCATGGGCTATACGACGCATACCTGCACGCGCTGCGGCAACAGCTACGTCGACAGCTATACGCAGGCAGCGGATCACAGCTACACGAGCGAGGTGACGAAGCAGCCGACCTGCACGGAGGAGGGCGTTCGTACCTTCACCTGCACGAACTGCGGCAAGAGCTATACCGAGTCCATCCCGATGATCGCCCACAGCTATGAGGCGGTCAGGACGGATCCGGACTGCACGCATATGGGCTACACGACCTATACCTGCTCTGTTTGCGGCGACAGCTACAAGGCCGATTTCGTGGATGCAGCGGGCCATGACTGCGAGGCGACGGTAGTCGCCCCGACCTGCGAGGGCTACGGCTACACGGAGAATCACTGCAAGCACTGCGACTACACCTACATCAGCGAGATCCGTCAGCCGCTTGGCCATGACGACAAGCTGACCGGCGCGAAGGAAGCCACCTGCACGGAGCCGGGCTACACGGGCGACATGGTCTGCACGCGCTGCGGCGAAGTGCACAGCAAGGGCGAGGAAATCCCTGCTCTGGGCCACGACTACGGCGACTGGACGACGGTGAAGGAAGCCGATTGCTTCCACACTGGTCTGGAAGAGCGCAAGTGCGGCCGCTGCGGCGAGATCGAGCAGCACGAGACCACAGCAGAGACCTGCCCGAGCGAAGCCTACACGGATCTCGACCGGAATGGTTGGTATCACGAGTACGTTGACTGGGTGCTGAAAAACGGCGTGATGAACGGCGTCGGCGGCGGCCTGTTCGAGCCGAACGGCGAGACGACCCGCGCAATGCTGGTCATGGTGCTTTACCGTATGGCGGGCGCGCCGGACATGGCGGGCCGTGAGAGCAGCTTCACGGACGTGTCTGCCGACAGCTGGTATGGCGCGGCGGTGATCTGGGCCTCGGAGAACGGCATCGTTAACGGTGTCGGCGGCGGACTGTTTGATCCGGATGCTTCCCTCACGCGCGAGCAGATGGCTATGATGCTCTATCGCTTTGCGGGCTATCTCGGCAGCAATACCGAGAAGCGCGCCGACCTGAGCGCCTACGGCGATGCCGACGCGGTCAGCGCATTTGCGCAGGATGCCATGGCATGGGCCGTTGCAGAGGGCCTTGTCAATGGCCGCAGCGCAGCGGAGCTTGCGCCAAAGGCCGGTGCAACGCGCGCGGAGCTGGCGACGATTCTGTTCCGCTTTGCGGCGCTGCAGAACGCCTGAAGCAAATTACGCATAAGCAGCGAACGAGTGCCCCGGGGAGACCCGGGGCACTTTGTATGCGGCACATAGAAAAATCGGAAAAAGGCCTTGACAAAGGGGCCGACAGTCCCTATAATAGAAAGTAACCGAACGGTTACATAAACAGCCAGACGCAAAGACGCAGTGCTGATCGCGGTTCCGATCATGCGCTGCGTCTGTTTTTTGAGAGGAAGATTTTATGAACGCAATTCGTTATCCCACGAGCACCGCAGCACTGCGCGTTATGCGCGGCCGCGCCGTGGGTATCCATGGGCGTCCTGCTGGCGACCGTCGCCGCCGAAACGTCAAGAGCGCAATGAGAGAAAGGGGAAATTTACCATGAAGCTGTATTTTGGAAACGCCGTCACAACGGCAACGACGCTGATGATCCTTGCCCTGCTGGGCTACATCGGCTTTTCCGTCTGGAACCACGCCAATATCACCTGCTGGGGCAGGAGAACACTGCTCCTGCTGGTGTTCGGTCTGGTCGTCTGCTGCTTTGCGGCGGCGCGGGACGGGCTGGACAAGACCATCCAGCACACCATCGACGGCAGCTGCGCGCCGGGCGTGTTTCCGCTCGTCAGCGTTCCGACCGTCGTCGGCTGTGCCGGTGCGCTGCTGATCGTCGTCGCCGCGATCGCCACACCGATCGCCAGAACGCAGAAAATGCGGGAGCTCTGGTTCTATGTGATGTCCGGCGGCGCGGTCCTGAAGATCGCCACCATGGAGATCACGCGGTTCGTGCTCTGAGACCGCGCGGAGAATTCTTGGACTGTCAAAAAAGGTCCGTAAAGACTTTTTGACGAGCTGCATTCTGGCAGGAGACCTCCCGCCGTATGATCGGAAAGGAGAAGAAGCATGGAAAAGAAGAACGCATTTACGATCACGCGAGCCCGGCCGGAGGATGCCGCGGCGCTGCTGGACTACCTGAAGATCGTGGGCGGCGAGACGGACAACCTCAGCTTCGGCGCAGAGGGCGTGCCGCTTGCGCCGGAGGAGGAGCAGGCCTATCTGCGCACACAGGTCGATTCGCCGGACCATGTGCAGTATCTTGCCAGGGTGGACTCCCTTGCTCCTTGTGCAAACTGCTCTACCTTTGAGCCGCCGGCTGTCTGATTGTAAGATTGCGTATAACCAGG
>OHBJ01003266.1_pt1 | contig 10719 bp, 10 predicted proteins | sample 1577241 | NCBI WGS metagenome assembly OHBJ01 (sample SAMEA3541594, study PRJEB24748) | human gut metagenome | biome: human gut; feature: human-associated habitat; material: faeces | place: China | collected 2012
ACTCTAGGATTTTTTATTTCATTAATTAAATTCATATTTATTAATGAAACTTTTTATTTATTTTTCATTAAATTAATGTATTCTATAATCAGATCAGCAGCCTTTTCTAGTGACATCTTAGCCGTATTTATAACTAAATCATAATTTTCAGGATTACCCCATTTTTCTCCTGTATAAAATTCATAATACTTAGCACGTTTTTTATCTTCACTTTTTAATTCTTTTAAAGATTTACCTTCATATATGGATTTACCTCTTTGTTCTCTATAATTATCATCAGCACAAATAAAAAATGAATAATGATTAGATAAATCTTGTAAAACAAAATCAGCACAACGACCTAAAATTATACATGAATTATCCTCTGCTAGTTTACGTATTACTTTAGCTTCTGTAATAAATAGCTCTTTATCTATTGGTCTTGAATGTGTACCAAATGAATAAAATGGCATAAAATTTAAAGAATATGGTTCTACATTTTCTTCTAAATTTTTTAAGTTTTTTTCACTCAAATCACCAATATCTAATTGTGCCGCTGCAATATGAATTATTTGTCTATCATATAAATGTAACTCCATTTTTTTAGATAGTATTTGACTTAATTCTCTACCACCACTACCATATTGACGACTAATTGTTATAACTATATTATTATTCATTTCTACCACTCCATTATTTTAATTTTCTAGCTTGTTCATACATACCAGCTAATTCGAAATGAATTTTTCTTACTTCTGTTTCATCTAAATCATATTGATTTAAAAAGTAATAACTTACAAAGTGACAGATTATTGGCAATATAGCAACAATTGTTATAATTCCCAAGGAAACTTCTGAGGTAACAATTCCATTTGGTTGATAATTTACAAAAGATAACACAGCTCCTATGCCTACACCAACAATACTCATAGCAAATTTTTGTGAAAATAATGCTACTGCTCCAAGTACGCCTGCCATTTTTTTATTAAATTTTAACTCACAAAAATCAGCACAGTCTGCTGGTAACGCCCAATATACTACAATCCCTAATTCACCAAAAAATGTAGACATTATTAAAAAAATGGATGATAAAATGTAATATTCTGATGGAATAAAAATTATTGGTAAAGCCATAATACCTGCACCTAATGTAGCTACTTTTAACATAGTTAACTTATTAAATACATTTCTTTTTATTAAAAACATAGCAACAATTGGTGCTAAAATACCTGCAATTGAAAAAGCTGATAAAAGACCTGTCAAATATGCTTCATCTTGTCCAAGATAATATTTAGCATAATAAATAGCAGAACTGCCTTTAAAGGTAAAAGCTGCTTGAGTCAATGCAAAGAATATATAAAAGCTTCTTAAAGTTTTTGTCTTAGCGATGATTTTTATTTTAGAAAATAATGTATCTTTTTCTTTTGTTTCTACTAAAATAGGTTTACTTCTTTCTTTTGTTCCAAAAAAGCATGCTAATGTACAACATGCTGCTAATGTTGCAATAATAATCATTGCATGACTATATGCTTGTGCTTCATTTGCTTTATCATATGTAGCCACGAACATTGGTACAACTGTAGAACAAAGTAAAAATGCAGATTTAGCTAACGGAAAACGATATGAATTTATAGCTAATCTTTCTGATGGATTATCTGTTAATACTGATAATAAGCCTACATAAGGTACTACAGTAGATGCATACATTAAGATTAAAAATAAATAAGTTACATATGCATAAATTAATTTTCCTGTATAACTAAAATCAGGTGCTAAAAATACAAAAAAACAAGATAAACCATATGGTATTGCTAAATACAATAAAAATGGGCGATAGTGTCCATACTTTGTTTCATGTTTATCTGCAAAGTTACCAATAATAGGATCTGAAAAGGCATCTACTAATCTTGCTACTAAAAATAAGATACCCATTGCACTAGCAGATATTCCTACCACATCTGTATAAAAATATGGTAAAAACATCATTGTCATTCCAAAAAATATATTTGCTGATGAATCTCCTAAACCATAGCAAATCTTTTCTCTAATACTTACTTTTCCATTATCCAAAACAATACACTCCTATCTACATATTTAAATTTTTACATTATATAAAGTCTGCTTTACTGCATTCTTCCATCCTTTATAAAGTTCACTTATTTCATTTTCATTTAATTTAGATACATAGTTTTGATATTTAATTGTATTATTTAATAACTTCAAATCATATAAACCTAATGCAATACCTGCCATATATGCTACTCCACAAGCAGACAATTCTTCTACAGAAGATACTTCTACCTTAATATTTAAAATATCACTTTGAAATTGCATTAAATAATTATTCTTCGTTGGTCCTCCATCTACTTTTAAGGATTTTATTTGTAATCCTGATTCTGATTTCATCAAATTTACTATATCTGCAATTTGATAAGCTATACTATCTAATCCTGCACGTACAATTTCATTTTTTCCTGTTACTCTAGTCATTCCTGTAATAATAGCATTTACTTCACTATTCCAATATGGTGCTCCTAAACCTGTAAAAGCTGGTACTAAATATGATTTATCTTTAGGATTTGCATTTTCTGCTAATATTGCAGTTTCTTTTGGATTATTTATTAATTGTAAATTATCCTTAAGCCACGTAATCACAGCTCCAGTATAATTAATATTACCCTCTAAAACATATTCAACTTTATTATTTATTCCCCAAGCGATAGATGTAACTAAACCAGATTTACTATAAATTGGCTGTTCTCCTATATTCATCATAATAGATGAACCTGTACCATATGTGCTTTTTATATCTCCTTTATTATGACAAAATTGCCCATATAGAGCTGCATGAGAATCACCCATTACAGCATTTATAGGAATTTTTTTATCTAAAAATCCATTAAAATCAGTATATCCATAAATGGAATTAGAATTACAAACTTTTGGCAAATTAAAGGTATGTAATCCAAAAATTTTACAAATATCATCATCCCAAGAAAGAGTATTTATATTAAATAACTGCGTTCTTGATGCATTTGAATAATCTGTTTTGAAAATTTTTTCATCCGTTAAATTATAAATTAACCAACTGTCTATATTCCCACAACATACCTCATTTTTATTTACTTTTTCTTTAATTCCTTCTACATTTTCAATAAGCCATGCTAATTTAGCAGCTGAAAAATATGGTGACAAATGTAATCCTGTTTTTTCTTTTATTTCATTTTGTAATCCTAAACTTTCTATTCTTTCGCAGATTTTTTTACCTCTAGAACATTGCCACACAATCGCATTATATAAAGGCTTTCCTGTTTTTTTATCCCACATTAAAGCTGTTTCTCTTTGATTGCTTATGCCTACACCAATAATACTATCTTTATCAATTTCTGCTTTATTTACTACATTTTTTACTACTTTTACAACATTTTCCTTTATTTCTAAAGGATCGTGTTCAACCCAACCTAATTCATTTATTATTTGTTTATGTGATAAATCATCTCTAGCAATAATTTTCCCCTGTTCATTAAAAATTATTGCCTTTGTTCCTTGTGTACTTTGATCTATACCTAATATATATTTACTCACTAGTTACGCCCCCACTAAAATTTTAAAAAACTACACCGGCTTGTAATATAATATTAGGATAGTAAGAAAATTCTCCTGTTCTAATAGCAAATTTAACATTTTTACTCATTTCTTTTAAATCCACATGTGGAATGTATTCCGCTTCTGATTTATTTAAATTTTTTTGTATATGTTCTAACAAATCTACATTAGTCTGTTTTACATCTTCAGCCATTGTATATTTTTCAATCTCCACTTCGTTTACAACAGCATCAAAAACATCTTTAAAAGAAGGTATTCCTCCTATTAAAGCTAAATCTACTATTTCAATCCCTTTAGGAATTGGCATTCCTGCATCACAAATTAAAAAAATATCCTTATGCCCTAATCCTGCAATTAAACCAGACAATTGCGCGTTTAATATACCATTTTTTTTCATATTTTCCACCTAATTATATTCTTTATTATTTTCTAAAAATTTTAGATTTATAAATAGAGTCGTTATACGTCCACAATATAACGACTCTATCCATACAAAGCTTAAATTATCTCTTTAACCTTAGCTACTAATCCATCGCTATTTAATTGATAATGATCAAATACTTCTTGTGATTTTCCTGTAACTACTGGAGCATCTGGTAAACACATATTAACAACTTTTATAGGTTTATATCCTGCTACAATTTGACTTACCATTGAACCCATACCACCATAATTAGTATGCTCTTCAATTGTAATAATAGCTTTGGTTTCTTCAGCTGCCTTTAAAATAGCTTCTTTATCTATTGGTTTTACACAATACATATCTAAGACGCGTACAGAAATTCCTTCATTTTCTAAAATTATAGCTGCATCTTTTGCTGGTTTTACCATTTCACCACAAGCAATAATAGTAACATCTTTTCCTTCTTTTACTGTTGTTGCTTTGTCCATAACAAATGGTACATTTTCTTCACTATATACATCATCTACTGCATTACGCCCTACACGTACATAAGAAGGTTTATCATCTTTTAATAAAGCTCTAATCAATTTTGCTGTTTGCCATCTATCACTTGGTAAATATACACGTAGATTAGGAATAGATGCCATTGTAGCAATATCATTTGCACTGTGATGTGTCATACCTAATGCTCCGTAACTCACACCACCACTAATACCAATTAAAGTAACATTTGTATTGGAATAAGCCACATCTACTTTTACCTGTTCCATACTACGAGTACTTAAAAAACAAGCAGGAGATGCTGCAAATGCTTTTTTTCCACAAGCTGCAAGACCAGCACTTATTGATACCAAATTTTGTTCTGCAATACCTACTTCTACAAATTGTTCTGCTCTTTCTTTAGCAAAAGATGCCAATGATGCTGAACCTCGAGAATCACTACATAAAACTACAATATCTTTATCTTTATTTGATTCTTCTAATAATACATCACAAATGACTTGTTTATTAGCAATTTTATTCATATTTAGCACCTCTTTCATCAAGTTCTTGAATAGCTTTTTCTAATTCTTCATTTGTTGGTACTCTATGATGCCAACCAACTTGATTTTCCATAAAAGATATTCCACAACCTTTAGTAGTATTCGCAATAATTACAGTTGGTTTACCTTTTACTCTTTTAGCAAGCTCTATAGCATGATCCACAGCTTCTATATCATTACCAGGAATAGATATTACATTCCAACCAAAAACTGACCAACGTTCTTCTTGACTATCTTGAGACATTACCTGTTCTGTTGTACCAGAAATTTGCAAGCGATTTCTATCAACAATTGCTGTTAAATTATCTAATTTATAATGACCTCCAGCCATTACACCTTCCCAAACAGAACCTTCAGCTAATTCTCCATCACCAATTACTGTATAAACACGATAATCCTTTTTATCCATTTTGCCTGCTAATGCCATCCCTACAGCTACAGATAATCCATGACCTAAAGAACCACTATTTACTTCAATCCCATTAATTTTATTATTAGGATGACCAATATATTTTGAACCATATTGAGAATAAGTATCTAAATCTTCTTTTGGAAAAAATCCTTTATCTGCTAAAACACAATATAAAGCTTCTACAGAATGACCTTTACTCAAAATAAATCTATCTCTATTTTCATCATTTACATTTTCTGGAGAAATGTTCATTTGTTTGTAATATAAATCAACTAAAATATCTGTAACACTTAAATCTCCACCAATATGCCCACATTTTGCATGATGTATTAAAGTTACAATATCTTTTCTAATTTGATTAGCTTTCTTTTGTAAATACATTTTACTCACCTCTTAAATATGCTTTTACTTCTTCTTCTATAGGATCATATAAATCTGGTGTTATACCCATATATTTGCAAGCTTCATATAATACAGGAACTACATTTTTATGTATTCCTATACAATGATGAATATATGGACCTTCTACAATTTTTGCTTCTAATCGTTTAATATTTTCTACTTCAATCCATAAATAAGTTCCCATACATTTAGGGCCATCAACACCTTTAGCATTACCTAATAACATGGAATATATTCCATTATCTCCATCAAAACGACAAAGAGTAAGTTCACCATGTTTTGCTTCAGCTGTTATAGAACCTGGATGTTCAAAAGCTAACGGATAAGTTAATTTTGCTGTTTCTTTTGCTAATGAAATTGGCCAAGGTCCACAATGTTGTAATAATTCTCCATTTTCAATATCTGGATGACGAATTGTCCAATCAGCAAAGAATGAACGTTGTCCCATTCCAGCTGCTTCAACTAGTACTGCAGTTATGGCTCCATGAATATCTGTTTCACAAACAACCGGAATACCTTCATCATTAATTAGAGCATTAGCTGCACATGGCATAATACCAATTTCACTTTGTAGAGCATTCCAACACTGAATAGCAGCTGCATTACAATTATATTTATCAATTAAATAACGCATTGCTACTTTTAAACATGCTACTTTTTCTACTTCTTCTGGTTTTATACAAATTTGCATATTTTCTTCAATATATTTAATAGTATCTACTACTTTATCTTGCATAATTTCATTTACAAGTTTCATAGTTTGTGTAAGTTCTGCCAAAGGAATTGGAGAAAGTTGAATATTAAATTTTTCTAATAATTCACCTTCATTACACATTGTTGACCAAAAATCATATGGTCTTGTAGAAATTTGTAAAATACGTGTATGTCTAAAAGTTTTTACTACATTACAAACTGCAATAAAATCTTTTATACCTCGTTCAAATACTGGATCTTCTAAACGACAATTAGTCATATAAGTAAACGGCACTTTAAATCTACGTAACACCTTGCCTGTTGCAAATAACCCACATTGACTATCACGAAGTCTTACACCATTTTCATCTGGTCTTTCATCTAATGGACCCCATAATAATACTGGAACATCTAATTCCTTTGCTAATCTTGCACATTCATATTCTGTACCAAAATTACAATGTGCTAAAAATAAACCATCAATTTTTTCTTGTTTAAATTTTTCAATAATTTTTAATCTATCTTTTTCATTATAAAGTAAACCTTCTTCATTAATATCTGTGATATCAACAAAATCAATACCTAGCTCATTCATACGTTTTGCTGTTAAATTACGATATTTTACAGCATCTGGTGCACTGAATACAGATCGACGTGTTGGTGCAAAACCTAATTTTATATTATTCATATTTAATCTCTCCATAGTAATTCAAACATGTTTAAATTTTCAATTGAATTTTATATCTTATTTGATTAAAATATTATCATTTTAATCTCAAATTGTCAATAATTTTTAATTAAAATATTTAAAAATTTAATTAAAAAAATAAGGAATAGAGATTTTATCTCTATTCCTTATAAAAATTTTCTATATTTGTGATTTTACGCTTCTACGAATAACCAATGATGTTGCTATTGATGTTTTATGAAAAGGCTCATTTTTATGTTTTATTCTCCATAACAAGCGGCGTGGGCAAGGTCAACGCCGCCATGGCCACCCAGCTGTTCATCGACCTGTACCACCCCGACCTCATGATGAACGTCGGCGTGGCGGGCAGCTTCGAGGACCTGCCCATCGGCACGCTGGTGCTGCCGGATCGGTTCATGCAGCACGATATGGATACCTCCGGCATCGGCGACCCCGTAGGGCTGATCTCTACGGTGAACCGCATGGACTTCCCCACCGCGCGGCAGGACGAGGCCCGCGCCGCGCTGGACGGCATGGGCATCACCTACCGCGTGGGCAGCGTGGCCACCGGCGACTGGTTCGCCACGGAGTGCGACCGCGCCCGCTGGATCGCCGACACGTTCCGGCCCCTGCTCATCGAGATGGAGGGCTGCGCGGCGGCACAGGTGTGCTGGCGCAACGATGTAGAATTTCTGGCGCTGAAATCCGTGTCCGACTGCGTGCTGGCACACCACGACTTCTACTTTAACTTCCCGCAGGCCATGCGGGATCTGAATAAGACCGCTCTGCCTCTGGCGGAGCGTCTGCTGGAGGGCTGAGGCATGGAACGTATCGCAAGCTTTACCGTGGACCACAATGTGCTGGTGCCCGGGCTGTACCTGAGCCGCCGCGACGGGAACGTGGTGACGTTCGACCTGCGGTTCAAGAAGCCCAACACCGGCGACCTGCTGACCAACGCGGAGATGCACTCCGTGGAGCACGTCATCGCCACGCTGCTGCGAAACTCTCCCCGGAAGGACGCGGTGGTGTACTTCGGGCCCATGGGCTGCCAGACAGGCTTCTACTTCCTGTTCGACGGGGCGCAGCTCTCGGAATCGGAGGCGGTGGCGCTGGTGCAGCAGGTGTTCGCCCGGGGCGCGGCCTATGACGGTGAGATGCCCGGCAAATCGGCGGCGGAGTGCGGCAACTACCGAAATCTGGACGTGGCGCTGGCTCGGGACTGCTGCCGGTACTACGCAGAGGTCATCGCGGACTGGAACGTGGAAAAGCTGGTCTATCCCACCGGAAAATAAGGATTTTTTTCAGAAACAGCGGGTATTTCTGTTGACAAACGGAATATCCGCTGTTATACTTGATAAGCCGCTTTGAATGGGTTTCAAGTTTCGGCGCGTCCGGACGCCCCCGACAGCGAGTCCGTAATGAAGGAAAGGCAGGTGCAACAAGTAATGCAGGCTATTATCGTGACTGGCGGTAAGCAGTACAATGTCAGCGAGGGTGACACTCTGTTCATCGAGAAGCTGGACGTCAACGCTGGTGATTCCGTGGTTTTCGATCAGGTTCTGGCCATCGTGGATGGTGAGAACACCAAGTTCGGCACTCCCGTGGTGGAGGGCGCGAAGGTGGATGCCACTGTCGTCAAGAACGGCAAGGGCAAGAAGATCCGTATCTTCAAGTACACCCCCAAGAAGGGCTATCGCAAACGGCAGGGCCATCGTCAGCCGTACACCAAGGTCGAGATCGGCAAGATCACGTTCTAAGGCAGGATGACCACCGTTACATTCCTCACAGAGGAATCGCGCATCATCGGTTTTGATGCCAAGGGACACAGCGGTTACGCGGCTGAGGGCGAGGATATCGTCTGCGCCGCCGTGACCAGCGCCGTGCGGCTGGTGGAAGCCACCGTCAACGACGTGATGGGACTGTGTGCCGCGGTGAAAGTCAACGAGAGGGACGCCTCCATCTCCCTGCGGCTGCCCGGCGGGCTGGCGCAGACGGCGGAGAGCACGTGTCAGAACCTGCTCACCGGTCTGATGGTCTATCTGGCCCAGCTCCACGACGAGTATCCGGATCATATCGAAGTCATGGAGGCGTAACGTCTCCTGTTCCCGCGAAAGTATCTTACAGAAAGGTTATTACTATCACAGTTTCAGGCACAAATCCTAATGCTGAGACAACAACAGAAAAGCCTACTGAAACAACAACACAGGAAGCAAGTATTAAGGTTCCTTATGTTATCGGTCGTATACAGTCAGAAGCACAGTCAGAAATAACAGGACTTGGACTGGGATACCATGAAATTGGAGACTACAGTGACAGTGTTCCGGCTGGTAATGTTATAAGCCACGAGACGATTATAAAGGTTGAGGAAAGTACTAAATACGCTTCAGATTACACGCTGCTCGTTTCTTTAGGCAATCCAACATATGTAGATCATGCTAGATATAATCAAACCCTCGCTTTTGCTACTCAATCTGCATTTGAAAGGAATGCTCAAAATTCTCCTGACTATTTTATTAATTGAGGAGGGAACCATTTGAAACTGACTCATATTCAATTCCTGCTTAGATTCATGTGCTGTTTTGGCGGATTGGGAATCATTTGCATGGTTGTCGCCTGCTTATCGACAAATAGTGCTACATCGACCATCGACTTATATATGCTGCTGGAAAAAACGCACACCACAGCCTACTTTATCCTGTTCTGCTCATGTCTGATTATCGGCGTTTTAGCTCTTTTAGCTTTGCAAGCTCTTGATTATCGTTATAAGCATTTGCGTAATAAAACTTAAGCTAAGGCACAATACATTATCTTATGATAAGTATGGCAAAAGCCGGACGTATAGACGCAGAGTTGCCATCAGAAAGCGTGGTACAATGAACAACGAACAAGGCTGTGGAAAGTGGATACCCTGCCCGATCTGCAATGGGAAAACGCGAACAAAGGTGTATGCAGACACGGTCTTATTGAACTTCCCTCTCTACTGCCCCAAATGCAGAAAAGAAACCCGAATCGACGTAATACAACTGAAAATAACGTTGAGCAAAGAGCCAGATGCATGACGCAGAGCCAGCTCCCCCGAAAAACGGTGGAGCTGGCTCGTTTCTTTATATGGAGCTTTTATAAATCGGTTTTGCGGGTGTTTCGCAATGCAAACAGGAACGACTGTACGACGGGAATCAACGCGGCTGCTTCGTCCTCAGTGCAATCTGCAATTTCTCGGCACAGCGCGTCATGCTGAGGGCGTTCTCGCGCATGATCAGGATCGAAAAGCACTTCCAGATCGGGTTTCAGCACCTTGACGATCTGCGCTAAACTATCCAGCTTGGGGTTCCCCTCACCTTTTTCAATTTTGATGACTGTGCGCTCGCTTTTGTCAAGCGCTTTTCCGTTGAGTTAGAAAGGTGTTGCCATGAATTTCAAGATGGTCCACACGGAAGTGCACGTTCTTGACCTCGACGCCTCGCTGGCGTTCTACAAGGAGGCCCTGGGTTTG
>OHBJ01003271.1_pt1 | contig 10705 bp, 10 predicted proteins | sample 1577241 | NCBI WGS metagenome assembly OHBJ01 (sample SAMEA3541594, study PRJEB24748) | human gut metagenome | biome: human gut; feature: human-associated habitat; material: faeces | place: China | collected 2012
GCCTATGCATCTATCCCTAATAATGAAATGATACTCATGAAATCAAAGGATCCTGAAATGGGGTTAGACTTCTTCTATTACTTACAGGATTCAGGACTGACACTTATATTATATGTCCTTACTACTCTCATTCTTCCTAATATCATTAGTGCTGATTTCTTATTATATGAGCATAATAAATTCAATCATTTTCTGATAACACGTATGTCTTGTTCTCTTTATCATAAAAAAGAAAGACGATTCAATTTCTTTGCGACATTCATTCTTATTCTTATGACTCATCTACTTACAATACTAATCATTCATCTTTTCTTTTTTAAGATATCTTTTTCTATTAATCCAATCTATATGAATGCGACAAGACAGACTAATCTATTATCTAGTTCATTACTTCTTAATCTTATTATCTATATGATTCTTTCATCATTTGGTTATGCTCTCTTTTCTCATTTCTTGTTCTCATTACAGTATTTTATTAAGAATGTTTATCTCTATAGAACACTTGGATTACTTGTATCTCTTATTCTTTATATTGGTGCATCAGTTTTATCTCATACATTCTATAATACATCAGGAAGCTTGATTGCCACATTGGCTTATTTCCTTAATATCATTAATATTCTCACTCCAAGCATTATTAAAAGTCCTGTTTTAAATAACAATCCTCATCTCTTCTATATTGGTACGGCATTACTCTATTATCTTTTGTCATCTATTTTTTTTGGAATGAGGGATTATCATGACTCCACTACTTAAACTTATTAAGAAACAGGACACTATTTCACTTATTATTTTGATTCTTCTTATTCCTGTAGTCACAAGATTAAATGGGAGAGTTAACTTCATCTATATTCTTCTTACAAGTAATTATATTACCTTGATTCTAAATATTGCGTGTCTTGTATTGATGTATAAGAAGATCATGATCATCAATGGGATTAACCATACTTTGATTTTGCGTCAAGGCTATATGAATACAAAACAAAATATCTATGCCTTTATGATCATGACTACACTTCTTTTCTTAGATATTCTCTATGGCTTCTTATTTCTTGTATATGGTATCTCTCAAATGAGTATCAACCTTCTATTGATGTTAGTTATTTATACATTGATATTTTTATTTGAAATATCCATTATTTACTTACAGTTCAATAAAAATTCAAATATTTTCTATATCGCTTTACCAATTATCATTAATCTTATTTGTCATTATATGTTCTTCTAGGAGGAAATAAAGATGTTGAAAGTCAATCATATTAAAAAGAGATTTAAACAAAACACTGTATTAGAAGATATCAATCTAGAAATAAATAAAGCAGAATGTCTCTATATACATGGAAAGAATGGATGTGGTAAATCTACACTCTTTAAGATCATCTGCGATATTATTCAAACTGATTCAGGCACTATTGAAAAGAAACCTGATACATATATTGGTGCACTTATAGAAAATCCAGGATTTATTGAAAATGAATCTTTAAGATTCAATCTTGAGTTTCTTGCTTCTATCAATCATCACTATAATGAAGAAAGAATAAGAGAACTATGCCATATGTACTCATTAGATTATGATAGTTCTTCCACACTTAAGAATTATTCTGTAGGTATGAGACAAAAAGCAGGTATTATTCAAGCAGTGATGGAAGATCAGAACCTTATTTTCTTTGATGAACCAACAAGAGGCTTGGATGAAGAGAGTATTATCGTATTTGAGAATATGGTCAATACACTAGTAGAAAGTGGTAAAAGTATAGTGATTGCATCACATGACCGCTTAGCTCGTGTTCACTATACTCATACCTATTTACTAGAAGAGGGGAAGCTTCAAAGTGAAGACTATTAAGAACTATGTTTCTCTCTTCATTCTTTTTCTTATATGTAAAGAAGTATTTCATATCAACTTTATTGATTATGCAGATATCAAATACTTCTTTCCTCAAAGACCTATTTATATTGTTTTTTCACTTCTAGTTAACTATTTTTATTTGAAAATAGTGTTTGATTGTATCTTCCGGTATATTGAAATAGATATATTTTCAATCATCAGAATGGGAAGAAAGAAGTATCATACAACGATGTTCAAAAGAATAGTAGATACACTAGTTGTATTTGTTTTGTTTTCTATTCTCACTGATTTCTTTTTCTATGATATTTGTATCTTAGGACTTATAGGAACAGTCTGTATTGAAATAGTTGTAGGACTATGTATGTCTTTCTTCTATAAAAGATTAGGTACTCATACGTTCATGATTGCATTCATACTTATCGTTTTTACTAAATATCTCATTACTTTGGCTTCAGGAATTATGTCTTGAAGCCTTTTGTGTTATTATAGTTTCTAGGAGGTGTTCTATGAAACTCATATTTTGTGATATGGATGGTTCATTACTAAACCGTCGTTCTAAAATCTCACCACGAACACTAGAAACACTCATCAAACTACAAGAGAAGGGAATAGGTGTGATTCTCTCTAGTGGTAGACATATTAATAGTCTAAAGAAGTATGGTAATATGCTTCATTTTGAAAAATATCCAATGAGTGGCTATTCCTGCATCAATGGCCAAAGCTATCATGATCATTTAGGTAATAAGATATTTGAACATGAACGTTTAAAATATGATGATTATCTAAAGGTAAAAAAGTATGCAAAAGATCATCATTATGGCTTTATTGTCTATATAAATAATAAAAGAGTGACGTTCCATTATAATGAATCATTACTTGTTCGATTACTATATCTTCATAAACCAATACACGTTGATACAATCTTCGATAAGTTTGTCTATTTTGGACGTCCTTCTTTTAACACACAGGGACTGGATTATTCATGTTCTTTGGTTGATCCTTATTGGCTTGAAATAGGACCAAAAGGTGTAGATAAAGGAACAATGTTAGAAAGAATTGCAGAGTATCACCACATAGATTTAAAGGATACAATTGCTTTTGGAAATGGTGAAAATGATCTTCCTATGCTTATTAAAGCGGGAACAGGTGTCGCAATGGGTAATGCATTTAAACATGTGAAAGAACAATCCGATGCAGTATGTGATGACTGTGATCGTGATGGAATAGGTAAATATCTGGAGGAATTACTATTATGATGAATATGACAAGTTATTATGATTTTTCAGGACAGAAGTTTGGATATCCTCTCTCTTTAAGTATCAACAGCTTTGATCGTCATATCTTTTCTAGACAAAATAGTTTAGAACTCTCTTATGTCTTGCAGGGAGAATATCAGATAGTGACAGAAAAGTTTACTTCTAAGTTATCTAAAGGTGAACTTGTGATGATTGCCCCTGGAGATATACATTTAATCTCTCATAAGAAAGATGGAGTGATTCTTACAATACATATAGATTTTGATCGTATGACTTCTGCCATGAGTGGGAATAGTAATGAGGCTTTTTCTACAATGATTGTCACAAATCAGGCCTATGATCAATTAAAAAATAAGATATCAGGAATACTCAAACTTATTAGACAGGAAAATTATAACCTCTATACTCTTAATGCATATATGATGGATATCCTCTCTATTGCTTCTCAGGTCTCTTTCTCTATGTCTTCTTTACCTTTACAGGATGAAGCCCATAAGAACTATATGCAGGCTATTTTATATATAGACTCACACTATAATGAAAATCTTACTTTAGGTGATGTGGCAGATACACTTTCATTTAGCTTAAGTTATACGTCTAAACTCTTTAAGAAGTTTACTGGTATTACTTTTATTAAATATTTAAACAGTGTACGTATTCGTGCTTCTTTAGAAGATCTATTAGAAGGCATCAAGAATATATCAGAGATATCAGATGAATGTGGTATGCCTAATTCTAAGGCTTATACAGAAGCATTTAAAGAAATCTATGGTATATCACCAAGCAATTATAGAAAACGTTTTAAGAAGAATTATGCGCCTACTGTAGAAAAAGAAATGAAACTTCATGACTTTGATAGTATACTAGAAGATTTTATTAATGAAGAAGAAACAATCTATGAAGATGAGAAGTGTAAGATTACTTTAAATGAAGAACATATTAAACTAGAAACAGAGCAAGAGATTAAAATATCGAATAAAGGTAAGCGTATAAAAGTTGTTTTATAACAGTTATATATTGTCTTCTCTTAACACTAAGAAGGCAAAATATGACTGTTTTTATATATAAGCATGATTTTTTATTCACAAGAGGAGTGTTATAATGGTGACGAAAGAGAGGATATATCAATGAAGGAATTTTCACATTTATTTTCACCTATTAAAGTCGGTGAAACAGTCGTAAAAAACAGAGTTTTTATGCCTCCTATCAGTACAAACTTAGCTGATAAGGGTTATGTCACTGATGCATTAGTAGCACATTATGCAGCACGTGCAAAGGGTGGTGTTGGTTTAATCGTTACTGAAGTCACTACAGTAGAACCAACATATATCTATTTACCAGGAGATATGTCTATTCATGATGATAGCTTTATTCCTGGATGGAAAAAATTAACTGAAGCTGTGCATCAGTATGATTGTAAGATCTTACCACAGTTATTCCACCCAGCTTATATGGCTTTCCCAATTCCTGGTACACCAAGATTAATCGCACCAAGTAATGTAGGACCATATTATGCAAAAGAAGCACCACGTTCAGTTACTAAAGAAGAATTAAAGGTTATTATTAAACAGTTTGGTGAAGCAGCTTTAAGAGTAAAGACTGCAGGAGCTGATGGTGTTGAAATCCATGCAGCACATGCGCATGGTTTATTAGGTGGTTTCTTATCTCCTTTATATAATAAGAGAACAGATGAATACGGAGGAGATATCTCTTGTAGATTAAGACTTACTTTAGAAGTCATTGAAGAAGTACGTAAGATGTGTGGTAAGGACTTTATCATTGATGTACGTATTTCTGGTGATGAATATACTGATGGTGGTTTAAACATCAATGATATGATCTATGTTTCTAAGACATTAGAAAAAGCAGGTGTTGATATGCTTCATGTTTCTGGTGGTACAACTATTGCGAGAGGAAGTTCTATTCCAGCACCAGGTACTAAGATGGGTTCACATGCTTTATTAAGTGAAGAAATCAAGAAGCATGTATCTATTCCAGTGGCAACAGTTGGACGTATTACTGAACCTTGGATTGCGGATGAACTTATTGCGAATGATAAAGCAGATATCTGTATGATCGGTCGAGCTAACTTATGTGATGCCCAACTCGTTAATAAAGCAATGAATGGTCATGTAGAAGATATTAGACCATGTATTGGATGTTTACGCTGTTTAACAGGTATCATGTTTGGTAAACGTGTGTCTTGTACAATCAATCCATCATTAGAAATTGAAAATGAAGATACAATTAAAGAAGCAGAAGAAAAGAAGAATGTTCTTGTCATTGGTAGTGGACCAGCTGGTATGGAAGCTGCATTTGTAGCACATAAACGTGGTCATCATGTTGTATTATGCGAAAAGGATGATAAGTTAGGTGGAGAAATGAACTTAGCTGCAGTTCCTATCGCAAAACAGGATTTAACACTCGTTATCAAGTATATGGCTCATAAACTTGAAGGTGTGGATGTAAGATTAAATACAGAAGTGACATTAGAAATGTTAAAGAATGAGTTTAAGGATTATGAAGTCATTGCCGGTACTGGTGCATCTCCAATCGTTATTAATCCATTTACACAGTTTAAATCATGGATGACAGCTGATGATGTACTTGCAGGTAGAGCATTCCCAGGTCGTAAGATCGTTATTATTGGTGGTGGATCAGTAGGATGTGAAACAGCTGATTACTTAGCACCATTAATTAATGACTTATTCCCTAGAAATAGAGATGTCACTATTTTAGAAATGGCAAACGGAGTCATGATGAATGAATCAGGACCAGGCAGAAGCTTACTTGTAAGAAGAATGATGGAAAAAGGTGTCAAAATCATTACAAGTGCTAAGGTAGATTCAGTGACTGAAACTGAAATCAACTATACACAAGACGATGTGACTCATACTATCAAGGATGCAGATACACTTATCTTTGCGGCTGGTTATAAGAAGAACCCTGCTGTAGAAGAAATGTTGGAAGAAAGCGGTCTTAACTACCATATGATTGGTGATGCCCATGAAATTGGAAATATCAAGACAGCTATTACAGAAGCATACAATCTAACAAAAGATCTATAAGACAAAGACCCTCTCGTTTGAGAGGGTTTTTATTATTTGTGATATACAAATGTTTTAATGATTGTTTGTAGTTCTTGTTTAGATTCCTTCTTATCCCCATTAAGCCATCCCATCATAATATAGTGGAGTGGTGTTAAGAAAGAAATCAAGAAATACTTGAAGTACTTCTTAATAAATGGATTGTCAAATTCACGAAGAGAGACTTCATCTAGAATACGCTGCTTCTCCTGTGATAAAAAATCCTGGTAATACCACTTCTCTAATGTAATGAATATGGTTGCATGCGCTTCATAGACATCAATTACTTTCATAATAAATTCATCAGACTCTATATAGTCTTTCTCTTCTATTCTATCTAGATAAGTAAGTTTAAGTAGATTAAAATAGATTTCCTTTAAAACTTCATCTTTAGAACGATAATGGAGATAAAATGCCTGCCTCGACACATCAGCATTATGACATATCTTTCCTATTGTCAGATCTTCATAATCACTCTCCTTTAATAACTCTAAAGTGCTTTCATAAAGTCTTTTCTTCGCTTCTTTTTTCATATTGTGATCCGCCTTTAATTCAATTTTACCTCATTTTAAGGCATTAAAAAAGCATCAACTCTTTTGGAGTTGAAACTTTTCACTTTATGTGTCATATTTGACATTTATTTGTTTTGAAAAGCTCTATCATCTATCTCTATCACATTCCAAAACAAAGCATATCCATCTTTGCCGCCACTATTAGCCCAGGCACTTTCCTTGTGTATCTCGCCACGAGGACTCCAGTCATACTCATCCTCAACACATGATTCTATATCAATATTCATAGAATTAAAGGTCTTAGAAGCACTCTCATACAATGCCTTCACTGCTTCAGCGTGTGTTTGAAATAGTCCTTCTACTTCAATGTTTTCTCCATTTTCATTGTCACCATAAATGACTGCATACATAGTAACACCTTCTTTCTTCTTTCATTATAGTTCTTTTACTTGTAACTGTTAAATAATAAGAAAAGTAATTTCTTATAAACATAATATTACTGTATTTATTTACACAAAATTATGCTAGAATGCATGTATAGCATAACTAGGAGAAGAATATGAAAATTACAGATTTGATGAGTAAAGAAGCCATCAAGATTCAAGGACATGCCTCTAGCAAGATGGATGCAATTGAACAAATGGTATCTTTAATGTATAGGCAGGGCAATGTCTCTGATAAAGAAGTATATAAACAAGCAGTTATAGAAAGAGAAAATCTTTCTACTACAGGTATGGTAGATGGTATTGCGATTCCTCATGCAAGAACAAATGCGATTACTCAAGCAGGTATTGCGGCAATGACACTACCTGAGGGTGTAGATTATGAGTCTATGGATGGGCAAGCTACAACTCTTATTTTCTTGATTGCAGCACCGGATGATGGTGATAATGTACATTTACAGGTATTAAGTGAGTTATCTACATTACTTATGGATCATGATTTCTGTGAAGATTTAAAGAATGCAGGAACACCTGAAGAATTCTTATCTATTATTGATTTAGCACAAAGTGCTAAACATGAAGCAGAAACAGTAGAACATCCAGAAGTCTTAGCAGTCACTGCCTGTCCTACAGGTATTGCACATACTTATATGGCTGCAGAAGCATTAGAAAAGAAAGCTAAAGAAATGGGTGTATCTATTAAAGTAGAAACACAGGGTTCAGTAGGGGTTAAGAATGAACTCACTCAAGAAGATATAGAAAACGCAAAGGGTGTTATTATTGCAGCTGATAAGAATATTTCTTTAAATCGTTTTAATGGTTTACCACTTTATAGCTGTCCTGTTGCAAGAGGAATTGATGAACCAGAAAAGCTTATTCAGATTATCCTAGATGAACAAGCACCTGTTTATAAGGGTGGAAAAGTAAAAGTAGAGAATAACCAGGAAAAGGGATGGCGTATTCCTTATAAACATTTAATGAATGGTTTCTCTCATGCTTTACCTATTCTAGTGGCAGCAGGATTTATTAGTGTACTTACATATAGTTTTACATTTAATAATACACAATACTTTGATATATTGAATGTACTTGGAAATATCCTTCATTTATTTGTCTTGCCTGTATTTTCAGGCTATATTGCGATGAGTATTGCGGACCGTCCAGCCTTAGGACCAGGGCTTGTATGTGGTTATATTGCCTATAGTGGCTATTCACTGAAATGGACCTATAACCCATATGACGCTCTAGCAAACTCATCAGGCTTCTTAGGAGCTATAGTAGGAGGTTTTCTTGCTGGATACTTAGTACTTGCAGTAAAAAGATTGTTTAAGAATGTTCCTGATATGTTTGATGGTATTAAACCAGTTTTACTTTATCCAGTATTAGGAGTACTTGCATCTGGTATAGCAATGACAGTACTTAATACATATTTAGTTAAGGGTCACGCATTCATTATCAATCGTCTCTATGATTTACCACTTATTTCAGTCGTTATTATTGGTGCATCACTTGGTGCGATGATGTCTATTGATATGGGTGGACCTATTAATAAGTTTGCTTATCTATTTGCGAATGCTTTAGTCTTTACTGAAGCCCCTAATTCAGATGTGATCATGGCTGCTGTAATGGGTGCTGGTATGATTCCACCTCTTGCGATTGGTTTCTCTACACTTATATTTAAGGAAAGATGGACTAAAGAAGAAAGAGGTACTACTTTAAAGAATATTATTATGGGCTTATCATTTGTATCAGAAGGGGCCATTCCTTTTATGAAGAAGGATCAAAAGCACATCCTACCTGCATGTATCTTAGGTTCATTCATTACAGGCGCATTATCTGCATACTATAAATGTGGTATAAAGGTACCTCATGGTGGTATCTGGGTGATCTATCTCATGACTAATCCATTTAAGTATGTCATAGCACTTCTAGCTGGTACAATTGTAGCAGGTCTTATTATTACATTTACACACAAGTCTGAGAATTAACTCAGGCTTTTTTGATGCATAAAAAAAGAGGGGCCTCGGCACCCTCCCCCGATCGCAGGCTTCACAAGTATCTGCAATCTGATCGCAAATACAATATAAACCATATGTCGTAGAAAGTCAATTGTGGATGATATAAAAGATACTTAGATACTTTTTTAGACGACTATGATTATATTTTGCGGAATTTTGTGATATGTTTCCAATTAGATGGGAATCCCATATATTCATAAAGTTTATCTAGTTTTAAGTTTGAATTCTTCTTTTCGTATTGATTGAAAATATGCATCAGATGCTTTTTGAATACTAAAAAGTCATTTTGTGGTAAGAGATAACGAAAGGCAATAACCACACAAAACAAATCATTTTTTCCACATATATATTTTGAGCCATTTTTTGGTATGTTTAATCTTTTATGTATCAAAGTGTCAGGAATATCAATGTATGTGTGAAAAGGAAAAAGTCTTTCATTGTGAGCACAAACGTTTCGATAGAGTGTCAATACTTTCAAATAACTAATCATTTCATTTTTCTTGATGTTTCCAAAATCCTGGCAGATGAGTCCTTGCATGTTTTGGGGTAGAAATTCAAACATCTTGGATATCTGACCAAAAGTAAGGGCATTACAAGTCACCCATAGCGGGATATTATGATATTTATTGCGCTGATAAATAAGATATTTGTGATTTTTGTTTTTATTAGCTACATTTTCTAGTATTTTCATTAGTTTAATAATTCTACGTTTATTTTTTGGGGCAGTGCTGTAATTACTGGGATTAAGGTATTCTTCTTGACATTCTCCGTGTTTTTGGCAGAAGTAGTAAGAAATAGATGAACGAAGCTTTCTTTCTATGCGACATATATACTTGAAGAATAATCCTCGTAATTCTTCATCTAATTCGTAAAGAGCAACAATATCTTCAAAAAAAGTATTATTGATGTATTTACGGGTATGAATATCAATAAATAAATGTTTGTAGCCATCGATTAATCCGTAGTAACTGAAATTTTTTAGGCCTCCTATGATAACTGTATCGAATCTCATTGTGCTGATGTTTTTTCCGTTTCGTCCGACAATCCACATACACTTTCATATACCCAGGTGGTGTATTCGCTCTCACGCAACGTATCACCCCAAGCAATGGGTGCCATACCCTTCCAACGTTCATTCAGGAACGAAGCCAAATCATCTTTCGCCTTCTGCGAACAATTATGCGCCTCGCCCAACAAACCTGCCGCACGACAAGCACAAAGTTCTCCCTGACATGTCCCCATACCGACACGCGTGCGACGACGCAAGTCTATCAGGTTGTGCACATCAAGCTCGTTCACCGCATAGTTGACCTCGCCCACTGTAACATCTTCACACTCGCAAACCAGACTATTATCATACTTGCTTTCCGACGCAATCTTTGCAGCCATTTCACCATGACGCCCAACCGAAGAACGTTTAGGCTGATCAGCCACTACCTGCCTGCCATTGGACTCTCCTTCTTCCATTCGCGAACCGGGAAGAGGTTCATTCATGGTAGTACACCGGAACTGCTGCTCGCGAATGAAGAAGTACAGGCGTA
>OHBJ01003272.1_pt1 | contig 10702 bp, 9 predicted proteins | sample 1577241 | NCBI WGS metagenome assembly OHBJ01 (sample SAMEA3541594, study PRJEB24748) | human gut metagenome | biome: human gut; feature: human-associated habitat; material: faeces | place: China | collected 2012
GTTAAAAAAAGCGGCTCACAGGTCACACCCCACTCACCGCTCTTTCCTGCGCTTTCACGCACAATATTCTGTTTTGCTTATCTTCCGCAGCAGTATTTGTACTTCTTGCCGCTTCCGCACGGACACGGATCGTTCGGATAAACCTTGTCCTCTTTTCTCTGAACCGGTTTCTTAGGGCCGGCACTGTCATCCTTGTTTGTTCCGGTAACTTTAGCTACCTGCTCACGCTCAATCTTCTGCTCGACATGTACATGGTACAGCATACGAAGAGTATCTTCCTGAATGGATGTAATCATTTCATTGAACATATCAAATGCACTCATTTTATATTCAACAACCGGATCTCTCTGTCCATAAGCAGCAAGTCCGATACCCTGACGAAGGATTTCCATATCATCAATGTGATCCATCCACTTGCTATCAATGCATTTCAGAAGTACAACTCGCTCTAATTCACGAAGCTGCTCCGGTTCCGGGAACTCTGCTTCTTTTTCTTCATAGAGCTTCACTGCCTCTTCTTTCAGTTCATGTCTGATCTCATCGCGTTTCTTGCCTTTTACACTCTCAGCTGTAAGCGGTCTGATCGGAATGATCGGAGTAAGAACACCGTTAAATTCATTCAGATCCCACTCTTCAGAATCTACATCATCAGAGAAACACATATCAACATAAGTATCCACTGTATCCTGGATCATCTTATAGATTGCTTCACGCATATTCTCACCGTCGAGAACCTGACGACGTTCTTTGTAGATGATCTCACGCTGTTCATTGTTTACCTGGTCATAATCAAGAAGATTCTTACGGATACCAAAGTTGTTAAACTCAATCTTCTCCTGAGCTTTCTCAATTGCATTGGAAAGCATCTTGTGCTCAATCTGTTCATTCTCTGCAACACCAAGAGATGTAAAGATCTTCATCAGTCTCTCAGAACCGAACAGACGCATCAGGTCATCTTCCAGGGAAATATAGAAACGGGATTCACCCGGATCTCCCTGACGTCCGGAACGTCCGCGAAGCTGATTATCAATACGTCTGGACTCATGACGCGGGCGGCACGCTGTCCGGCGGCGAACAGCAGATGCTGGCGATCTCCCGCGCGATCATGGCCCGTCCGACGTTGCTCCTGCTTGATGAGCCTTCCCTCGGCCTCGCGCCGATCATCATCCAGCAGATTTTTTCCATCATCGAAAAAATCAATGCCGACGGAACCACCGTTTTCCTCGTCGAGCAGAACGCCAACCAGGCGCTCCGCATCGCCAACCGCGCCTACGTCATGGAAAACGGCCGCATCGTCATGGAAGACTCCGCCGACAAGCTTCTCACGGATCCCGCCGTGCAGAAAGCGTATTTGGGGATGTAATGGAAATATTGCGCAGTCGGCGTTGCGGTCGGCGTTGCGGTCGGCGTTGCGGTCGGCTCAACCGGCTTCGGAGCTTCCATAAAGATGGGGTACAGGTAGATACCGCCTACCAGGCTGCCAACCGGGAATGCACCAAGGCCGCTGGTACCCAGTTCAGTAGCATCGGCGCCCAGGACAAAGTGCTCTTTGCCCCAAACGTCCCAGCCCTTGAACTCCCAGCCCTCGTTTGCGATAACGGTGGGCAGAGTGATCGGAGTCTCCTCAAACTCGGCACGGTTCAGATAAGTCAGTGCAACATTGTCGGGATCGCTCTCGAAATGGCCCTTGGTGGTGTCCATAAAAATGGTAACATCCACCACGCGCACACAGGAAGCGCTGTCTTCGCTTGCAGCTTCGTCAGCGGTGTTGTCCTGTGTAGCCTCCTCCACTACTGCGGGTGCAGCAGCTTCCTCGGTGGTCTCGGTTTCTGCATACGCCGATACAGGCAGACAAACTGCCAAGGCAACAGCCGTAACCAGCGTAAGCAGACGCGAAAACCTGCTCGTCTTTTGCATAATTTTTACTCCCTTTCCAAAATTATATCCCAAACGCAAAGGTACGGATTGCTGTTGCCTTTGTGCCCAGAATTCAAATAAAGATTTTACGCCCCGGCCGGCCAGCGGGCTGGCAGCAGCGGATCCGGATTGATGATAACTTCATCCGCCGTCAGCGTTTCCCCGTCCCGCAGCGGGCGTGCCATGATCAGCAGGCGGGCATCCGACATTTCATAGGTACAGGTACACAATGTCAAAAGCCGTTCGTCCGCGTGGGCATAATCGCCCGTGGTATAAAACGCGCGCTTGGCCACTTCATCCAGGTATTCCTGCTCTGCCGCATCATCGGCAAAGTTCACATACTGGTTAAAGTGGAACACATCGCCATCGCTTTCGCGCGTGGTAATTGCATAAACTGCCACGATCTTGTAGTACTGGCCGCCGTTCAGGCTGTCCAGCTCAATGACCGGGTGTTCCTGATAATATTCCGGCTTGCGGTAATTTTGCAGGCTGGAAAACCGCACCGTATCCCCCACGCCCATGTTGTGGCCGTACAGGATCAAATGGCGGCTTTGCTGGATATCGCACTCATAATCCAGGTACGGCAGGCCCAGGTCATCCCAGTTGCCATCCAGGTCGTGCTTTAAGTAGTAGCTGTTGTCCCCTTCTCTTTGCATCACCGGCAGGTCAACATCAGTATCATCGATCTTGATCCAGCCGATCACTTCGGGGTTACGCTCCAGCAGTGCGGTAAAATCCCGCGGTTCCGGGGTAACGGCGGGCTGCACGGTGGGGGCCGCGGTAACCTGCGGCTCCGGCGTCTGCTCTGGTTCTGCAGTCTGCACCACCGGCGGGCTTTCCCTTACCATCTTGCGCTGCTGCAGCCAGCTGGGCAGCTGCAGTGCCGCCATAGCAATCAACGCCGCCGCCATACCGGAACAAAACACCCCTGCAAGAATGCGCGACTGCTGGCTCACAGAGTTGCCTCCACAAAGTAGGCATCGCCTTTGCTTCCGTCGGTCTTGTATTCCTGATACGCAATGGTGTAGCTGGTGCTGCCTTCGGGGATTTCAGCCATCAGCCAGTCGCTGCGCTCCTGGCCGGGGGTCAGCTCATAGGCATACGGCATCATGGTATCATCCACTGCGTTCAGGCAGGTGCCGTAATCGTTGTCGCCCTCGCCCCACTGGATCTGGAAATCCTGCAGGAACATCGTGTAGGTCTGGCTGCTGGTGTTCTTGATGTTCAGGCGCATGCGCACCAGGCATTCGCCATCCGGGATATCAATGCCGGGGTAGCTTTCCACCAGGCTGACATCCGTAATGGAAAAGTCAAACAGTGCCGTGCTGACCGTTTCGCCTGCCGTATTGTTATGTGCGTTTGTTTTACCGCAGGCGGTCAGCAGCAATGCCATACCCAGCACAGCTGCAAGGCCCGGCGCTGCCAAAGTCCGTCTCATGCTATGTTCTCCTACTTTTCCGTGTTGCCATTGCACAAGTTTTTTAGCATCTGTTCAACGTTAAAAATACAGAGCAATGTACAGCTATCATCCTATCACGCCGCGCTTGTTTTGTCAATCAAAAAACACGGTCTTCTGCAGTCTGTTTTGTCGTTTTTATTGTTGAGTTGGTGTTGTGTAGGGGTAGTATAGCTGCGCGGCGGCATGTTTTATGCATTGGCAGCGCTTCTCTGCGGCGGCCAGAGGTCTGACTGTTCCACCGGTTGTTTTTCTGTTTGGTGCACATGATACCTTGCTTTGTAGGGAGCGTTCTTGACCATTCCGGAGCTTTGGCACATCTGCCATAATGAGATTTGCCGCAAGGTTTGTCTGGGGTGTCGGGGACGCTGCTCCCCTACTGTGGGCAAGATATATCACACATTTTTCAAGATATATCACACATTTTCATTGTACGGTCGGGCCGCCTTCAGTGGGGTCGGGTGACCCCGCCCTACCATACAAAAAACTGCACAGCGTTTGGGCTGTGCAGCTTCATGAAGATTATCGTTTTGTTAGCAGGAGCTTATTCCGTACCTGAACTATCCTGCGTATCCCCACCGGTATCCCCGGTATCAGCTTCAGGTTCGCTCTGGGCATCGGTCTGGTCGTCCGCCGTGCTGTCCGGTTCAGCGGTGCCGTCTGCGGCACCGTCCGCAGCATTGCCGGTATCGGCCATGCTGGAATTCAGGTTGTTCTGCACCAACTCCTGCGGGTCACCGGAATCGGTGGTCGGGGCTGCGGTCGAAGCAGACACTTCGGGCTGCATATCGCTTTCCTGCAATGCACTCAGATACCACTTACGGCCCTCGCCGCGGGTGAACACATAGTCCATATACTTGGTCGGCTCCGTGGGGGCGGTCAGGTTGATCTCGCCGCTGGAGCTATTGTTGATGGTGGGAATATAGCCAACCGTCACATAGGTCTTGCCGCTCTGGGTGGAAATCTTTTCCACTTCCGGAGTATACATAGCCACCATGCTGGTAACAGGAACCAGATAGCCCTGCTTTTCCTCGTCATAGGTATAATTGAACTCTTCGGTCTGGAAAGAGCCATCGGTGATCTTGTAATCCGGGCCAAGCAGGTTGGTCAGGTAGGTGTCAACTTCCAGTTTGGGCAGAATGATGGAGCCGGTTTCGCTGTCGCGCTCATAGTCGCTCAGGCCGTTATCCCGCTTTTGGATCTGGTACACGGCACCCCAGATGGCAGCCTGTAAAAACTCCGACTGATCCACCTTGCTCACATCGTCAAACGGCATAGTGTCAAACATGACAAGACCGTACAGACGGTCGGCATAGCTCTGGCGGCGTTCGGTATCATCCAACGCGCTGCGCAGCACGCCAACCACCCAGCTTAATACGGTAAACAGACCAATGATAATCAATACGATTGCCACTGCACCCACGATCTGGCGTGAAAAGCGGCGGTTATTGCGCAGTTGTTCTTCTCTGGAAATTGCCATTCAAAAAAACCTCAAGATCATTAAAAATTCAGAATAATGGATAATCGTAAAAACACGCATGTACGCGCATCATACGGTTCGAGTTTTTGTTTATAGTGCAGAATTAGTATACCACAAACGCCGCCGCTTTGCAAAGCGGCGGCGGGGTGTTTTGCAGAATTTAACAAATGTGCGGCAGCATTACTTGTTTTTGTACATCTGCTCGTAATACTTCTGGTAGTTGCCGCTGGTCACGTGGTCCATCCACTCTTCGTGGGCCAGGTACCAGTCAATGGTCAGCACAATGCCCTTCTCGAACGGGGTTTCGGGGTACCAGCCCAGATCGTTCTTGATCTTGGTGGGGTCAATGCCGTAGCGGCGGTCATGGCCCAGGCGATCCGCCACGTGCTTGATCAGCTCTTCGCTGATGCCCTCATCCTTCAGGCGGTCATGCAGCTGCTCGATGACAGTCTTGACGATGAAGATATTGGGGCGCTCGTTATGGCCGCCGACATTGTAAACTTCGCCGTCCTTGCCGCCGTTGGCAACCATATCAATGGCTTTGCAGTGGTCCATGACATACAGCCAGTCACGGATCTGCATGCCATCGCCGTAAACAGGCAGGGTCTTGTGGTGCTTGGCGTTGTTGATGAGCAGCGGGATCAGCTTTTCAGGGAACTGGTACGGACCATAGTTGTTGGAGCAGCGAGTGATGTTGATGGGCATGCCATAGGTATCATGGAATGCTTTCACGAACATATCGGCACTTGCCTTGGAAGCGGAGTACGGGCTGTGCGGGCACAGCGGGGTCGTTTCCATAAAGTAGCCTTCGGCGCCCAGGGCACCGTATACTTCATCGGTGGAAACCTGCAGGTACTTTTTGCCTTCCTTCCAGGTCTTGGCGTCGGCATCGTACCAGGCATCCTTGCAGCACTGCAGCAGGTTAACGGTGCCCAGAACATTGGACTCAACAAAAATTTCCGGGTTGCGGATGCTGCGGTCAACGTGGCTTTCGGCAGCAAAGTTGATGACGTAATCCGGGTCATATTTGGCGATCAGGTCGGTGACAAGAGCCTTATCGCAGATATCGCCCTTAACAAAGATATGGCGGGCATCGTCCTTGATATCTTCCAGATTTTCCAGGTTGCCGGCATAGGTCAGCTTATCCAGGTTGACCAGGCGGATATCCTGGTATTTTTCCAGCATATAGTGGACAAAGTTGGAGCCAATAAAACCGGCACAGCCGGTAACAAGATAAGTTTTCATTTATTTACCATCCCAATTATTGAAAAAGTCCTGAATTGCATCTTTCCAGTCGCGCATGTCATCGCCGACACTGCACCGCAGGGCGCGGTTTTCCAGTGCGCTCCATGCCGGGCGGTCTGCGGATTTGGGGTTCATCTCTTTGTACTGTGCGCTGGTAACGGGCTTTACGGTGCACGGCAGGCCGGACAGGCGGATGATCTCGGATGCGAAATCATACCAGCTGCAAATGCCGCTGCCGGTGCAGTGGTAAATGCCGTAATCATGGCTGACGGCCAGCTTTAAGATATGGTAGGCCAGATCCACCGCATTGGTGGGGTTGCCCAGCTGGTCGTTGACAACATTCAGGGTGTCATGCGTTTTGGCCAGGTTGACCATAGTTTTGACAAAGTTTTTGCCGTAATAGCTGTACAGCCAAGCCGTGCGCACGATGAAGTGGCGGCGGCAGAACTGCTGCACATAGGTTTCGCCCAGCAGCTTGGTCTGGCCGTAGGCCGAAATGGGGGCGGGCAGGGCACTTTCATCCAACGCCACACCGCCGTTGGCTGTACCGGAGAATACATAGTCGGTAGAAATATGGATCAGGCGGGCATTGATCTTTTCGCATGCCAATGCCAGGTTGCGCGGGCCAAGGGCGTTGACGCGGTAAGCGGCATCGCGGTTGGTTTCACAGCCATCCACGTTGGTAAAAGCAGCGCAGTTGATGACGGTATCCGGCTGGATGCGGCGGATATAGGTCACAGTGGCTTCGCGGTCGGTAATATCCAGCTCATCCACATCAACGGCGATCACCGTTGCTTTGCGCAGGCGCTCCGGCAGCGGGCCAAGGGCGCATTCTTCATCGGCCAGCTGTTTTTGCAGCTCGGTTCCAAGCTGTCCATGGCAGCCGGTAATCAGAATTTTCATCTTGTGCCTCTTTCTTTATACCGCATCAATATTTCAGGCGGTCATCGGCAACATTGCGCAGGTGCTGGCCATAGGGGCTTTTGCCATAGCGCTCGGCGCTTTCCAACAGTTTGCCGCGGTTGATCCAGCCGTATTTATAGGCGATCTCTTCCGGGGCGGAGATCTTGATTCCCTGGCGCTGTTCAATCATGCGCACAAAGTCGGCGGCTTCCACCAGGCTGTCCATCGTGCCGGTATCCAGCCAGGCATAACCGCGGCCCAGCAGCTGCACATCCAGCTTGCCTTCCTGCAGGTACATCTCATTCAGGGTGGTAATTTCCAGTTCGCCGCGGGCGCTGGGCTTTACCTGTTTTGCCTTTTCGCACACATCTTTGCTGTAAAAATACAGGCCGGTAACCGCATAGTTGCTCTTGGGCTGTGCGGGCTTTTCTTCAATGGAAGTTGCCTGGCCGTTTTCGTCAAATGCCACCACACCGAAGCGTTCGGGATCGGTGACATAGTAGCCGAACACAGTGCTGCGGCCGGCTTCGGCGTTGGCGGTAGCGGACTTGAGCCGCTTGGAGAAACCTGCGCCGTAGAAAATATTATCGCCCAGCACCATAGCGCAGGGCTCACCGTTAATAAACTCTTCACCCAGGATAAAGGCCTGTGCCAGACCGTCCGGGGAGGGCTGCACTTTATATTGCAGGTGCAGGCCGTACTGGCTGCCATCCCCCAGCAGCGCTTCAAAGCGCGGCGTATCGGTTGGGGTGGAAATGATCAGGATATCCTGGATGCCTGCCAGCATCAGGGTAGACAGCGGGTAATAGATCATGGGCTTATCATACACAGGCAGAAGCTGCTTGGATGTGACCATGGTCAGCGGGTACAGGCGGGTACCAGCACCGCCGGCGAGGATGATACCTTTCATGATGACGCTCCTTTTCAGTGACCGCAGTTGCGGCGAACTATAGGCAGCGCCTATACCGCGCCGCCTGATTTGCCGTGCGTCACCGCCCATCCCACAGGGGCATAAATCCGCACAATTATTTTTTATTATATCGTATTCTATGCCCCTTGGCAAGAGGGAAAATTGAGGGAGCAGAGCCAACAAGGTTTGCGAAGGAAAACGTAAAACACATTTGCCACAAGGTTCCGGAACGGTCAAGACCGTTCCCTGCAAAACATTTTATAACGTGCAACAAACATTATAAGGGCAATACCGCATAATTCTAAGTGCCGATACGGCGAGCGAGGTGCGGCAGATGCCAAGCCAAAAGCGCAGATAATACTGGATGCTGCAAAGGTGAGCGCCGCCAGTGGCGGAAACAGCGAACCGAAGCAGGGGCAGCGGTCGCAGAGTGCGAGGGGCTTTTGCCCCCGAAGCACGATGCGGGTACCGCAACCCGACATTATCGAGCATTTTGGCAACGCAGATGCCGTGCCGCAGCCGCCGGAGCGGTGCTTAAGCCGTAAGGCGGGAATTGTGCGGTGTTGCCTTAAACATATGGCAGCATCCACGGGATAAATCAATGCTTATACAAAATGCCGCACCCATACTAGGTGCGGCATCTGTTTTATTCGCTTTGGTTATTTCGCGTACTCGGTGGCGCGGCTTTCGCGGATCACGCTGACCTTGATCTGGCCGGGGTAATCCAGTTCGTCCTCGATCTTTTTGGCAACCTGGCGGGCCAGCAGGATGACCTGATCATCGCCAACCTTGTCGGGCTGGACCAGGATGCGGACCTCGCGGCCTGCCTGCACGGCGTAAGAGCTTTCAACGCCATCAAAGCCGTTGCACAGGGCTTCCAGCGTTTCCAAACGCTTGATATAGCTTTCCATGTTTTCACGGCGGGCACCGGGGCGGGCTGCGCTGATGGCATCCGCTGCCATAATAATGAAGGCAAGCACCGTCTTGGGCTCCACATCGCCGTGGTGGGCTTCGATTGCATGAATAATCTGCGGATTCTCGCGGTACTTCTTGCAGATATCCACACCGATTTGCACGTGGCTGCCCTCGATCTCATGGTCAAGGGCCTTGCCGATATCATGCAGCAAGCCTGCGCGGCGTGCCAGCTGAACATTCACGCCAAGCTCGCCAGCCATCAGGCCGGCCAGCCATGCCACTTCCAGAGAATGGCTCAGCACATTCTGGCCATAGCTGGTGCGATACTTCAGGCGGCCGATCAGCTTGACCAAATCGGGATGCAGGCTGTGGATACCAAGATCCATCACAGCCTTTTCGCCCTCGCGCTTCATCTGAATTTCCAGTTCGCGGCGGCACTTATCCACGGTCTCCTCAATGCGGGCCGGGTGGATACGGCCATCGGCGATCAGGCGCTCCAGGGCCATACGGGCCACTTCACGGCGGGTCTGGTCAAAGCTGGAAAGGGTGATGGCTTCCGGCGTATCGTCAATAATGAGGTCACAGCCAGTGGCAGTTTCCAGAGCGCGGATGTTGCGGCCCTCGCGGCCAATGATGCGGCCCTTCATCTCGTCAGAGGGCAGCGGCACCACGCTGACGGTGGCTTCGCTGGTGGCATCGGCTGCGCAGCGGGCAATGGCCTGGCCGACCAGTTCACGGGCGATGGCATCACATTCGTCCTTCATGTTAGCCTGGTAGGCGCTGATCTTCATGGCCTTTTCGTGGGTCAGCTCATCGTCGATGTTCTTCAGCAGCACGGCGCGGGCATCTTCCTGGGTCATGGCAGCGATGGTTTCCAGCTTTTCGGTCTGGCGCAGCTTGAGCTGTTCCAGCTCATCCAGGCGGGCTTCCACCAGTTCGCCGCGCTTTTTCAGGTCCTCTTCCTTGCGCTCCATGGCGGCGGTACGCTTGTCCAGCGCTTCCTCCTTTTGGTCCATGCGGCGTTCCTGGCGGCTGATCTCCGCGCGGCGGTCCTTGATTTCCTTGTCGGCGTCAGCTTTCAGCTTGAACGCCTCGTCTTTGGCCTCGATGATGGTTTCCTTGCGCTTCTGCTCGGCAGCCTTGATGGCATCGTTCACGATGCGTTTGGCTTCCTCTTCGGCAGAGCCGATCTTGGCTTCGGCGGTACGCTTCCGGTTTTCCCCGCCAAAATAATAACCAAGCGCCCCGCACACGGCAGCGGCAACGACAACCAGCACCCACATCAAAATTGGGGGCATGGCAGTTTCACTCCTTACAAAACTCAAATCAAATGCAGGAGGGCGCAGCACAAGCGGAACGCTTTTATTTCTGGCATACCTGAAAAGCCCGGGCAGCCCGCGCCTGTTTTATCTGGCAGCTACCATGGGTTCACTGCCAGCATCTTACAGCGCAAGGGGCTGACCTTTGCGGTTCAAATACTGCCTGCGATATTCTATACAAAATGGGGCGATAATCCAAAGCATACCCAAAAGCGGATACACCTCAAGTCCCATATACACAAATAAAACGAAAAAACGCCAAATTTGCGGCGGTAAAACAAATATCTGAAAAGCGGCGTTCCCGATGGGCGACACCCTTAAGTCCTATTTAATATTGTAGCTACATTGCAGGAAATTGTCAAGGAATTGTTACAACACCGTGAACGTTCCCACCTGGCACAAAAATCGGCAGAAATGCACCTGCGGGGCCGCCTGCCAGCTTCAAAGCAGGGGCCCTGTCTGTATTCTTATGGGCAATACCGCATAATTCTAAGTACCGCTCCGGCGAGCGAGGTGCGGCAGATGCTAAGCCAAAAGCGCAGATAATACTGGATGCT
>OHBJ01003273.1_pt1 | contig 10700 bp, 9 predicted proteins | sample 1577241 | NCBI WGS metagenome assembly OHBJ01 (sample SAMEA3541594, study PRJEB24748) | human gut metagenome | biome: human gut; feature: human-associated habitat; material: faeces | place: China | collected 2012
TGTCGTAATGAAGAAGCTTGTATATCGATCTTGATACGTTCCGGACATCCTAATTCCTTGTAGATATTTCTGGCATCTTCTTCTTCGTACCCCGGCGCGTAGTTGAAGATCATTTGTATGTCCTTGTATTCTTCCAATATTCTTTTAAGTGTGGTTATCATAAACTCCGTATTCCATTTTTTATGGAGGAGCTTGGTGGTGACTCCTATTAGGAATACAGGGCGCGCGAAATCTATCCCCTCCTTTTCCATATAATATCGAAAGTCTTTTTTCTCCTGGTCAGTGAGGTATAACCTGAATTCTTTTGTATATTGAATAGGCTTGATTTTCTCTAATGGCGCTGCAAGCAATAGGTTGCGTTCTACCATATCAGTTGTTAGACTATTGCTGTAAGTGTCTGTCCGATAATTTAATAGCAAACGTGTGTATCCCTTGATACGCCCTATCCGGAAAGGGGTTTTTAATGAAAAAAGAGAGAAAAAAAGAGTCCGGATCGTAGAACGCATATCGATGATGGCATCGTATTTGTTTTGGTGCGTCACTTGCCATACTTTTTTTATATAAGCAGTGAATGGTTTATTCTCATTCTTGTCAAATGTAATAACCTTATCTATGTCCGGGTGACCCTCATAGAGCGATGCTATATTTTTATTCAGCACAAAGTGTATTTCTGCATCGGGAAAACTTTTTTTCAGCGTACTGCACAATGCAACAGCCAGAATAGAGTCCCCTATTTGTCTAAATCGAATAATCAGAATTTTTTTGATTGGTTTCATGCTTGACTTCTTTATGCTTTTTATCGTGCAAACATAGCTAAAAAAAAGCATTTATGTCTAAATATAAATGAAAAGAAAAAAGAAAAAACGACTAAAGTTGTTCGCAACAGTACTTATATGTATAGAGAGTTAGCCAATCTTTGTGAGAAAAGAAAAAAATATAGTCGGAATATGCCTTAATTTCTTTATCTTTGCTCCATCTTTGTAATTAGTATTATATAGGAGAGTGTAATGAGAGTGATTGTAAATCCCAAGTACGCGCATCTGCAGAAGGAGATAGAAGAAATTCCAAGGTCCTTCCAGGAAAAAGGAGATGTGGTGTACGATGGGCGTAATGTTTTAAAACGAATTGGCTTAGGCAGCATTGATGTTGTGGTGAAGAGCTTTAAGAAGCCTCACATCATCAATCGTGTTGTATATTCGTTTTTCCGGCAATCAAAAGCAGAGCGTTCCTATATTTACTCTATGGAAATTCAACAACATGGCTTTGACACTCCGGAGCCAGTTGCTATGATCGAACAATTCCAAAGTGGTCTTCTTTCACATAGCTATTACATTTGTTGTTATGATGGTGGCGAAACAGTCCGTTCCCTGATGGATGGGAAAGTGGAAGGAAATGAAGATAAACTTTCTGCTTTTGCGCGCTACACGGCTGCTTTGCATCAGGCAGGTATCCTGCATTTGGACTATTCTCCCGGCAATATATTGATCCATCAGAATGATGCGAATGAATATAGTTTTTCCTTGGTCGACGTGAATCGCATGCAGTTGCTATCGGATATTGATTGTGATACTGTGTGCCGTAATATGTGTCGTTTATGCATCTCTCGTGAAGTGCTGACTTATATAATGACAGAATATGCTTCTTTGAGGGGATGGGATGTAGAATCTACTGTTAGTCTGGCTCTTCGTTATAGCGATCAGTTCTTTACTCATTATATTTATCGTCGTGCGGCACGAAAAGAAAAAGAAAGGCATATCGTATCCCTGATTTTATTCTTCCGTTTGTACCGTTCTGTGCGTAAGTTCTTTTCCTGGGAACCGCATATCTCACGTTTCTTATTGAAAAAAGAAAAGCGCATTTATGATACATACTTGTGTAAGTATGACTATTGCGAATTGCTTTCTGCTGATTATCAATGATTAACTCTTACTTCCGCGCATGACTACACTGCGGATTTTATGCCTGAAAAAACCTTTCTGATTGGTATATATGCAGTTATGCTTATCCAAAAATGCAGAAATGACTGCTTCGTCATCATGTAGATGGTATGTGCAAATTGCAAAATCCAACTTCTGGCAATTCTGAAATAAGTTCTTGCATCCGGCCAATGCATGCCGTTCAGCTCCTTCGATATCCATTTTTAGAAATAGATGCTCCTCCGTTTGATTGTTGAAGAAGTCATCCAGAGTTTGTTCTCTCGAAGAATTATGGTCGCTTACATACTTTTGGACAATCGTAACTTTATCTTGCCATGGCTCAAAGGTTGCTCTGATGGCCTCCAACCATTGTTCGTCCTGCTCAAACAAGTAGACATGTTTAGCTTCTTCGATGATTTCCAATGAAGAATATCCTTCGGCGCAACCGACATCTACAAATACCTTTCCTGTCACTTCTTTAACGCTGTTGAAGTAATGGTGCGGTGAGCGCCTGTCTTGTTCCATGCTCAAAGCCCTGTAATATTTTTGAATTTTCCTGGCCGGAGTGCTCTTTCTGAAATAGAGCCGTTTCTCTTCTTTTTGAACATAGTATAAACCTTTCTCCTCGTCTTTCTGTATGTCAACGGGCATATTTGCATATTCATCTTTGAATTCATACAGGTGTCTTGAATATCCATGTTCTTTAATATATTCATAGTATTTCAGATAAGGAGAGCCGGGCTTATATCCTTTCATGAAATAATATGGGAGAGTGCCATATATAAATTTCTTTATTGTGTGTTTAAGTATGTTCATCTCATTAATTTCTTGTAGATGTTTAAGATCTCTTCCGCTTGCTTTTCTTCAGAGAATCTTTTGGCAAATATTTGCCCTTTTTCAATCATTACTTTCTTTCTTTCAGGGTCAGAGTATATCTGTTTGAAAGCATTGGCCATTCCTTTGATATCATCGGGATGTATATAGATCGAGTCGGGACCTCCGGCTTCTTCCAGGCAAGAACCTGTTGCGGCTACTACCGGAATTCCGGAGTATAAAGCTTCTATAATGGGGATGCCAAAGCCTTCAAAGCGTGAAGGATATACAAAAATTTCAGCTAGCTGATAAAAAGTCGGCAGATCATCAAAAGGAACATTGCTGATGATGTGCACTCTTTCTTCCAGCTTATTCTCCTTAATAAAACGTTCAATCTTATCAGTGTATTCTGTATGGCGTCCTACAATGACAAGATGAATTTGTTCAGGAAGCATCGTCAGTGCTTGTACCGCCGAAAGGGCATTCTTTCGTTCTTCAATACTTCCTACGTTGAGGATATAGTGCTCCGGTAGCTGATATTTAGCTCGAACTTCTCTTTTTTTCTCTTCTGTTACAGGGTGTGTGAATGAAGTATCACATCCCTGATAAACAACTTCTATCTTATCGGCAGGAATCCCGAAATACTCAATAATATCACGTTTGGTACATTCGCTGATAGCAATGATTCTATCCGCATTTTCGCAGGCTTTGCGGAATTTGTATGTATATATATTCCTGTCGATCGAATGATAGTATTGTGGGTATCGCAGAAATATCAAATCGTGGATTGTTACGATACTTTTTACCTTACTTTTATGGATATTCAGGGGTAATTCATTGCTAAGTCCGTGAAAAATATCAATTCTTTCTTTTTCCAATTGGCGGGTGACTCCCAACACTCGCCATAACGAACTTAACTTTTTCCAGAAAGAAGTAGTGGGGTAAGAAAGCTGTAGTTGCCGATATTGCTTCGTTAATTTGTTCAGCCTTTTATTTTCCCGTTTCTTGGGGGCATACAATACATATTCATTCTCCGGATAGAATTGGCATAGAATATCCACTATATAGCGGCTATAATTACCCAAACCGGTGAAATTCTGTACTGCACGTTTTCCGTCAAAACCTATTCTCATTTCTACTTCTTACCTTTATGTGATTATAGTTAGACTTCAAATTCCCGATAAGGTTTATTCAGGTCTAAATAATGGAAATTGTGTTGTCTTTGCCCACTTTGTTTAGGTATGGTCATGTAATCTCCGTATTTCTGTGACAGATAGGCATCATATTTCTGTACTCCCCATACTTCTTCATCTTCAAATAAGACTGGAGTAGGGATGCCCAGAATATCTTTAGACATGATTCCTTTCATTCCGTCATCATAATCACAGACCAATGCGGATTGGTCGAAATCATACTTTTTCATTACTTTCCTGATACTTTCCTGTGCTCCGGTAAGGGTAAAAAGCTTTCTGCATAATAGCGGTATCCATGAACTGGGACCTTTTCCATGCTTGTATGGATCGCGATGAATCAGATAAAGTACACGTTTGTAGAATTCGTACTTTGCAAAATGCATTCTTTGCGCCATGCGGCTCTCCGGAACTCCGTCCAGTGGGAATATATCAATATATACGCCTCCCAAATATTTGAGATGCATACGTTCAATTAAAGTGGTGTCGGCATCCTGTACTTTTGCGAATGGAAGAGGATATTCCTTGTCGTTTTCAGCACATACAGCTTCGTATGGTTTCGGCAACCATTCTTTGGCATTAGCCATTAATAAATCATAATCGGCTCTTGGCATACCGATATCCAGATCATCATCCCAAGGGATAAATCCTTTGTGGCGGACGGCTCCCAGCATGGTGCCTGCCATGATGTAATATCGCAGATTATGTTCTTTGCAAACTTTGTCAACAGCTAATAAATTCTTTAATATGCGAAGCTGTAGAGGGCGGATATCGTAATTTGCCATTTCTATCTGAATTTTGATTAATAAAGACTTGCTGGAATCAGTTTTTGTGCCTGTTGAAAGTCCTCTACAGTGTCCAGTTCGGCCGAGAAGAACTCGGTGGTGTCCATAACGTAAAAACTATATCCTTGTGGAATCAGTCGTTCAAAAGCCCGTTCGTAGAAAATATTATCCAATCCTTCGGTGGTAATCATAATTTCCAGTTCCTGGAATAGAGCTTTGGTATATTCAACTGACATCTTTTCGATACCGATAGACTCTCCGATAGCATCGGATATAGAGCAAACTTTACTGATTTCAACAACCTTTTGCGCATCGTCTACGATAACTTTTATTTCTTCCTCTCCAAGCTCATGACGATTTAATGCCAATATGTCGGCTTTATCTGAATCAAGCAGTTTCTCTACAATTTGAGGATCAAAAACAATATCGCTGTCTAATAACAATATTTCTTCCCCGTCTGTATATGGTCGGGTAAGCCATAATGAATAGATATTGTTGGTTGATTCATATCTGTCATTATAGATGAAAGTAATATTTTGGACAGGATAACGTGCCTGCAGAAAATCAACGATTTGCTGCTGGCGATACCCCGTGACGATAATGAATTCGTCGAATCCATTTTGTATCAGAGCATCAAAAGCTCTTTCCAGTAGACATCGTTCTCCTATCTTGAGGAGGCATTTGGGCGTTGTATCGGTCAGCGGGCGTAAGCGTGAGGCTATTCCTGCGGCTAATATTACTGCTTTCATTTGGATGCGATTTCTTTAATTGTGTCTATAACGATCCGGTTCTGCTCTGGGCGTCCCAATGTGATACGCAAATGAGTGTTGATATCCGGTTCATTCATAAACTTCACTTTATAACTTTGTTCGGCAAAAGCCTTTTGTAAAGCCTCTTTTAGCTCTATCGGGTATTTGATTAAAATGAAATTGGCAACCGATTCATATACTTTGAATCCGGGTAACACGCCGATTTCCTTTTCGTAACGCTCACGGTCTTCGTTCATCAGTTTGGCGATGTTGCGGTAGTGTGCATCCGATTTAAGAGCTGCAATGGCAATATCTTCGGATATTCGGTTGTATCCCAGATATTTATTGCTGTATCTGCTGAAATTTTCCAGTTCCTTACTCATAAATCCGAATCCCATACGTAAACCGGGCAATCCATAAAACTTGGATAAAGTACGGGAAATAATCAAATTCGGATATTTATTAACCAGCTTTTTGATATAACTGGTATCAGTTGAAACAAAAGAAGCGTATGCTTCGTCTATCAGTACCACTGTTTGGCTGGGTACTTCTGCAAGCAGTTCATCCAGTTCTTTTGGAGTTAAACCGTTGCCGGTAGGGTTATTGGGAGAAGCCAGTAAAAGAATCTTCGGATTCTCTTTCTGAATCATATCTTTCAGCGTCTCAAAGTCATATTTAAAAGTGTTTCCGTCTTCGTAAAGAGGATATTGCAAAGTATGGCCATTCACCTCATCTGCAATTGACTTATAATACCACCATGAGAACTTGGGAATCAACATCGTTTTGTTTCCATCTTCTTGAGTCAGGAAGTAATGAACGGCTTGCTTCAGGATATCTTCTCCACCGTAGCCTAGCAGGACTTGTGTTTCATCTATATCATATAATTCGGATAAGAAAACAGATAATATGCTTTTCTTTCCTTCATCATAAATGCGGGTATAAAAACAAAGTTTATTTATATCGAAGTTTTTTAAAGCTTCTACTACTTCTTTTGATGGACTGTAGTTAAATTCGTTTCGATCTAAAAAGTTCAAATTCTTTTCCATATTAGTTTTGTATGATTCCTTTATCGCACCAGGTTAGTTTCCTGACTTTCGTTTCGTTCAAAATACTGCGGTTGTTGTTTAGATTATCTGTTCCGTGTAGTTCATGATGAAGATGGAACACGATTCCCGCAAATTTGATGGTACGCTTGCGTACACCGCTGTTGATAAGACGGCATACTAATTCATGATCTTCACTTCCCCATCCGGTAATAGCTTCATTGTACCCATTGACTTTTAACAAATCCTCTTTCCAAAAAGCCATATTGCATCCTCTCGAGTAAGAAACATCCCATTGACGATAATGTTGAAGTAGTGGACTCAACCAAGGTAAATGTACTCCGTTGATTGTATTTTTAGTACCTTTGTCGTGAATGGAAATGATGCAGTTTTTTTCTGCTAACATTTTTCTCGTTAAGCCTTCCCGGATTAATACACGGCTACCGGTTACGAAACTACCTTTTTGGGCAAAACGTGCATGATCTTTGACGAAATCTTTGTGTAAGACGATATCTCCGTCAATTTGTATAATATATTCTTTAGATGCTTTTGCAATAGCTTTGTTGCGGATGGAGGCTAGTCTGAAGCCTAGATCCTCATGCCAGACATGAATAATGGGAACTTCGGAGGAAGCAGCCAATTGATGAATTAGTTCTCTTGTGTCTTCCTTGGAACCATCATCTGCAATGATAATTTCATCCGGAAGGAGAGATTGACGTAGCACGCTTTTAACGCATAATTCTAATGCGTCGCTTCTATTATAGGTTGATATAATAAGCGATGTACTAATCTTGCTCGCCATTGATTTATTCATAAATTTATTACTAAGTTAGTTAAATAGTTAAGGGGTTTGTACTAAAATTCTACAAATGTAGACATTTTATTTGGTTGTAACAAGTGTTACTGCCTTTTTTGCTAAACATTAGAGGGTTAGCATCCTTTTTAGGATAATATCTGTATCTTTGCTGCGAATTTATCATAATAGCCAAGAATAATAGATTATTTGTAATGGAAAATCATTTGGTAGAGGTTAGTGTAATCATTCCTAATTATAATTATGCTCGTTTTTTGAAACAGCGTATCGAATCGGTGCTGTCACAAACATATACAGATTTTGAGATTATATTATTAGATGATGCTTCAACGGATGATAGTGTTTCTATTCTGAATAATTATCGTAATAATAAACATGTAAGTCATTTAGAGGTTAATTCGATAAATACAGGTAGTCCTTTTGCTCAATGGCAAAAAGGCATCGCTTTAGCCCATGGTAAATACATTTGGATTGCTGAAAGTGATGATGCGGCTGAGCCTCTATTTTTAGAGAAAGCTGTTTCTGTGTTGGATCAGTATCCTCAAGCTTCTTTTTGTTTTTTGGGGTCACATTGTATTGATGAAAATGGCGCAGAACTTTCTACGGACTTTGATCGTTGGACCTCAAAGCAATTATGCCGCCCTCATAAGGTCGGGGTCTTCGATGGAAGGGACTATATAAAGCATAACTTGTATTGGCGTAATTATATTTATAATGCAAGCGGCGTTGTCTTTCGTAAACAATGTTTTGAACAGATACAAGATTTTTCCTGTTTTTCGATGCGGTATAGTGGGGATTGGATGTTTTGGGTGGAGATGGCTCGGCAAGGTGAGGTGGTGGAGGTCTATGATAAACTAAATAAGTTTCGTTTACATGGAGATAGTACTACTAAAAAGGCAATAAGGTCTGGGGAAGGAATTAGGGAGGATATATGTATCGTAAAAACGATTGAGAGTTTTTCTCCAGATTTAGGTATGCAGAGAAAGGCTGTGCGTCATGGGGCTTTTTATAAAGAGATAAAAAGATTGAAGGCTGCTATAGAGGTAAAAGAAGAACTTTATGAGGAACTTACCCTTTCTTTTGATATAAGTGTTGGAGCGTATTATATAGAGCGTTTTAATAAATGTTTTGCTAGTTTGGTCCCACTACTAATTACTCGCGATAAAGATCGTTTATGATTAATAGAAGTTTTATGTATGTATTTGAAAATATGAATTGTTCTTGTATTTTGTAGAGTAATATTTTACTATTCTGGCATTTCCGTTTTTATTATTTTCAAATAAAATGATAGATAATTAGTTTTTTTTGATTACTTTTGAGAATAACTGATAATCATAGAACAAAAGGTGACAAATCAGTGTTTTCACTTTTGAAAAATATTGTATAGTTTCATTTTTTTCTATAGTTCGTAATATCTTGTTGATAAAATAATTAATAGTTTGAGATAGTATGGAGAATAGTGTGAAAGTATAGACTTATCTGTTGTTTGTTTTTTGGCAGGTGCAAAGATGACTTGAATTTTGATCTATTCTCAAAAGTATTTTATATTCTTAAATTAGTCGAAGACTATGTTTAATTATAGAATGCTTTTTAATATAAGTGGCAGAATGAGGGATGCTCAAACGAAAAAGAAAACACTGTACTATTTTTAGTGAGGTGACTTTGCCTTTTTGTTTGCTTTGTAAATATAATATTGGCGATGCGGTGGAGGATACTGTAGAGAGTTGTTTCTTTGTTTAATTTAAATATTTAATATTATGAAGAAGGTTTGTTGGGTGCTAGGGTTATTGTTGGGTTGTTACTCTTGCTCGGAGTTAGAGGTATCTGTCGATGATATATCTCATGATTTATTGTTATCAGAAATAACAACTAGAGTTTTAGGTGATGGAAAATATGATGCGTTGGGCTATGGTTATGATGCGACGGAGGAGTATCTACATCCTTTGTCTGTTCGTAATCCTGTTTTGGATATAGGGAAATATGAACATGATTTTCCAAATCGTGTGCAAACACCTTCTGCTTCTTATGGTTATGATAAAATGTATTCCGGTTATTCTTCTTCTGATTATGTTAAGGATATAACGAGCGATACAAAAGCAACTGCTACTATGGGGTATGGGCAGGAAAAGGATACTGCATTCTTCTCTGGTACAATCACAAGTAATAGTTATTTTAGTACAAGCTATTCATATTCTGATAAATACTCTTTTGCTAGTTTAGATCTTGTAAGAAATTTGAAGCGTATTTATATAAATGATGAAGTTAATGTTTTAACTCAATATTTATCTGATGATTTTAAGGTGGATTTGGAACGACTATCAGCTGATAGGATAGTAGAAAGGTATGGTACGCATGTGTTAACCGATTTTATAATTGGGGGGCGGTATAAGCTACTTTTTCGATCCGTTATTGCTAATGTAAAGGACTCTTCAATGAGAAAAAATGCTGTAGAATCGGCATTCAAGTTTTCTTTAGATAAGATAGGCGTCAATTACAATCTGGAAAACACTGAAACTATAAATGAGAGTCTTGTGAGGGAGAATCGAAGCAAAGAGCTATATGTATTATTTTATGGTGGAAGTGGAACAAATATTGTATATGATCTTGAAAAGGGAACTCCTACAAGTGTTGATATAAAAAGTTGGGAAAATTCGTTATCAACAAACAATTCATGTTTGACAAGTATAACATGGAAAGAAACTTATCCTATTTATGAATTTATAAGTGATCCTTTAAAAAGACAGGAAATTAAAGAAGCAGTTATGAGGCATATTGAAGCTTCTAAATTAAATGTTCTTGAGTTAATACCTTTATATTTATATTGTAATCCGAGGCAAAATCATTATACAACGTCAAATCCTGATGTCGTTGCAAATTACCCGGAGTGGGAGTATTATGGAATGGAGGGCTATATTTTAAAGAACCAATTACCTGGCACAATTCCATTATATGAATACTATCATGATTATGGTTTTGATCATTACACAACCACAATATCTGATGTTATTTCTGATGATGGCTGGGTAAAGTTGGGTGTCTCAGGTTATGTATACTCTAATAAAGGAATAAATAATATGGATGCTGTACAACTTTATGATTATTTCTATCAATATGATAAACGAAGTTTTGATCACTATACGACGACAGATCCTAATATCTCTTATAAATTTCCTGGGTGGAAGATGTGTAACAGGTCTGGATATATATATCCTGTAGATTAATATTATTAAAATAGAAGAATAATTGAAGTTGCTCAAAATTATACTTTGAAAAGGAATGAATATTCAGATAAAAGTCTTTATTTTGAGCAACTTTTGAAATAATATAAAAAAATAACCGTTTCTGCGCAGCTCCTCGCTATGATAACAATAAATTATTGTGATGTTTTTC
>OHBJ01003275.1_pt1 | contig 10696 bp, 10 predicted proteins | sample 1577241 | NCBI WGS metagenome assembly OHBJ01 (sample SAMEA3541594, study PRJEB24748) | human gut metagenome | biome: human gut; feature: human-associated habitat; material: faeces | place: China | collected 2012
AATTTTATGGTCGTTTATTTGCTGACTGTACTGGTGATGGCACTATCGGTTATCTGGCCGGGGCAGACTATCGTATGGGCCGTGAAAGCCGTTCTGAATACGGTGAGACTATAGCTCCCGAAATAGCTGATAGCTTAGTAATGGGCACTTCTGTTCAATGGTATTCTGTGGAAGACACAAAAACATCCTATTTTCCGGAATTCCGGTACGGCATCGAATTCAATGAGGAGACCTGTGAACCTGTCACTTATGGTGAATGGACTTGGGAAACCGGAATGAATAAAAATCAGATTAATGATTCTGAACAAATACGTGACTATGGAATGTTAGTTATATATTCTAATTGGAGCTACTTGAAAAATCAATCGGAACGAAGAAAATATTATAAAAAACGTTCATTGGAATGGGTAGCCTACATTGCCGGAAAGCGGGAATCCCGGAGGCTATTGGGCGACTATGTACTGAAAGAGGATGATTTAACAAAGCACGTAGCCCATGAGGACGCATCTTTCACTACTACCTGGAGTATTGATCTGCACCGGCCCGACCCCGAGAATACCCGGTATTTCCCGGGACGGGAATTCAAAGCGACGACAGACCATGTAGTAATTTATCCCTATCCTGTTCCCTACCGATGTCTTTATTCCCGTAATATAGACAATCTGTTCATGGCAGGACGCAATATCAGTGTCACACATGTTGCCTTGGGAACCGTACGAGTTATGCGCACTACAGGTATGATGGGGGAAGTTGTAGGCATGGCAGCCTCACTATGCAAAAAATATCAAGCCACTCCCCGTGACATATACCATTATTATTTGGAGGAATTAAAATCACTCATGCAAAAGGGAGTGAATAAAAAGGGATTACCGAATAATCAACGATATAATGAAGGAGGCAGGCTAAACCAGATACCGAAGGTAAAGTAAGGATACATCTCTGTCTGCCAGATTTCCACATACGAAAGTTTAACAATTTATTAGATTAGGCATTATGATAAGAAAAATCATATTCTTAGAAATGTTATTATTGGGAATAGCTACATTCCTGTATTCGCAAGATGAAATTTCCAAAATAACAATAACTCATGGACCTTACTTGCAAAACGTGGGATCTAACGAAGCTACCATTGTATGGATAACGGATAAGCCCTCTATAGGATGGGTGGAACTGGCCTCAGATGGCAACGGCAGTTTTTACGCCAAAGAGCATCCGCGTTATTTTGACACGTCTAATGGCATCAAGAATACATCAACCATCCATGCCGTTAAAGTCAAGGGACTGACACCGGGAAAACAATATCGTTACCGTGTTTTTGCTCAGGAAGTGTTGAAACATACTGGGTATAAAATCATTTATGGAAGTTATGCTTCCACTGATGTCTATTATCGTAAACCGCTTACTTTTCATACCTGCAATCCGCAAGCGCCTGCCACCTCTTTTGTAATGGTCAACGATATACATGGGGACAACAAACTGCTGGAGGACTTAATGTCCCGTTGTAACCTTACGCAAACCGACTTTGTTCTTTTTAATGGTGATATGCTCTCTTTCATAAATAGTGAAGATCAGCTTTTCAAGGGGTTTATGGATACGGCTGTACGACTTTTCGCTTCTGAGATCCCGATGTACTACGCCCGTGGCAACCACGAAACACGGGGAGTATTTGCAACCGAAATCCAACGTTATTTTTCTCCCTGTCAGGAACATCTTTATTATGCCTTTCGACAAGGTCCTGTCTATTGTATTGTTCTGGATACGGGAGAAGATAAGCCTGATTCTGATATTGAATATGCCGGTATTACCCAATATGACCTCTACCGTACCGAACAGTCCGAATGGTTGGCCAGTATTTTGGAAAGTACCGAATATAAAGAAGCGCCTTTTAAAATAATTGTAGCTCACATTCCTCCCGCAGTTACTGAAGCTGGTCCCGATGAGGATTGGCATGGAAATGTAGAAGTAGAGCAGAAGTTTATGCCTTTATTACGCCAGGCTTATCCGGATTTAATGCTTTGTGGACACTTACATCGTTTTGTGCGTCATGATGCCACTGACAAAACGTCTTTCCCCGTAGTAGTTAATTCCAATACATCTTTGCTACGTATTTATGCCACGACCACACAGATGAAGATAGAGGTAATGGATCGAGACGGAAAAATGCTGGATGAATTTATCATAAAAAAATAAAAAGCTTTGCATTAGTACTTGGCAAGTAATTATTCGGGTGACAATTACTTCTTAATCAATGAAGCTGGTTTCTGCAGATTCTGCATGTATGAGAGGCTGATGAATTTAGGAATAACCAACATTTACGGGGTAATCCAGTCGATGTGCCTACCATGAGCAAGGAGAAGTTACGCAAGACCAATGCTGTGAATTGTAGCAAATTGGCCCACGAGTTACCTTTCGGTTCATTTGAAAAGGAATTATATTCTGGGGAGGAAACCACAAAAATACGCTCTTTATAAGACTAAGAAACCTGATTGCAAAAGACAGCATACATACCAAGAACCGTATCAAGTCTTTGCTCGTTTTTATGGTGTGGAAATATCGAGAATGTTTGCCCGATGTACCATTAGCTAGGGATATTCCTAAAATAGGAAAATTTAAGGCAACTAATTCATTGCGAGTTAGTTGCCTTTTGGAGTTTGCCCGACATGGGCATAATCTAATGGGTGTAAGTCCCCATCGCAGCCTTATATCGGCAAGCGTACAGCCGACGGCAATGGTGTCCGTAGTGATTCGGCATCTAAAGGAAGTCTTAGGCAAAGCACTGACCTGACGTACAGAAACTTGATACTAAGGCATATGAGTGTGGGTAAGTCTGCCAAACAAGATAAAGCCCTATAGCTATATGGAACACTCGGTGTAAATCAAGCAGGTATAAGTGTGAAAGATTATATTCTTAATCGGGGAGGTCTCACGGACGTGTGGAGCATGTGTTTAGATTGCCAAACACGGAGTAAAGCTTATTGTGAGAAGTCAGCAGAAGCCATAGTACTTAAGTTCTTTTTAAGGAAGGGCTGAATCGCAATAGCTATAAACACGTAACTAACTCTAAATAGGAAAGAATGCATAAAATAAGAGTCATAGAAAGTACACTTGGCTACCCTCAAAAGAATAGGATGGAATCCGAAAGCTATGAGGGAGTGCAGACCTATATGGACATGAAAGACGGCAGTTTGATAGCAGTGCAACCAAATAAAGATGACTTAATGAGTCAAATTCTTTCTCCCGACAATCTCAATCGTGCCTATCTACAAGTGGTACGAAACAAAGGGGTTGGAGGTGTTGATAGAATGGATTTTAAGCAACTGCTTCCCTATCTTCATGAACACAAATCAGAACTTATCGAGTCGATACGCATTGGAAGGTACAAACCGAATTCAGTGCGTAGGGTAGATATAGCCAAGGATAACGGGAAGAAACGGCTTATAGGCATCCCAACCGTTGTTGACCGCTTGATACAACAAGCCATCGTCCAAGTGCTATCGCCTATCTACGAACGCCAGTTCAGCCCAAGCAGTTTTGGGTTTCGCCCCGACGTAGTGCGCATGTAGCATTGCTCCAAGTGTGCTGTTATACAAGCGAAGGCTACAAATATGCTGTAGGCATAGACCTTGTTAGATTCTTTGATACGGTAAACCATAGTTTCTTACTGAGAATACTATCAAGGACAATAAATGACGGGCGTGTCATTTCTCTTATACACAAGTATCTTACAAGCGGAGTAATGATAGGTAAGCATTATGAACCAAGTATAGAGGGTACACCACAAGGCGCCCCTTTGAGCCCCTTGCTCAGCAATATCCTGCTGAACGAACTAGACAAGGAATTGGAGAGACGTGGACACTGCTTTGTACGCTATGCAGATGATAGCATGATACTGTGCAAAAGTAAGAGGTCCGCCGAACGCGTATGCTCAAGCATAACGGACTTTTCCTTCTATTTCACGAAAGGCAAATGCAGGCTGTGTGTTCACAAGACAACAAAAGAGAAATTCAAACGTAAGGTTAAATCTCTTACCAGACGTAGTAACAGCATGGGTTATGCCCAACGTAAAGAGATACTCTGGCAAACCTTTAGAGGTTGGATAGGGTATTTCAAATATGCAGACATGAGGAGTCTGCTGATTCCATTAGACCAATGGTATCGCAGACACTTGCGTATGTGTATATGGAAATGTTGGAAGAGAGTGAAGACTCGCTTTTCAAATTTGCAGAAATGTGGAATACCGAAAGGTAAGGCTTAGGAGTGGGCAAATACTCGGAAAGGGTATTGGCGTTGTACGCGTGCCTTTCTTCAGAATGCTATTGAGGACGAGTCTCTTCGGAAAGCGGGGTATCCAATGTTATCTCATCTTTATAAGCAAATACATATAGATTGCGAAACCGCCGTATGCGGAACCGTTTGTACGGTAGGGTGAGATTGTGCCACGAGAAGCATGTGCTAAATGCTTCGCAACTATGTAGGAGATGAGGGTAGGTCCCTCGCAATCAACTTGCAGGAATCTCCTCAGTACTGAATGCTTTGATAAGATTGCTGTCGACCAATTCTTTAAGTGGACATCAATTCCTACATCTAATGTGTTACTTTGTACACGTCTCATAAGCTATATCGTTTTAGTTAATGAGTTATGACTTCAATATAATATGAAGTTTACTAAAATGGTATAGCTTTTTTAGTGCTATCTACTGTTATCCGTCACTTCAGATTTTAAACATAGAAACTTATTTTTTTATAATCATACCGTCCAATTTATTATTAATTTTCCAGCAAGGATACCTTCGTCAGCCACCATACGTTTCATTGGAAGATCCCGTAATCCATTTATAAAATCAATAGCTGATTTTAATGGAGGTTGATTCTTTATAGTATCACTTGAAATATAAAACTTAGTTCTAGAACTAAAAAGTAAGTAAACAAAAAGGCGGAGAATAGCAGTCTCTACCTTTTTATTTATTCTTTGGCCTTTTGTATTATAGTAATTGTATTATAGTAATTCCCTGCTTGTATAACTGTTGTAAATCTCCTTTCCAAGCCTGTTAAATTTGAATCAATCCTGATAAAGATTGATTTGCGACCTGTTTTCTCCACATAAAGTCCACCACCTTCTATTACTTGAACATTAAGGGAGTGTGTTCTATATATCGTGTCTTTAGTAGAGATTTCAGTCAGCCACCAGTCGTCACCTTTCCTGGTTCGTAACTCTATAGAATCTTTACTGGATTTAAAAAATACCTCTTTAGTCTCTAGGCCTATCGTATCTGTTCCCTTGCCAACGACGTCATTGCTACATGAAATGAATACAAATAAAAGTAACACGAAAGACAGAAAATAATAAGTTTGTCTCATATTTCTTATTTTATTATGTTAATATATGGAATTATTTCTACATTATATGGATAATTACCCTTGCCGGCTGCTCTAGTAGAAGGAAAAGTAGGTCCTTCACCTCCATTAAAAATACCCGCCAAATAATAACCATTACTATTACCATTCCAGCCCCAGTTTAGATGCAGGTAATCTTCTTTCTCCGTATACGAATGATGAACTTTATCGCTTCCTTTTCTATAGACATCAACATTTCTCTCTCTATGAAAATAGCCATCAGAAACCCAAGCATGACCATTTTGGTAATATTTAATACCCAGTATTTTCTTTCTTACCGAATTGCCACATATTATAACCGGACATTTAGCTTTAATAGATGTTATAACATCCCATTGACTATAAATTTGAGGATTATTGGGTTTCCTATATCCCATTTTCTCGAAGCATTGTGGTATATTTTTTCTTTTAGCTCCGCTTGTATCTGTTCCCCAATCCATTTTAACCAAATCACCTATAGAGCGGAATAAATGGGCAACTGCTGGAGTGGTGGGGAATTGTTTCATTTCAGACCAATTATATGACACCCCATTATACCCTGAAGGTTTTTCATGATATGCCATTACTTGAGCTATTGCAGTAGCTACACAGCCTGTGAGGGCTCTTTGTCCTTCTATAAGAGGTGCCGCATTGTTATATGGACTCCTTTGTCCCCATTTAACAGAAATCAAAGGTTGTACTCTTTCCGTTTCTTCCCATTCTCCAGGTTTCTTTATATAAATAGGACGTCTTCTACCCCTTGTTTGAGATGTGTCTAAAGAGTTATCGTCATCATTTTCTTCTTTGAACTCTATCTCATACTTTTTATTATTAGAAATGTAATTTTGAACTAAATCAAAAAAGAAAGATAATTCCTGATATTGAAGCGTGTCACTTAAAGAAAGATTGCCAGACTCTGAATAAGCAATAATAGGAGTTGTATATAGGTTGGCCGATACTATTGCATAGCCATTGCCACCCTCTGCATTGGCTATATAAAATGAGGGATATGTCTGATTAGTAATTGTATCTCTATAGAAATAGATTTCATTGTTTATTGAATAATTAAGAAAAGAGCTATTTCGTGTATTGTTTCTATTATTTTTAATAAAAAGTTCCACTTCAATAATAGCATTCTCTTTAGTACGATAAGTCGGGGCTTTTTCTGTTAAAGATGGTGGCGAAGATTCTTGTTTCATTACTTCTGTGTCATCGGAACATGAAGTTAAAAACATAATTGTCAAAATCAATAAATGTGCATGTTGTTTCATAATTTATATAATTAAGGTTAATACTGAATACGTTAAAAGTCAAAAGTGCCATGTTTATAAGAGGACCGGGAAGGTTTATAATAATCCTCACCCGGGGTCTGGGGTTGTATAAAATCTTGTCTGAATATTTCTGTAGGATTATCTGTAATTAAATCTGCATCATGGGTATATATGTTAAAATAGCACTCTGGATCTGTTTTTTGGTTATATGGTCCTTCTCCCACAAAAGAAAATTTGTAAAAACCAATTTTTTCTCCGTCTTTTCTGACTGTAAGGAACCAGACATTACCACTACTTATCGTTTTAAATCTCAATCCGTTTAATGATGAATAAGTTTCCTCTATAAACTGGCCATTCAAATATGTCTGTTTTTTACAAGTAAAAGGTAACTCAAATCTACCACCTTCAGCTGGTAGAATAAAAGGATTCTGTTCCGAATGGATTTTATACACAAATGTCAACTTTCCTTTATCTATAATTAGTGGAATTTTTTCTACTTTTATGCCATTAATAGTAGAGTAAGAAATCTGTAAATCAGCATTCAAAATTTTATCTTCTTTATTAATATTTGAGGTTATATTTAATACTACCTGATCGCCCTCCACTTTTATTTCTATATCAGAAAAAAGAGTTTTATCAAATTCTACCGAAACATCCCTAGGAATAATCGGAACCTCTGAACTTAAAACATCATCTATTAATGTTTTTTTTATAATCGTAATCGTAATAATACGTTTCTCTCCAAGACAGCTAAACGGTTTGGATGCGTCCTTACTTGTTAATACTTGATACTCTGTTTTTCTATTGTTTTCCTCTTTTTGACAGGATAACAATGCTAAAGAAATAAACAAAAGAATAAATACCTTTCTCATATTAATGCAAATTAGTTACTATAAATAAAAGTAATATTTAATATTGTTGAAACCTCAACATCTGATACAATCTTCAAGGTCTTTTGTAGAGTTTACAAACTTATTTCCAGCATTATAAGACAATTAAACAACAAACTTTTTGTTTTGAGGGCTTATTTTGACCGTTATCTTTTCTGTCTTATTGGCATGGTTATAAAACATACAGTATAATTCTGGGAAAAGACGTTGAATTTCTTTATAATGCAAAAACTTTTTTCATGATAAAATTAATAATATCATACTACAAAGATAAGACTAAATCGATGTTTTATAGTTATGGAAGAAAATATAAAATCTAACAAAAACATTTATACACATCTTATAATCAGATATTTATTATTGAGATGCTTAATATTATCTAACGTAAGACTAACATTTATATTTTAAGACGTTTTGATGTCGACTTAAATATCCAATATTAGTTTCTAAAATAAATAGTAATATACAGGTATACTATCTCAAACGATTGAATTTTGCTTCCGTTAAATACATATATGTCTCAGTACCAAGAAGGGGTAGTACAGTTGTCGGCAAATACGAATATCCGATCGTTTTTGAGTGCAATAAAGTTTATTGTATCGACTGGCTGTATTTTGTCGGCAATATGAAGGAACTACTTAATTATTTTGAACTGATGGACTAAACGAATGAAAGTATACTTCTGCATCACCTGCCATTATATAGTAAGTCAGGCATGTATCAAAAGGTATAGATTTTGTACTGCCATTTTTTAAGAAGTGGATAGGCCTACTGGGTGAAGGCTTCTTTGATATACGAGGAAAAATGGGTAAAGGCGTACATTATCTTATGGATAAATATACCTCAAAATATATTCCTGAATGAAAGTTGTATATTCTGGAATATATTTTGCTTTTAACAGAAAACAAGTTTCGCAAAGAAAATCTATGAATTGAGACTTCTATTCTCTCACGAGTTGTGAAGCATCCGATAGTACAATGGAAAATATCCCTGATTGCCGAAGAAACGTGATTCTCCCTCATTCATCGCCAAATAAAAACGGGAGAACCGAATGCTCTAGGTATTGCTCATATCCTTTACGTACTCAGGTAGTCCGCCTATGGGTTGGGAAATGCCCGTTTGGCAGGATTTTTTTCCCTTATATAGAACACAACGGGCTCATGAGTGACACATTCTTCGGATGGGTATAGCGGATTCAGATACCCCTTTATAAATATCTTTTCATCTCCTGACAATTGCTGACTATCCATGACTATTCCTGCCATCAGTCCGGTCCAGTTTGGCAGGTATCGTTTTTTCTCTTACATTCGCATCAACGAATATTTAAAATCGATCATATGGAAATATATTACATTGAAGCCGGTATCTTTGACAGGATGCTGGGATGTGTCGAAAGTCTATCGACACGCGTGGACAGGCTGTATGAGAAAAATGCGAATAAAGGGGTTGGTGAGTGACTGGACGGTCAGGATGTCTGCCTGCGCCTTGACATTTCTTCCCGTACCCTGCAGACCCTTCGTGATACCGGACGGTTGGCGTTCACCCAGGTTCAGCGTAAATTTTATTACAAACCGGAAGATGTGGAGAGGCTGATGACTTATGTCGGTATGAGGCGCAAGGAGAAGGCGGTGAGAGACAGAAGAAAAAGCAATAACTTTTAAAAAAGCAAGAAATGGAAGGAATTATCGGTAAGGAGAGTGAGAGTATCCTGCGTTTCTTTATTCTGCTGGAGAATATTCAGGTAAAAATGGATCAGCTAATGGAGGGTAACCGCCCGCCTTTTAACGGTGAACGGTTCCTGACTGACAGGGAGTTGTCCGGGCTGTTGAAAATCAGTCGCAGATGTCTGCAGGATTATCGTGACCAGGGTCGGCTCCCCTATGTCCAACTGGGTGGAAAGGTGCTGTATAAAACGTCGGACATTGAAAAATTATTGGAAGGTAACTATCACAGGGCGCTGATATAATATTGCCCTTTTTAGGCTTTAATGGGATGAGTGTTGGGACTGTCAAGGATTCCGACACTCATCCCATTTTTTATCTGGACATTTTTAGCTCTTAACCCAGTCCGTATCCTTCCGCTTTCTTCTTTTCATGAGCCAATCCATGTCCGAGGATATTTTCTGGTCAGTGACTTGCGCATATACCTGCGTGCTATTGATGTTTGTGTGTCCCATCATCTTGGCGATGCTTTCTATCGGAATACCGGAGGTCATCATTAGAGTTCCGAACGAATGCCTAGCCATATGATAGGATAAATTTTCCTTCATCCCCAGTGCTACACCCAGCCCGTGGACCTCGTACCAGAGGATATCCCGGACCGGTAACGGAAAGACCGGCTTCTCGTTATCCGTGGTGTTGTAAAGTTCTAGTATTTGTTCGGCTACCGGGTGTAACGGGATAAATGCTTCTGCGCCCGTCTTAGCCCGGCGGATGCGGATGTATCTTCTTCCTAGGGAACTCTTTTCAATGTGGCGTGGATGGAGTCTGCGCGTATCCACATAGGCAAGCCCTGTGAAAGAGGAGAATATGAATGTCCTGCGTGCCAGCTCCATCATCGGGTCGGGCATCGGGGTCTCCATTATCAGTTTCAACTCATTGCGCCCGATGTGCTTCAATTTCGGACTGTCCTTCTTCTCGTATGCCACGTCCTCTATCGGATTGGCTCTCAATACTTCCCGGTCCACAGCGATATAGATGAGCCTGTTAAGCCAGCACAGGCAGTGGTTCACATGTCCGTTCCCATGTCCCAGCTCTTTCTTGAGAAAGATTTTGAAGGATTCGGCGAACTCCTCGGTGATGTCTGAAAAGGCGATGTCCCTCATCCCCCTGGATTCGATGAACTGCCTCAGATTGAGCTGGGTTGTCTTTGACTGGCGATAAGTTGAGGTGGAGTTAATCTCGACGTCGGAATTTTGATCCCGGCTTTCTCCGCCGCCTCCAGGATCGTGGTCCCCGCCGGGACCTGGACCGTCTGTCCGTTGATTGTCAGTGTCACCATTTCTCCTCACGTCCTCCTTTGAACACACCGTAGCCAAAGTGGTCGCACCGCAGGCAGCGGTGAGATTCCTGCATGGCTTCCTCTTCGGTCATGCCGCATTCCAAAAGCTTAAAGTCCTTCTGCCGTTCCTGGGCCACCCGTTCGGTGAGATTGACTCTGCCG
>OHBJ01003278.1_pt1 | contig 10690 bp, 7 predicted proteins | sample 1577241 | NCBI WGS metagenome assembly OHBJ01 (sample SAMEA3541594, study PRJEB24748) | human gut metagenome | biome: human gut; feature: human-associated habitat; material: faeces | place: China | collected 2012
ACGCAGCTGCATGACGCCTATCTCTCCGTGATCGAGGCGCTGCGCCACGCGGGCTACACCGTGGGGACGCACGTTGCCATCCGCTGGGTAGACTCCGAAATGCTCACCGAAGAAAATCTGGAAGAAAAGCTCGGCGGCGTGTACGGCATTCTCGTGCCGGGCGGCTTCGGCGACCGCGGCATTGAGGGCATGATCCTTGCGGCGAAGTACGCCCGCGAAAAGAACATCCCGTATCTGGGACTGTGTCTCGGCATGCAGATCGCCGTCATCGAAAACGCGCGCAACGCCGCGCATCTTGAAGGCGCGAACTCCCGCGAGTTTGATGAGCGCTCCCCCTACCGCGTTATCGACTTCATGCCCGGCCAGAGCGACGAGATCGCCAAGGGCGGCACGCTCCGTCTCGGCGCGTATCCGTGCGACGTCATGCCCGGATCGCTTCTGGAAAAATGCTACGGCGCGCAGCACATCTCCGAGCGTCACCGCCACCGCTACGAATTCAACAACGAATACCGCGAGGCTCTCACCGCCGCGGGGCTCGTTCTCTCCGGTCTCTCGCCGGACGGACGGCTCGTTGAGGTCGTGGAGCGGCACGATCATCCGTTCTATATCGGCGTGCAGTATCACCCCGAATTCAAGTCCCGTCCCAACCGTCCGCACCCGCTCTTCCGCGGCTTTGTCGCCGCGGCGCTCGAGCTTTTCGAGCCGCGCGGATAAGGCCCGTCCGTATGGGAAAAATTATTGACGCTCACCGACGGAAAGTGGTATTATAAAGTGTCAGTTTATTGCCTACTCTCTCTGATTTTGGAAAGGACTCTTTTATGGGAAAATATTTCGGCACCGACGGTTTCCGCGGCAAGGCCGGCGAGGTATTGACCGCCGAGCACGCCTTCAGGACCGGCCGCTTTCTCGGCTGGTATTACGCGAACCGTCATGCGAGCGGCACGGCCCGCATCGTCATCGGCAAGGATACGCGCCGCTCCTCCTACATGTATGAGAGCGCGCTCGCCGCGGGCATCACATCCTCCGGCGCGGACGCCTATCTTCTGCATGTTACAACGACGCCCTGCGTCAGCTTCATCACGCGCACCGAAAACTTTGACTGCGGCGTGATGATCTCCGCGAGCCACAATCCCTACTGGGACAACGGCATCAAGCTCATGAACGGCGTCGGCGAGAAGATGGATGACGCGCTGCAGGACGAGCTCGAAGCCTACATCGACGGCGATCCCAACAGCATTCCCTGGGCGGTCGAGGACAAGATCGGCCGCACGATCGACTTTTACTCCGGCCGCAACCGCTACATCGGTTATCTCACGAGCATCGCCACCCGCTCGTTCGGCGACCGCAAGGTAGCGCTCGACTGCTCGAACGGCAGCGCGTGGATGATCGGCCGCGCCGTATTCGACGCGCTCGGCGCCAAGACGTACGTCATCAATGATAAGCCCGACGGCGTGAACGTGAACCTGCGCTGCGGCTCCACCCACATTGAGGGATTGCAGCAGTACGTCCGTGAAAACAAGCTCGATGTCGGCTTTGCCTTTGACGGCGACGCCGACCGCTGTCTCGCTGTGGACGAGCTCGGCAATGTGGTGAACGGCGATCAGATCATGTACATCTGCGCCAAGCACATGAAGGCCAACGGCCAGCTGCCGAGCAATACCGTCGTCACGACGATCATGAGCAACTTCGGTCTTTACAAGGCGTTCGACCGCATCGGCATCGCCTACGAAAAGACCGCCGTGGGCGACCGGTACGTTTACGAGAACATGAAGGCCAACGATCATATGCTCGGCGGCGAGCAGTCCGGCCACATCATTTTCCGCAAGTTTGCCCATACCGGCGACGGCCTCATCACCGCGATCATGCTCATGGGCGTGCTCATCGACACGCAGCTCCCGCTCTCGGTGCTGGCCGCGGAAGTGAAGATGTACCCGCAGGTGCTCAAAAACGTGAAGGTGGACGACAAGGACGGCACGCTCGCGGACGAGACCGTGAAGGCCGCCGTGGAGAAGTGCACCGCCGCGCTCGGCGACGGCGGGCGCGTGCTGCTGCGCAAGAGCGGCACGGAGCCGGTGCTCCGCGTTATGGCCGAGGCCGGGACGACCGAGCTCTGCGAGCAGATGGTGGACGCCATCATCGCCGCGATGGATACGTCCGGCCATCTCATCGAGGTGAAAAAGTAATGAAGCTCACGATCCCGGATCTTTACGATCTTGACCATACGCTTGCCGGAGACTATCTGCGGCAATTCACCTATCCCTGGGAGGCGCTCGCCGGCATCGGCGATATGATCTCCGCGCTCGGCGCGGCGCTCAGCCCGGACGAATACGACCATCCCGAGGAGGGCGTGTGGGTCGCGCGCGACGCGAAGGTCTACCCCACCGCGTATCTCGGCGCGCCGTGCATCATCGGGCATAAAACCGAGGTGCGCCCCGGCGCTTTCATCCGCGGCAGCGCGCTCGTCGGCGATAACTGCGTCGTCGGCAACTCCACGGAGCTCAAAAACGTCATTCTTTTCGATAACGTACAGGTGCCGCATTATAACTATGTCGGCGACTCCATTCTCGGCTACAAGTCTCACATGGGCGCGGGCTCCATCACGAGCAACGTCAAGAGCGACAAGCTCCCCGTCGTCATTCACAACGAAGGCGAGGAGATCGAGACCGGCCGCAAAAAGGTCGGCGCGATGCTCGGCGACTATGTGGAGGTCGGGTGCAACAGCGTTCTCAACCCCGGCACCGTGATCGGGCGCGACGCAAGCGTTTACCCCACGTCCTGCGTGCGCGGCGTTGTGCCGGAGCGGTGCATTTACAAAGCCAAGGGCAATATTGCCGTAAAAAAATGATAAAGGAGAAGATGTCTTGAAAGTAATCGTCGCCGAAAATCACGAGGAGGTCAGCCGTCTTGCCGCTGACATTCTGGAGGAAACGGTCCGCGCGAACCCCTGCTGCACGCTCGGTCTCGCCACCGGCTCAAGCCCGGTCGGCATGTACCGGGAGCTTTCGCGGCGCTGCCGCGAGGAGGGTCTGGATTTCTCCCGCGTTCACAGCGTGAATCTCGACGAGTATGTCGGTCTCGCCCCCACTCATGAGCAGAGCTACCGTTATTTCATGGACAGCAATCTTTTTGACCACATCAACATCGACAAAGCCAACACCTATGTCGCCAAGGGCACCGGCGACGCGGAGGCGAATCTCCGCGAGTTCAACGCCGTGCTCGACCGTGCCGACATTGACGTGCAGGTGCTCGGCGTCGGCCCGGACGGTCATCTCGGCTTCAACGAGCCGGGCGACACGCTCTGCGACGGCGCGCACAAGGAGGTGCTCGACGAGAGCACCATCGACGCCAACCAGCGCTTCTTCGCCTCGCGCGACGATGTGCCGCGCTACGCGCTCACCATGGGCATGGGCAACATCCTGCGCGCGAAAAAGCTCCTTATGATCGTATCCGGCCACAAGGAGGACGCAATGCGCCGTCTGCTGCTCTCCGAGCGCATCGACCCGCACTGCCCGGCAACGTTTCTGCGTCTGCACCGCGACGCCGTGGTGCTGCTCGAACGCTCTCTCGCCGACACGATCGGCTATAAGGCGTAAGCCTTTCATCCACCGCTCCCCTGCGGATACCCCGCAGGGGACGCCCCGTTTTCCGTTTACTTTGGAGGATATTCTTTTATGTGTGGAATTGTAGGATTTACCGGCTCGCAGGCGGCGGCTCCGCTGCTTCTGGACGGGCTGCGCAAGCTGGAATACCGCGGGTATGACAGCGCCGGCATCGCCGTGCAGAAGGACGGCGCGCTGCATATGATCAAGGCGTCCGGCCATATCGACGCGCTCGCGGAGAAAACACAAAACGGCACGCTGCTGCCCGGCACTTCCGGCATCGGCCACACCCGCTGGGCGACGCACGGCGCGCCCACCGACACGAACGCGCACCCGCATATGTCCGCCGACGGCAAATTTGCCATCGTCCACAACGGCATCATCGAAAACTACGCGGCGCTGCGCGACGAGCTTAAAAGCAAGGGCTTCGTATTCCGGAGCGAGACCGACACGGAAGTCATCGTGCATCTGCTCGACATGTACTATACCGGCGATCTCAAGGCCGCCGTGCTGCACACCGCCGCGCGGCTCGAGGGCTCCTATGCGCTCGGCGTTCTCTGCGCCGACCAGCCGGGGACGATCTGCGCCGTGAAAATGGCATCGCCGCTCATTCTCGGCGTGGGCGTCGGCGAAAATTTCTTTGCCTCCGACGTGACCGCGCTCGTGAGCCACACCAAAAACGTGATCTATCTGGAGGACGGCGAGTTTGCTGAGATAACGCCCGACTCCATTTCCATTTATGACAGCACCGGCGCGACGGTGCACCGCAGCATTTCCCGCATCGTCTGGGATATCGAAGCCGCGGAAAAGGGCGGCTATGAGCACTTTATGCTCAAGGAGATCATGGAGCAGCCCCGCGCGCTCAAGGCGACCATCGCCCCGCGCATCAAGAACGGGAAGATCGTCCTCGATGATTTTGACGAGGCGTTCCGCGCCGACTTCCGGTACATCAACCGCATCGTCATCACCGCGTGCGGCAGCGCATATCACGCCGGGTGCGTCGGACGGTACATGATCGAATCGCTCTGCCGCGTGCCGGTGGAGGTCGATGTGGCGAGCGAGCTGCGTTACCGCCACCCGATCGTGGATGAGCACACGCTGCTCATTGCCGTTTCCCAGTCCGGCGAGACTGCCGACACCATCGCCGCCATCCGCGAATGCAAGGCGCACGGCGCGCGCGTGCTCACAATCGTCAACGTCGTCGGCAGCACCGTGGCAAAGCTCGGCGATTATGTCATGTACACCTGGGCCGGCCCGGAGATCGCCGTTGCCACCACGAAGGGCTACACCACGCAGATCGCCGTGCTCGATCTGCTCGCCGTATGGATGGCCAACGAGCGCCGGACGCTCACCGCGCCGCGGTACGCCGAGCTCGTCGCCGGCATTGCGGACCTGCCCGAGCGCACGCAGCGCAGCATTGACCTGAACCCGCAGGTCAGCTATCTTGCCGAGCGCTACTGCGGCAACAGCTCGCTCTTCTTCATCGGGCGCAACATCGACTACGCCGTCGCGCTTGAAGCCTCGCTCAAGCTCAAGGAGATCTCCTACATCCACTCCGAGGCGTACGCCGCCGGAGAGCTCAAGCACGGCACCATCGCGCTCATCGATCCGGGCCGTCTCGTCGTTTCGCTCGCGTGCTACGAGGAACTGTTTGACAAGACGATGTCCAATATCAAGGAGGTCAAGGCGCGCGGGGCCAAGGTCCTCGCCGTGGTGAACGAGGGCAACCGCCGTGTGTTCGCCGAGGCGGACGACGTGCTCTTTGTCCCCGTGACCGACCCGCTCTTCTCCGCCATTCCGGAGATCCTTCCCCTGCAGCTTTTCGCCTACCATGTCGCCCGGTGCAACGGGTGCGACATTGATAAGCCCCGCAATCTCGCCAAATCCGTCACCGTGGAGTGAGTTTCATGAAAGACGTTTACGAAAATCCCCTCTGCTCGCGCTATGCCTCGGAGCAGATGCAGCATCTCTTCTCCCCGCAGTGGAAGTTTTCGACGTTCCGCCGTCTCTGGCTCGCGCTCGCCGAGAGCGAGCAGGAGCTGGGGTTGTCCATCACGGACGAGCAGCTTGAGGAAATGCGCGCGCATCTCGACGATATCGATTTTGACCGTGCCGCCGAGTATGAGCACCGGCTGCGCCACGACGTGATGGCGCACATCCGCACGTTCGGCGACGCCTGCCCGAAGGCCGCAGGCATCATCCATCTCGGCGCGACGAGCTGCTATGTGGACGACAACACCGACCTTCTGCAGATGCGCGCAGCGCTGAAGCTCATCCGCGGCGAATTGCTCGCGGTGATCGACGCGCTTTCCGAATTTGCCGCGCGCGAGGCCGACACGCCGACGCTCGCCTGGACGCACTTCCAGGCCGCGCAGCCCACGACCGTGGGCAAGCGCGCGACGCTCTGGCTGCAGGATTTTCTGCTCGACTTAGAGCAGCTCGAAACGGAGCTCTCCCGCCTTCCCATCTCCGGGTGCAAGGGCGCGACCGGCACCGCGGCGAGCTTTCTCGCCCTCTTCCACGGCGACGGGGAGAAGGTCCTCGCGCTCGAGAAGAAGATCGCGGAAAAGATGGGCGTTCCCAACTGCATCCCCGTCGCCGGGCAGACGTACACGCGAAAGCTCGATTCCTTTGTGATGAACGTCCTCTCCGGCATCGCGCAGAGCGCTGCAAAAATGGCGACGGACATGCGCCTTCTCGCGCATCTGCGCGAGCTGGACGAGCCGTTTGAGACCGAGCAGGTCGGCTCCTCCGCGATGGCCTACAAGCGCAATCCCATGCGCTGCGAGCGTGTGTGCTCGCTCAGCCGGTATGTGGTAAATCTCGCCTCCAACACCGCGGACACCGCCATGACGCAGTGGCTCGAGCGCACGCTCGACGATTCGGCCAACCGCCGTCTCACGCTGCCGGAGGGTTTCCTCGCGTGCGACGCCATTTTGACGCTCTGCGCCAACGTCGTGCGCGGCTGCAAGGTATATCCGCGCGTGATGGAAAAGCACCTGCGCGAAGAGCTGCCGTTTCTTGCAACCGAGAACATCCTCATGCGCGCCGTATCGCTCGGCGAAGACCGCCAGAAGCTGCACGAGGTCATCCGGCAGTATTCCGTGCGCGCGGCGGAGAGCGTCAAGCTCCGCGGCGAGGACGGGCATCTGCTCGATATGCTGCTCGCGGACGAACGGTTCCATTTAACGCCGGAAGCTCTGGAGGAGCTTCTGGATGTCCGCCAGTTCGTCGGGCTTGCGCCGGAGCAGACGCGCGCCTTTCTCGAAACTCATGTTTATCCCGTGCTGGAAGCGCGCCGCGGCGATATCGCCGGGAGCGTTCCGGTGCGTGTCTAAAAAGCAAGGAGGATACAAAAATGCTTACTGCTGTTGTCGGAATCAACTGGGGCGACGAGGGAAAGGGCCGCATGGTCGATCTTTTCTCCGCCGAGCATGAGATCGTTGTCCGCTATCAGGGCGGCAACAACGCCGGTCACACCGTCGTGAACGAGCGCGGCAAATTCATTCTCAATCTGCTGCCGTCCGGCATTCTGCGCCCCGGCACGGTGAACGTCCTCGGCCCCGGCATGGTGCTCGATCTTGAGCATCTCACAAACGAAGTCGCGCACATCCGCGAGCAGGGCGTGGCGATCACGCCCGAGCATCTGAAGGTCAGCGACCGCGCCACCATCTGCATGCCGTACCACAAGATGATGGACATTCTCGAAGAGGACCGTCTCGCGGACAAGAAGTTCGGCTCCACACGCCGCGGCATCGGCCCGGTGTACGCCGACAAGTATATGAAGAAAACGCTGCGCACCGGTGATCTTCTCTTCCCGGACAAGCTGCGCGACAAGCTCGCCGATCTTGTCGAGTGGAAGAACATCACCGTGCAGGGCTACGGCCACGAGCCGGTCAGCGTTGACGAGATGTACGCCTGGCTGGAGAAATACGCCTTCCCGTGGCGCGAGTATCTCTGCAACACGACCGAATACCTCTCCGCGCAGGCGGACGCGGGCAAGAGCATTCTCTTTGAGGCCCAGCTCGGCGCGCTGCGCGACATTGACTTCGGCATCTACCCCTACACCTCGTCCTCGTCCACGATCGCGGCCTACGCCCCCATCGGCGCGGGCATCCCGGCCAAGCGGCTGGACAGCGTCGTCGGCATCACCAGATACAAGCGCCGATGATGCCGGTGCTGTTCTCAATCTGATCCCAGTATTCCTTCAAGTTACCTACAGCCTGCCCCATCGCGTGAGCATACTCGCAGATGAAGTAAGGCTTATTTGAGTATCCGCTTCTACGGCTGCTGACATCTGAGACAGTTGGATACATCGAAGAACCGAGGTCTGAGTACGACATATTGCCTTCGTAGTGGATAAAGCGGTCGTCAAGATTCTGAGTCTTTCTACGAGCCTCTGAGAAATTGCTTGCAGAACCACACTCGTTGCCTAATGACCAGAAGATAACGCTCGGGTGGTTGCGGTCGCGCAGCACCATACGTGTTATACGATCGTTTATAGCGTCCTGCCAGCTTTCGTCGCTTGATAAGTTTTGGTTGCCGTGGCACTCTACGTCAGCCTCGTCCATCACGTAGAAGCCGAGAGCGTCCATCATAGCGTACATCTTCGGCTGACGCGGATAGTGCGATGTGCGCACGGTGTTCACGTTAGCCTTCTTCATCATTGTGAGGTCCTTCATCATGGTCTCCATGTCGATAGCACGACCATACTCCGGGTGAGTGTCCTGAGTGTTCACGCCCTTGAAGTAGACACGCTTGTTGTTGATGTAGATGAGGTTGCCGTTCTTTGTGATGTTGCGGAAACCGTACTTTGTAGAGAACGCCATTTCCTCTGCTCCGTTCTCGTTCTTCTGGCTTACTACAACTGTGTAGAGATACGGGTCTTCAGCGCTCCACGGATGCAGGTTGCTGAGGCCGCTGAATGTAACGGTCTTTTCTGTTGTTGATGTTCCGCTGTATGTCTGTGTTTCGGTAGCAATCTGTTTGCCGTCGCGGTCGAGCAACGACACCTGCAGAGTCTTCTTAGCAGAGACGGCGTTGCGGTTGTCTACAGTCAGCTTCACCGACATGCTGCCGCTTTTAGCGTCGCTGTTGAGCGACGATGTGATGTAGTGGTCAGACACGAACACCTTCGGAGTAGCTACGAGATATACGTCGCGGTGGATGCCAGAGAGGTGCCACATATCCTGACCTTCGAGGTACGAACCGTCGCACCAACGATATACACGTACCGAGAGCTGGTTGTCGCCAGTAGTTACGAAGTCGGTGATGTCGAACTCGGCGTCGGTGTTAGAACTCTGCGAATAGCCTACGTACTTGCCGTTCACCCATACCACAGCCGCGCTGTATACGCCGTCGAAGTGTACAAACACACGCTTGTCCTTCCAATTCTCAGGGATGTTGATGTTGCGGCGATAGAAGCCCGTTGCATTGTGGTCTGTTACGCCGTAGTCAGTGTATCCAACGGTTGCTGATGGAGGTGTGTTCTTAAACGGATAACCAGTGTTAGTGTAAACCGGTTTGCCGTAGTTAGCCATTTCCCAAGAAAGCGGCACGCGGATGTTGTCCCAACTGCTGTCGTCATAGTCATTTGCTTGGAACTCGCTTGCGCCAGGACCAGATGATGTACCAGGAACATACTTGAACTTCCAAGTTCCGTTGAGGTTGATGTATTCTGCCTTTGTTTCGTCGGGCTGCTGCCACGGCTCTGCGTAGTGCGCAGCGTCCGCCTTCATCTGCTCTACCGAAGCGTAAGGGATGAATGTAGCGTGTGCGTCCTCCTTATGGTCGCTCACCTTGCTCTGGTTGCTTATCCAGCTAACATCGAACACGGTTTTGATGAAGCCGAAGGCTGTAGCTTCCGTTTTAGAAGTTGTCTTAGCAAGACCAGTGCCAGCGCTGTTTACTACCAAATAGTAATCAGAAGAAGCTTCTTGTGGTCTACATGCTAAATAATAAGTGTCGTCGCCAGCGCTAACAATCTTCCATTCTTGGTTGGCGTTGGATTTTGTTGTGCCATTTTCTTTGTAATCATACTCACTATCCCAAATAAGCGGAGCCGTACTATTAGTTCCTGCCATGTCTATTGCATAGATAGAACCGAGGCTCTTGAAGTGGAAAGAATAGCCAGTAGTACTTTTACTTGTAAGCGCGTTCCATTTCTGAGTGGCACTGCTTTCTTCTAATGTGCTAACATTTATGCTTGCGTTTTGTGTCTGGCTTTCAACGCTCAGACACTTTGCTGCGTAACCTATAGGGCAAATGTAGTAGTCGTTCCCAATGGTAGGCGTAACGAATGTGTTGTAAGTGCTTACAGACTTATATGTAGCCCATGAGCGTGTGTTGCCTTGCTTGCTACCATAGAGAATCGACGAAAGGTTGAGGATATTGTTGATGTTTGATGCATCGCAAATCTTGTTGCTGTTAAGATACAGACCGTTCGAGTTTAGTTCGATAGTTGTTTCGCCTGAGATGTCGGTGTAGTCTTTACGGTAAGTGTGGCTTGCGCCACCGTTAAAACAGTTAACCTGCAGAGTATTGCTGCTCTTAGTATAGAAGATGTGGATTACGTAGATGCCAGAGCCTCCCCATCCTTTTGCATCCTGCAAATCATTGCCGATAGAGAGTACGTTCTCGTGTGTTGTGGTGCTTTGGCAAGAGCTAAGGTCGAGCACAGCCTTGAATGTCTGTTTCTGGAAATCAATTGTTGTTTCTTGTGAGAACGAAGAGCCGTTAGGCGTGTAATTGCTCAAAATATTTGTCTCCGCTGCGAACGCCTGTGTCGCAGCGAGTACGAGCAGCGTTATTATCGCAGCAAATTGATGTTTTATATAAGTTTTCATAGGGTCGTATATTTTTATTTAACTATGAGTTTAATGCCGTTCATAATATATACGCCCGGAGCCAGACCTGCAGCAGTAGAGTTGCGGCGCACGAGCTGACCATTGACGTTGTATATGTTGCCAACCTTAGGAGCCTCAGGCTTTACGAAAGTGCCGTCGATGCCCGTTGTGTTGTCGTCGATGCCCCAAGTGAGCTGACGGTTCCTACCTGCGACGTCTTCGAAATAGCAGCGGAAACCTTTTGCT
>OHBJ01003279.1_pt1 | contig 10690 bp, 9 predicted proteins | sample 1577241 | NCBI WGS metagenome assembly OHBJ01 (sample SAMEA3541594, study PRJEB24748) | human gut metagenome | biome: human gut; feature: human-associated habitat; material: faeces | place: China | collected 2012
TGTGGAGCAGAAGTGCGTGGAATACCGCGATTTCTTCCGCGCCCTCTTCCAGGAACGCATCCAGGTCCTTAGCGCTTGTAACAAGTGCCTGTGCTGCCACATCAGCAACATAGGTCTGGAACTTCTCATTCTTAGCAACGAAATCAGTCTCAGCGTTAACTTCAACTACAACTGCTTTCTTATGGTCATCGGTTAATGCGGTAGCCACGATACCTTCAGCCGCAATACGGCCAGCCTTCTTAGCTGCTCCGGCAAGTCCTTTTTCCCTCAGGAACTCAACGGCCTTATCCATATCGCCGTCAGTAGCTGCAAGTGCCTTCTTGCAGTCCATCATTCCGGCACCGGTCATTTCCCTTAAATCTTTTACCATTGCTGCGGTTACTGCTGCCATTTCATTTTCCTCCAATTATAAGTTTTAGTTTTTTAATTAAGCTTCTGCTGCCTCAAATGCCTCTGCAGAAATCTCAATCTCCATTGCACCTTCTAAAACTTCGCCCTGCTTCGCCTCGATTACAGCGTCAGCCATCTTGGAAACAATCAGCTTAACAGCCCTGATGGCATCATCATTGCCAGGGATGACGTAATCCAGTTCTTCCGGATCACAGTTGGTATCAACGATACCTATTAACGGAATACCCAGGGTGTGTGCTTCCTGTACGCAGATATGCTCTTTCTTATGTGGTGGTCGCCGCGCATGCGGGCGATCCGCAACGCAACCGCCGGCTGCTGTCCGACGAGCAGCTTGACGCGATGATCGCCGACGGCTTGGACGGCTTGGAAATATGGCATCGCGGCAATCCTCCGGAACAGCGCGAACGATTGCTGACGATTGCCGCACGGCACGATCTGCTGGTGACCGGCGGCTCGGACTGGCATGGCAAAGGCAAGCCGAACGGTCTGGGCGAGAACCTTACCGACGACGACACCGTACGCGAAATCCTGCATCGGGGTGTGGATTTGATCGGTCGCGTCGGCAGCTCACATGCCGCATGAAATCCGGATATGGAATTTCCAAGCGTGAACCGGATACATGAATCGAATATGAAAAAAGGCGCCGAACCTGATATGGTCCGACGTCTTCTTCATATGGAACGTGTCCAACGCGTTTGTTGGTGACGATCAGAGATTGCCGAAGCCGACGGCGTGCTTGGTTTCGGAACCGATGATGGCATAGCCGAGAGAACCGGCCGGCACCACGATGCGACGGCCCTTGTCGTCGGTCAGGTTGATGGTCTTGCCATTCTCCACGGCCTCGGCGATGACGTTGTTCACCTCGTCGGCGCTCTGCTCGGTGCTGAAGGTGACGGTGCGCGCCACGTTCTGAATGCCCAGTTCGATATCCATGATGCTCCTTGTAAGGGTGTTCGTGTGCAAATTCGTTTGCAATGTATGCGCTTATTCTACGCGCGGTTTCTCATCGGTGGCGTCCTCGGCCTGCAGCCGGTCGACCTCCGCTTTGGCCTTCTGCATAGTGGCCTCATCGCGTTCGAGCAGCGGAATGAGCATGGTCGCCGCTTCGCTATGGGCTTGAGGAATTTCCTCCTCGTTCGTGTCATCGCTGCCATCGGCGGTCTGCAACGTGCTGATCACAATGGTCGAACTGGACGGCAACGACTCGTGACGCTCCCTCGCGGACTGCTCCGGAACGAACGTGCTGACGGGGGATTCCTCACGTTCGCTCGTATCGTCCGAATCGGCATTGCCGGAAACCATGCCGGCGGAGACGATATGTTCGGCGGCAGTCACATCGAACGCTTCCGTGGCGTCATCGACGATCTGCTTCGTCTTACGGACGGGCTGGGAGCCGGTAACATCGAAATCGCCGGTCCTGTCATCATCCATATCGGTCGCGTCGATATGACGTTCGCCGGTCGCGTCGGCATCGTTGCTCTGCTGCGCCACCGCCTGCCTGCGGCGTTCCGATTCGTCCAACAGCGTGCCCACGGTGATGGTGCTCGGCGGACGGTTGCCGGCCTTCTGCTCGTCCTGACGCGTCTCGCTCGGCCTATGGTTCTTCGCGGTGAGCATACCCAACTGGTGAGCCAAACGCTCCACCTGCGCCTTGAACTGCATGATCTTGACGCTATCGGCCTGATTCAGCGCGCTGATGAAATCGCCCACCTGTTCCATCTGCAGCCACAGGTTGGCGCGCAGCATGATCAGATCATCCAGACGATTGCCCAGCATGCGTCCATACGCGCTGAGCAACGCATTACGGTGGTTTTCGTCAAGTTTGGAGAAAATCCACGCCAAATCACGTGCCGGATCATTGACCTGCATATCCTGCCAGTTCGTGATGGCGGTGATCGACGAGCCCGAGAACAGCACATCGCCGTCGGACAGGCCACCATGCACCGGACAAGTGGCGAACGACCACAGGCCGTCCGTTTCAAGAACGTCGGACCAGCTCGTCGTGATCTCCTGCGGCACATGGCCAGCCTGACGCAAACGCTTGATCCATGCGGTCAGCTGCGCGCGAATCTGCCCCGTGGAGAACACCGGATAGCCGGCCTCCTGCAGAAAATCCGGACGAAGACGGTGTATCGCGCCCAACGCGGTGCCCACGCTGGCACAGTCGTCCAACGTCAGCAGCGTCAGCGGACGCGCCTGACCATCATGATGCGTGGCGATCATCACGGAAACGTCTCCTGTGACGGACCTCTCCTGTTCGCCGTTGGAGAACGCCAGAACGCGATCGACGTCGAACCCCAATCCGCCCAACTCGCGGTTGCCCATCAACGTCTGCGCGGCACGCACGCGACCAGCGAGACGCTTGCGTCCCTTCGGCGTGTTCGAAGCGAACGTGTCATACAACTTGCCCGCGGCGTCCTGCACCACGGCATGATCAATGCCATACCCCTTGTCGGTGGCGTTGACCTGCTCGCTGTCACGCGTGCCAGCGATGGTGGCGTTCGGCATCGCCGCGCTCGCCAAGGCGGCCATCATAAATCTGCTTCGTTCGGTCACAATTCCAACCTTAATACACACTGAAGGCTAATAAGGGCGCGACTTGCCACGAATTCACGGTTAATCGCGCCGATGGCGTCCGTCTCGTCACGCAATCTGCCACAATGGAGCATATGGATGCAACAGCGGAAGCGATTCTCGACGGACTGGACGATGCGCAGCGCATGGCGGCGACCGCCGTGCGCGGACCCGTCCGTATCATCGCCGGCGCAGGTGCCGGCAAAACGCGGACCGTCACCCGAAGAATCGCCTACGCATGCGCCATCAAGGCATGGGATCCGCACGCCACGCTCGCCGTGACCTTCTCCGTCAAAGCGGCCGCGGAAATGCGCAACAGACTATCCCAACTCGACGTCGCATCCGACGTCAAAGCCGCCACCTTCCACTCCGCGGCACTACAGCAACTCCGTCGGATCTGGCCAGACGTATGCGAAGGGCCCATGCCGTTCATCTCACGCAATCCGCGCGAAATCGTGGAACATTCCCTACGCCGAGTCACCACCCAGCAGGTGGACGACGACACCGTGCGCAACCTGCAAGCCGAAATCAACTGGTGCAAAATCTCGCTCATCGCGCCGGAAGACTATGAACGCGTCTGCGCGGCCATCCACCACCAGCCGCCGGCAGGACTGGAACCAAGCCAATTCGTGGATGTCTACAAAGCCTACGAAACCGAAAAAACCAATCGCAACGAAATCGACTTCGACGACATCCTGCTCATCACCTGCCACCTCATCGAAAGCGACGAAGACGTGGCGGCCAGCATCCGCTCCGGCATCACATGGCTCACCGTCGACGAATACCAAGACGTCTCGCCCCTGCAGCATCGGCTGCTCACCCGATGGCTCGGTGACAACCGCAACATCTGCGTGGTCGGCGACCCGGCACAGACCATCTACTCGTTCGCCGGAGCCAGCAGCTACAACCTGCTCAACTTCGCCTCCGAATTCGGACCCCTCACCGCCGACGTCAGACTCAACAACGACTACCGTTCCACCCCGCAGATCGTCAACTACGCCAACCGCGTGCTCGAAGCCTCACCGCAACGCGCCGACTATCTCAAACTCAACTCCAAGCGAGACCAAGGCCGCCGAGTCGCGCAAACCGTCTACAACAGCGATCTCGAAGAAGCCCGGGGCGTGGCTGCACGCATCCGCAGACTCGTGGACGAGGGAGCATCTCCGGGCGACTGCGCCATCCTCACCCGAGTCAACGCGCAGCAGAAAATCCTCTGCCGGGCACTGGGCGAACAACACCTGCGCTACCGCGTCAAACGAGACAGCGGATGGCAGAACTCCGCGCTCGCGGATGACGCTCAGACCCGCTTGGCCATGTTGGAAGCACTTGGCGCAGGCGGCGACGTTAAAGGCGTGACCATCTCCACCATCCATGCCTCCAAGGGCCTGGAATTCAAACACGTGTTCCTGATCGGGTGCTCCGAAGGGCTGATTCCATACGGTTCACCGCCCGAAGGCGACCTTCTGGAAGAGGAACGGCGATTGATGTACGTGGCGGTCACGCGTGCCGAAGACACGCTCGACGTATCCTATGCACGCGCCCGCGAGGACGATGGGTCCGATCGCGGGCGCAGGAAATCACGCTTCTTCCGGTGACTGCGGGTCGCCGGAAGCGTTCGTATCGCCGGCGTCATCTGTACCGTCGGCGTCGTTCGTGCCATCGGCGTCATCGCCCTTGTGCTCTTCCTCGTCGAGCAGCTTGGACAGTTCGGCATCCCAATCGATGCTGTCCGGAATATCCTGTTGCGCCGTGGTCTGTTCCGTACCGGTAGTGGCGGATGCGGCGCCGTTCTCTTCGTTGGAGCTATCCTCGGACTGTTCGTCCGGCAGTTGCGGCAGTAGATCCGGATGCGACCATTTCGCGTCGCGCGCCTCGGGGCCTTCCTGCGCGCCGATGCTTTCCCACAGCGCGGCCGCCTCACGCATGCGTTTGGGGCGCAATTGCATGCCCATCAGGCTTTCGAACGTGCGTTCCGCAGGGCCTCCGATGGCGCGTTCGCGGCGCAACATCTCACGAAGCTGTTCGATATGCGGAATATGCGCCATGCCCGCACGCCACACGACGGCATCCACCCAGCCCTCCACCAAGGCAAGCAGATTCTCCAACGCCTTCATGGCCTGCTTCTGCTCCGGAGTGTCCGGGAACGCCACCTTGGTGATGTTCACCGCGCTGGCCATGGAATCCGGATCGATGGACTCCGCCTCACGGATCTGCTCCTCCATGGCATCCATGTCGATGGTGATGCCACGCGCGTATTTGCCCAGCAGCGCCTCGAAGCGGGGCATCAGCCACGGCACGGAGGCGAACAGCCTGGCATGCGCAAGCTCCTGCAGCGCAAGATAGCCCATCACTTCGTTCACGTCGATGTCCAGCGACTTCGCGTATTCGGTCACGTTCTGCACGATCAGTCCGCCGGCGGGATTCTTCAGCAGCGCGATGCCCTGATCGAAGCTGCCGCGCACCTCATGGGACAGGTCGCCGGCGGCACGCCCCAACTGCATGGCGAACGACGTGTTGCCGACGAATCGCATCAGCTTCGCCGGATTTTTCATTTCGTCCGGAATCGGAATTTCGATGGGGCCTGCGAAAACCCCGGAAATCTCGGTCTGGATTTCGCCGTCGCCGAAACGCTGCGACAGAATCGAAGCCAGAGCGTCGTTCATCGATTCGGCCACGGGGGAGGCGAACTGCGCCCACGCGTCGATTGTGTCCTCCACCCAGCCGGCGCGGGTGAGCAGCTGCGTCTCGCCTTGCGCCGGGTTGAATTCGCAAGCGGTATCAAGCCACAGGTTCGCCTCGCTGATGGCACGTCTTGCGATTTCGCCGGTTTCGGCGTTCACGCTGCTGTCCGATCCGGCACCATTCGCCTGCTGCAACGCGAGCGATTTCGCCAGTTTGATGTTGATCGGCCCCTGTTCCACGGCCTGCTGCATATCTCCCATGGTGTTGAGTCCGCCGGCGGTGAACGCCTGCATCATGGACTTGACCTCTTCGGGCTTGGGCAGCGTGCTCGGATCCTGACTCATCAGCTGGTCGCGTACGGCTTCCGGCATGTTGGAAAGCTGGTTCCATGCCATCTCGCCCTGAATCGGTCCGAAGCAATCGATAAGCCACTGGCGGATCGCATTCTCATCCATACCGTTTCCTGCCTTTGTTCCACGCGATTGTTAAGTTCGTTGCCTTCCATAGTATGGGAGGCATGGCCGATATGCAGGAAACACAGCGAGTTCACGCCAAAAGCACACGTAACGGGTCGTCTCAAGGCCTTCTGCCACGTATCAGACGACGTTGGCGTCAGGTCGGACGGTGGTTCGATGTTCGCCCTTGGCGATATCTCGCCGGACCGATCGTGGCCGTGCTCTGCGTGCTGGTGCTTATTGCGCCCAGCGCGTACGTGGTGCAGGAGCCGGGACCGACCCAGGACGTGCTCGGAAAAGTCGAAGGCAAGCAGGTCATCGACGTGTCCGGCGTGAAGACGCATAAGGACTCCGGCAAACTACTGCTCGTCACCGTCAACGCCTCAGGCGTTCCCGGATATCCTGTGACCAACGCGCAGGCGTTGCTGGCATGGGCCAATCCGAAGGCCACGGTGATTCCGCAGGAGGCCGTGTTCCCCGTCGGACAAAGCGCCAAGGACTATGCGAAGGAAAGCAACAAGGAGATGTCCTCATCGCAGAACGCCGCGGCCACGGCCGCGAAGCGGTTCCTCAAGGCGCACGGTTATGACGTGTCCGGTATGAAGGTGTCCATGCACGTCGATGACATCGGCGGCCCGTCCGCGGGCATGATGTACACGCTCGGTCTGATCGACAAGGTGACCGGAGAGCAGCTTTCCGGCGGGAAGACCATCGCGGGTACCGGCACGATGAACGCCAAAGGCAAGGTTGGCGCGATCGGCGGCATCCGGTTGAAGATGATCGGCGCGAAGCGTGACGGGGCCACGTGGTTCCTTGCCCCGGAATCCAACTGCTCCGACGTGGTCGGGCACGTGCCACAGGGCCTCCACGTGGTGAAGGTGGGCACGTTGGACGAGGCGTACGACGCGCTGGTCGCCATCCGCGATGGTAAAGGCGGTTCACTGCCGCAATGCACCGTCAAGCAATGAGCGTGCGGCGGAAGGAGATAGGCGTGATACAGGCGGAAATCGCCGTTTCATCTCGAAAAGTGGGCGATTCCGGCGTTCGTAACGTATATGTTCGAGCAGTGTTGGTATATTGACGAACGTGAATCAAACGGCATCTGATAACGCTGAAGAATTCGGTTTCCACGCCGGCGACCTGGTACAGGAATGGCTGTGGGACGATGATGTGGATGACTCGATCCGCGCCAAGATCGAGGAACTGACCGGTGAGGAGCTGGTCGACGAGGATTATGACTCCGCAGTCGACGGTGTGATCATCTGGTGGCGTGATGGCGATGACGAGGACGAACTGGCCGACACCATTGTCGACGCCTATGCGGTTCTCGGCGATGACGGCCCGCTGTGGGTGCTCACCCCGAAGCCGGGACGTCCGGGTGCCGCAAGCTCCAGCACCGTGCAGTCCGCGGCCAAGACCGCCGGCATGAACGCCGCCACTCCGCTGACCGTCAGCTCCGATTGGAACGGTATTCACCTGCGCGCGTTCGGCAAGGGCAAGTAAACCAAGACTTTTCGCGATTTTCTCGCGTATACGAAAATCCCCCGGGTCCATTGGGTTTGGGGGATTTCGCTATTACGTGGACTTTCCGGCAAAACACAAACAAAACGTGGGCGGAATGTGGACAAAACACGGGTGCGCGCGTTGATATTACGCGGGATGATATGCGATTCCTTGATTTTTCACGGCGTTGCGAAAAGTGGGCGATGAGGGATTCGAACCCCCGACATCCACCGTGTAAAGGTGGCGCTCTAACCAACTGAGCTAATCGCCCGCAACGAACTACTGTACCGTATCCGCGCGATGAGCCGCACTCGTGTGTCGGCATGGCGGATATGATGCCGCTTGATCGGTACGAAACCGCCGTGTGAGCGATGAGCCGCACGTGTCGATTCACTGAATTTTCATCTTTTGCGGCGTCTGCGTCGAATCAATCACGTAAAGTAGTGACGTTAATACGTGTAGCAGGAGGTCGAACGCCAATGGCACAGGAACCTGAAACCGAGAAGAACGCATCGGGAATCGCTCATGCCGCGAAGCGAAAGTGGGGCTACGATGCGGAACAGGTGGATGCTTTCCTTGAACGTGCGCACATGCTGTATGAAGGTGAGGGCGCGCAACTCACCCAGCATGATATTCAGAACGTCTCCTTCGAACTGGTCAAGGGCGGCTATGTGATCGCCCAAGTGGATGCCGCGCTTGCCCGTCTGGAACGTGCCGTGGTCGACAAGCAGACCACGTGGGAAATCTCCCAGCATGGCCGTGTGGCATGGAAGGCGCAGACCGAGGACCTGTTCAAGAAGCTCGACGCGCATGCCGAACGCGAGCATGGCCAACGGTTCAAGCCGGGCGAGGGCAAGAATCCGAGCTACGACCGCAAGCAGGTCGACAGCGTGATCGACAAGTGCCTGACGAAAGCCGCCGGCGAGCTGGGTGTCGAGGAAGTCAGTGAAGCGGACGCCAAGGCGATCGCCGACACGAATTCCCAGACCTTGAGCAACGTGATCTTCACTCAGCGCAAAGGCAAGAGGGGATACGACGAACGTCAGGTGGATTACTATCTGGCCGCCTGCGCGCAGTTGCTGACCCGACTCGAATCGTATGCGCGCGTCGCGGATTTCGTCGGTGAACCCTCCGAAGAGGCGATGGCCGCGGCCGCACCGTCCGTTGCCCCGGCTTCCAGTGATTCCGCAGCTGGCGAAACCCAGATGATCGCACCGCTGTTCGCAGCTCCTTCCGCCACGGTTCCGGCTGCTCCGGTTCCTCCTACTGTGCCAACCGTCACGCCGAGCGAAGAGGATTCCTTCGATGCGCTGAACAAGGCCGAGCATGAGATCTTCACGTCCGCGGTCACCTCCCCGGTGAGCGTGCCTGCCACGCCGACGAACACTCCGCCTGCGGTTCCGGTGGTTCCGCCGGTGTTCCAGCCGCAGACCGATTCCGCTTCTTCCGCGCCGAGCGCCGTTGAAGAGACCCAGGCGTTCGATCCGCTTGCCGATGATGCGATGGAAGATGCCGCGCCAAAGGCTCCGGCTCCGACCGCGACCGATTCGCAGGCTCCAGCCGCTCCGGCATTCCCGCCGGCTCCGGTTGAACCCGAGCCGCAGCAGGATCCGTCTTTGGCCGCGTTGGCGCATCTGGCCCACACCATCAATGAGACGAAGCAGACGGAAAACACGTTCACGCCGCAGGTTCCGAGCCTGTCCGCGTCCGACTTGCCTCAGGTCACCACCGGTTCGACGAGCCTGAGCTCCCTCGCAGCCTCGGTGCCGCCATCCTTCACGCCTGAACCGGCCGCTCCGGTTCCGGATTCGAACCCAATTGTCACTCCGGCTCCGGTTGTTGAACAGGCTCCGGCCGAGCCGGCCGCTCCGGCTGAACCTGCCGTAGAACCGGCAGTTGCCCCGGCAACTGAACCGTCCGCCGAATCCGATGCGGACAAGCAGCAGGAGGACAAAAAGCCGGAACCAAGCCCGGCTTTCAGGTCGATTTTCCCGGCGTCGGGCAACGACGACAATCTCGATATTCCGGATCTGTCGTTCCCGTCCTTCGAGTGAACCAACGGTAATAAACAGGCTGGCGGAATCGTCAGCCTGTTCTCGCGTTTACACAATCCCAACTACACAGCCTCGACTACACAGTCCCAACTTACATAGTCCAAACTTACATAGTCCAAACCAATGCCGGAACATCGGCATATCATACGGAGAGCAGCGCATAACCCATGCAACCATCAACCGTAGTAATTCTGGGCTCCACCGGATCCATCGGCACCCAAGGCCTTGACGTCATCTCACGTCATCTCGACCGCTTCACCGTGACGGGTCTCGCCGCGGGCGGAGCACATGTCGAACTGCTTGCGCAGCAGGCGGCGAAATTCCATGTGCCAACCGTCGCGATCTTCTACAAGGAAGCCGTCCCCGCGCTACGTGAGGCGTTGGAACAGGCCGGCGCAGGCAACGTCAACATCACAGCCGGCCCTGACGCGGTGATCGCCATGGCAGGCTCCGGCGCCGACGTGGTGCTTAACGGCATCACCGGCTCCATCGGCCTCGAACCGTCCATCGCGGCACTGCAGGCAGGCTCCCAGCTGGCATTGGCCAACAAGGAATCCGTGGTGGCCGGCGGACATCTGCTGTTTAGCGCGCAGGTACGCGACAAGCAGATCAATCCGGTCGATTCCGAACATTCCGCCATCTGGCAGTCGTTGCGTTCCGGCACGCACGGCGAAGTGTCCAAGCTCGTCGTCACCGCGTCCGGCGGTCCGTTCCGCGGCTGGAAGCGCGACCAAATGACCGACATCACGCCGGAACAGGCCTTGAACCACCCCACATGGAACATGGGGCCGGTCGTGACCATCAACTCGTCCACGCTGATGAACAAAGGTCTTGAAGTCATCGAAGCAAGCCGACTGTTCGATGTGCCGCCGAGCCGCATCGACGTGACCGTGCATCCGCAATCCATCGTGCATTCCATGGTGGAATTCCGCGACGGCGCCACCATCGCGCAGGCTTCGCCGCCGGACATGCGCCTGCCGAAGGGACGCCCAAGATGACCAAGTTGGTGCT
>OHBJ01003282.1_pt1 | contig 10684 bp, 9 predicted proteins | sample 1577241 | NCBI WGS metagenome assembly OHBJ01 (sample SAMEA3541594, study PRJEB24748) | human gut metagenome | biome: human gut; feature: human-associated habitat; material: faeces | place: China | collected 2012
GATGGTGTCCAGCGGTTTTTTCTCGGTGCGGCGGTTCATCAGCTTCTGCACGTCTTGATTTGATTGCAGGGACAGATTTTATCTGTAATGCAGTGATGGCAGCGTATCTGGTGAATGAGTTGTTATCTATTACAGAAAATCTCGGCTTAATGGGAGTGCCGGTGCCAAAGGTTTTAACTAGTGCGATTGATCTTCTCAGACAGAAGAGTGAAGCACAGGAAACAAACAAGATGCAGAGAGCCAAAGGGGAATTGGTCGAAGCAGGGGAAAAAGAACAGAAACATCAAGAAAGAGAATATCAAAAAAGAGAGGAAAAAGAATTATGAATGGAGTAAATGAAACAAACAAGACAAATAAGTCTAATGAGCTGTTTACAGCTGATAAAATCGAAGCTGTAAAGCAGGAAGGACGAAGTCTGGTGCGTGAATGCATCAAGGAAAGAAGCCGTTTTTCTCGTGTATTTGAGACAAAGAATGGAGAAAAAGCAGCAGTTATATATCCGAAGGCAGTACATTTCAAAAAGGATGATGCATGGGAAGCAATCGACAATACACTTGTACTTTCTAAAGATCAGCTGGCATATGAGAATGCACAGGGCAGAATGAAGGTAAGAATTGCGAGAATGCCGAAGCAAACTGATCATAAGAAAAAAATGATGCTGCTTAATCTGGAAGAGCATCAGAATGCGAACAGTGCTCTGCAGGATCAGACAGAAGAAAAGTCTGGAATCATCGAGCTTGCCAGTGTTGAGAAAGATGGATTTATGATTTCCTGGGGACTGAAAACACAGGAAGAAAAAATGCAGGAAGAAAAGCCTGCTATGCTTTCACAGATGAATGAGCCAGAAGTGGCAGTAGTTCCAGTCGAATTTAAACTAAATTCGATTCACCCACAGACAGAAGAAGAAAAACTTCTGAAGCTTTCCAAGCTGTCATCTGCAGGATATTTTAGAGAGATTCTTCCGGGGATGGATATTAGATATCGTCTGGACGTGAAAATTTCCTCAGCGATTTCTCGCTGCCCTGCATTGCGCAGGTCATCACCGATCAGGGTCTGGCCCACTTTGTGGTCGTCTTTAAAAAGACCACCATCAAAGATGACGGTGAGCGTCGTCGGCACATGCTGAAAGAAGCCGAAGCCGCCAAGGAAGATGAGAAGAACGGCAAAAAACACAAGTGCAAGGATTATGTCGTGATCGGCGACCCTGGCAGTGAGCTGAAAAAGATCTCTCTGGATGAGTTCTACAAGAACTTTACCGGTGTTCTGCTGCTGATGAACCCCACCTCGGAGTTCAAGGGCGGTAAGATCGAAAAGGGCGGCATGTTCAAGCGTTACGTCGACCTGTTGCTGCCCCAGAAAAAGCTCTTTGCCTATGCGATCCTGAGTTCTCTGATCGTTACGATCCTGGGCATTGCCTCCTCCATGTTCAACAAGATCCTGATGGACGAGGTCTTGCCATATGGCCTAGACAATCTGCTGGTCACGCTGATCCTTGTGTTCAGCATGGTCAGCATCACCAATACGCTGGTGGGCTTTGTCCGGCAGTGGGTTCTGATTCACCTATCCATCAAGATCGATATTCCGCTGATGCTGGGTTACTTCGGGCATATCTTCCGTCTGCCCATGAAGTTCTTTGCCACCCGCAAGACTGGTGATATCACCACCCGTTATTCGGATGCAAACACCATCAAATCCATCTTCACCAGCATTGCGCTGAGCCTGATCATGGATATCTCGATGGCCATTATCACCGGTATCATCCTGTTCCGCATGAATGCGATGCTCTTCTCGATCTCGCTGTTCATGGCTCTGGTCAGCATTCTGCTGGTGCTGATCTACAAGCAGCCTTACAAAAAGATCAACGAAGAGACCATGGTGCAGTCCGCTGCACTGAACAGCCAGATGATCGAAAGCCTGCGCGGCATTGAGACGGTCAAGTGCAACGCCAACGAGGATACCGAAATGGAGAACCTCGAGCGTGAGTACATCAAGAGCCTGAAGATCAGCCTGCGCTCCAGCAAGATCAGCACCACGCAGGGCCTGATTTCCTCCTTCATTTCCACCGGTTTCAGCATGCTGACCACCTATGTGGGTATCAGTCAGGTTCTGAAGGGGGAGATGACACTGGGCGGATTCATGGCCTTCAGCACGCTGTCCTCTTACTTTACTTCCCCGCTGAGCAACCTGATCGGTCTGCAGATGCAGATTCAGGAGGCCAGCATTTCCATGAAGCGTCTGGGCGAGATCATGGATTATCCCTCCGAGACGGTCGGCGACGAAGACCGCACCGATCTGGACAAGGTGGAGGGCGATATCGAGTTCAAGGATGTCACTTTCCGTTATGGCAACCGTGCCCCTGCACTGGATCACATCAGCTTTACCATTCCGGCCGGTAAAAAGGTCGCGCTGGTGGGCAGCAGCGGCAGCGGCAAATCCACGATCACCAAGCTTCTGCTCAAGTATTATGAGCCGGAAGATGGCGAGATCGACTTGAACGGTGTGAATCTGGCTGAATACACCAATGATTCTGTCCGCCGCGCAATTTCTTATGTGCCGCAGAACGTTGAGCTGTTCAGCAAGACCATTTATGATAACATCCGCGTTTCCCGTATGGACGCTACGATGGACGAAGTTAAGGAAGCTGCCAAGAAGGCAGATGCTCACGACTTTATCCGTCATCTGCCCCTGCAGTATAACACCTATCTGGAAGAAGCAGGCAACGGCCTGTCCGGCGGTGAAAAGCAGCGCATTGCGCTGGCACGCGCTTTCCTGAAAGATTCCAACCTCTACATTCTGGATGAATCCACCAGTAATCTGGACTTTGCTACGGAAAATCTGATCTTCAACATGATCTACGATCAGCTTGCAGATCGTTCCATGCTGATCGTAGCTCACCGCCTGTCCACCGTTCGTGACTGTGATCTGATCCTTGTGATGGATCACGGTAAGATCGTGGAACGCGGCACGCACGATGAGCTGCTTGCCAAGGAAGGCAAGTACTACGAGCTGTGGAACATGCAGCAGGGTATCTACCGCAGCAAAAAGGCAGAGCCCAAGCAGTCTGTCATGCAGGCCGTGGTGGAAGAGGATGACGACGGTGAGTCGATCACCTATTGATGTGTTGCAGCCGGGTGCGTACCCGGTTACATATGAAAGGGAGTCATTCATGATGGATAGCTTGATTTGACATAGTTTTACTGTGTCAGATAAAAAAGAGCTAGAAAGACTTTCTGTTTAGTAGAAGTAGATGGTGTTATCCCGAACAGGCCCCGCCTGCTCAGGTAACTATGCCTCACTATGGTGTGCCCGGAGGCAAAATGCCTCCGGGCACATTTTATTTGCAAGATCCCTATTACTTTTATAAGTAGTAGGCGATCGGGAGCGGAGAGGAAGCTGCTCTCTGCAGCGGTTTTCTCCCCTTTCTCGATTGCCTATTACTGCCTCTTCTGAGGTAAATCTGAAAAGGAACCGAGGTATTCAACATGAAAGAGATCAAAGTAGCCGAGAACAAGACCCTGAAGCTCACCAATGTGCTCTCCCGTGAGATCCATCCGGAAGAGATGGCCAGTCTGCCCGTGGTGCTGACCCAGATGCACAACTTTATCAAGAGCAACAACGCACAGCCCATTGGCCCCATTGTGCAGGCCATGGTGGTTGGTGAGGACCGTCAGATGCACCTGTACATGATGCAGCAGGCTACCCAGTTCATCGGCCAGATGGAGCAGGACTACCATATGGATGCTGTTCTGCGCGTGAAGAACTGCCTGTATGCCCACTACACCGGCCCCATGCCCGAAAGCCAGCTGGCTTCCTACAAGCTGCAGGTCCACGCTTTTGAGAATGAGCAGAAACTGACCGGCACCTCCTATACCATCTATGTCAATCAGGACGAGGATGATGCCGTGGTCGATGTCTTTATGGAGACCAAGTAATTATGACGATTAAAGTTCAGAACCTTTCGGATCTGCAGGACCGCCGCATCATGATGGAAAAAAAGCTGCCGCCTTATGGCTACGCTTTTGTCATTCTGGTGGGCATCTTCATGCTGTTTCTGGTGGTGTGGAGCACCCATACCAACCGCATTTATGTCAGCCAGAACGCAGGCACCGTGCAGGCCAGCAATAAAACCTATATCATGTCCAGTTATTCCGGCTCCATTACCGAGATGTATATTTCGGAGGGCAGCTATGTGAACGAGGGCGACCTCGTGGCCCACATCAAGAGCACGGATATCGACATGCAGCAGGATAACCTGGAAAGCCAGCTCAAGATCTACCAGACCCAGCTGGACCAGTACAACAAGCTGCTGCAGTGCGTGCAGGATGATACCAACTACTTCAGCGAGACAAACCCCGAAGATCAGCCCTACTACTATCAGTACGAGACCTACAAGAGCCAGGTCTCTCAGAAGACCTTTGATGCCACGGCCTATCAGGCTGCCGGTTACTCCGATGCTCAGATCAAGACCATGATGGAGCAGAGCCAGAGCGAAGTAGAAGCTCTGTACTACTCCACCATGCAGTCCATCTCCCAGAGCATTACCAGCGCACAGAGCAACGTGGACAACGTTCAGGCTCAGCTCGATGCCTTGAACACCGGTGCCAACGATTACTACATCTACGCCCCCACCTCCGGTGTGATCCACATGGATACTCCTTACAAAGAGGGCATGGTGCTGAGCGCAGGCTCCCCGCTGGCCACTGTTGCCAGCGAGAACGACGATCTGGAGATCGTTGCCATGGTCACCGTGAATGACCGCCCGCTGCTTCATGTGGGTGACCCGTGCAAGATCGCCATTACCGGCCTTTCGGAGTATTCCTATGGCACCCTGACCGGCACTGTAACGGCCATTGACAGTGACGTGACGGCCAGCTCCAACGCTTCCTACTATAAGATGACCATTAAGCCCGATGCCACTTATGTGGTGAGCCGCAGCGGCGACAAGGTGGATCTTTCCAACGGCATGAGCGTTACTGCCCGCGTGGAGTACGATCAGGTCACCTATTTCGAGTACGCAATGGAAGCCCTGGGCGTTCTGTTCCGCTAAACCGGAGCTGTGCTGACTGCCAGCCGCCGTTATATCACCCAAAGAGGTACACTTACTATGAAATCAACCGCAAAAAAACTGGCCGTCTGTGCGGCAGCGCTCTGCCTGCTGGCCTGCGGCACAGCTGTGTCTGCGGCCGCAGCAAGCCCTGTCTCCGGCCTTGCCCTGAGCGGCGTTGCCATGCCCTGGGATCAGGACGTGCCTGCCGAAAGCATTGAGGCCGGCAGCTATACCGCCAACATGCTGCTGGGTTCCTCTCAGCAGCTGTCTCCTGTGGTGCGTCCGCGCAACTCTACCGACTCGGTTGTCTTTATCTCGGACGATACTTCCATTCTGACCGTGAGCAACTCCGGTGTCGTGCAGGCTGTGGGCGTAGGCACCACCCGCATCACCGCTGCCGCAGGCAACCAGATCTGTGCCTACACCATCGTTGTCTCCATGGATTCTTCCATGATCGTTACCGAGATGGACCTTTCCCTTTCCTCCAACACCATCTATGTTGGCAACTCGGTCTCGGCACAGCTGCAGGTGCGGCCTACTTCGGCTTCCAATTATGCCACCGTCGCCCTGACCTCTTCCAATGAGAAGGTCGCCACGGTGAACAATTTCGGCCGTGTTACCGGCATTGCCCCCGGCACCGCCACCATTACCGCTACCTGCGGTTCGGTGACTGCTACCACCAATGTCACGGTCATGAGTATTCCCAACTCCAGCACCGGCACCGCCAGCACTGGTTCTTCCAACAGCGGTCAGGTCGTCACGGTGAATCCTTCCTACGTTGTGCTCAAGCCCGGTGCCACCCGCACCCTGACCGCCAGTGTCAAGCCTTCTTCCGCTTCCCAGAAGTTCACCTATAAGTCCGCCAACAGCAACATTGCCACGGTCAGCCCCAGCGGCGTGATCACGGCTGTGGGCACCGGCGCTACTTCCATTACCGTTTCCAACGGCACTGCATCCGCCATGGTCACGGTCATCGTCAACCGTTCGGCTGCATCTTCTTCCGATAATTCTTCGGACAGCAGCTCCACCGAACCGGATAACGATGCTCCCATCGAGATTGATCCCGTTGTGCAGGCCATTCAGGACAGTGAGGACAACGAGATCGTTTTCACACAGGCCGAGGTGCCTACCGTGACCGGTGATATCCTCAATGCGCTGCGCACCACCGGCAAGACCCTGTGCGTGGTGGGTGATGGCTACACCATGCAGATTGCAGGCAGCGGTGTCAAGAGCACCACCAGTGAGCTGGACACCATGCTCATCCTGACTGAGTCCGATCAGGGCATCGAGTTTGAGCTGGACAAGGGCAAGGCTCTTCCCTGCTCGGTGCGCATCGATCTGGATGTGAGCACCTATACTCGCCTGTATCTGTACAATGCCGTCTCCAACAAGTGGCAGTACCTGAACAGCTACACCGACGGCATCATCACTGCCGATACTGCAGGCCGTTATCTGCTGACCAATCAGAACCTGAAATTTGCCAATATCAACTGGACCTTCTTCATTGCCGGTGGTGTTGTAGTGGTTCTGATCGGCATTGCATATGTTGTGCTGAAAAAGCGCTACTGGTTCTGGTAATTTTCAAAACCACTCTTTCATGAAACAGCAAGACCCTCTCTGAGTGTGATATGCTCCCCCTAGAGTAGACAGAGTAAAACAAAAACTCTGCGTACTCTGGGGGTATTTTTATATCAAGAAAGAACAATCACTTTTGCACAAAAAATTCGCCGTCTCCTTGTGGAAACGGCGAACAAAAACTTATATTATTTCTCTGTCTACTTGACGGAGCGCACTTCAATGGAACGCCTGGGCTTTGTTTGCATTATGATGTCTGCCTTCGTTACTTTTCAATGGGCTGCGAGGGCTTCCAGTCCTTGTAGTTCTCGTAGCGGCTCTCGCGGATCTTGGTGTGGGACCAGATCTCGTCCGCCGTGGGCTGCCAGTTGGCCGCATAGTTCTTGCACTTCTCGCACAGGTGCTCCACGCTCTCCGGCGACTGCAGGTCGGTGCTGTGGGCACCGGTCTCGTGCACCATCTTCTGCAGCAGTTCGGGGTTTTCCAGCATCGGGCAGGGACGCAGATGGTTCTTGTTGAAGGGCTGGCCGTTGTGGTAAGCCATGAACAGCGGGCTGTGCAGAATTTCCAGAATAGACTGGTCGTGGATATTGGCGTTGGAGTAGTGGATGAACACGCAGGGCTCGGCGTCACCGGCAGAGTTGATATGGAAGTAGTTGCGGCCACCGGCGATGCAGCCGCCCACGAACTCGCCATCGTTCTGGAAGTCCATGGGGTAGAACGGGATATCGCACGCAGAAGAGCGCAGATAGCGGATACGGTCGATCATATACTTGCGCTGTTCCGGGGTGGGCATCAGCTCCGGGGCGGCCTCATTGCCCACGGGCATATAGTGGAAGTAGAAGCCGAAGTGTGCCCCCTTCTCGCACAGGAGCCGCATGAACGCATCGTTGGTGACGGCCTCGATGTTCTGGCGGGTGTAGCAGATGGAGGTGCCGAAGATAATGCCGTACTTCTTGAGCAGATCCATGGCGTGCATCACAGCGGCATAGTGGCCTTCGCCGCGGCGGGCGTCGTTGGTCTCCGGGGTGCCCTCGATGGACAGCATAAAGGCGATATTGCCCAGACGCTGCACTTCTTCACAGAAGGGCTCGTCGATGAGGGTGGAGTTGGTGTAGATGGCAAACTGCACATCGTTGTGCTTTTCTGCCAGCTTGAGCACGTCCTTCTTGCGCACCAGCGGCTCGCCGCCGGTCAGCATATACAGGTACACGCCCAGCTCCTTGCCCTGCGTGACGATCTTGTCCATATCCTCAAAGCTGAGGTTGTTCTTGTGGCCGTACTCGCCTGCCCAGCAGCCCACGCAGTGCATATTGCAGGCAGAGGTGGGGTCGAACAAAATCAGCCAAGGGATGTTGCACTGGTACTTGACGCGGTTCTCACGGATCATCTTAGTGCCGCGGAAGAAGGCTTCGTACCCCAGATTCAGCGCGGTGGTACGCGCCACATGGGGGTCGGTCTGGTCCAGCACGCAGTTGATGAGCTTCGTCCACTTGCTGTCGGGGTCGGTCAGCACCTTTTTGGCGTTCTCGTAGGTCTCATCGCTGAAGCCGCTGCCGTAGAACTGCTTTGCAGCATCTACCAGCTGGCACATTGTTTTTTCACGGTCTTGCTCGGCGCGGGAAAGCGCCACGTCCACTATTTTACCAAGCGCAGCACGCTGCATCTTGTGAGTCAGATTATCAAGAGATGTATTCATAACTTTTTCCTCCCGAAATGATTCCTTTGGAAATCCTTATTTTGCTTGACCACATCCTACCACTTTGCGCGTTTTTGTGCCATAAACAGAAAATACGCCGTGATGGAAAACCCATCACGGCGTATCCTTTGATAAAATTTTATTGAAGCCGCACAGCCACAAAGCACATCATTCCTCTATTTTCAAGCTGCCGCTGCTCAGGCGGCACAGCGCCCGGCGGAAATCTCCGTGGATCATGGTGCTCACGCGCTCCACCATCTTCTTGGGGTCGCCTTTCATATCCCGGCGGGTCCATTCCAGCGTCATACCCACCAGTGCATACTTGTAAAAATCGACAACAAACTGCTTATCTGCGTCCTGCACGGTGATATCGTGGCATTCACGGTCCGCAAAATCCTTCAGGATGGGGTCCAGCAGCCTATAAAGGTACTGCTCCACCTGTTCCCTGCCCACCGAGCGGTAAACGTTGAGCACAAGGGTCTTGTTATCCTGCAGTTGGCGCAGAACGTCCAGATAGGCTTCGCTCCATGTACCAAAGCCCCGGCGGCCTTCCATCGCCTTGGCGGCATCCTCCGCTAAGATCCAGTCCACCAGATCGTAAATATCCTTGAAATGGTAATAAAAGGTCATGCGGTTGACCCCGCAGTCCTCGGTGATATCGTTGATCGTGATCTTGTTCAGGGGCTTTTCCAGCAGCAGCTTCTTGAAAGATGCCTCCAGTGCCCGTTTTGTCGTTTGTGACACAAAAACCCATCCTTTCCCGGCAGACTCCTCTGCCGTTTCCGTAAATGATACCCCATAGTTTATTTTACCGCAAAATACGACCTTATTTCAAGTAGAGATTCTTACCTTTTTATGAAGTTTGTGTGTGCGCTGCCCGCCCCGAAGGTGCTGTTTTTCAATCTGCCCGCCAAAAATAAGACAAAAGTCTTGATTTTCTCCCAGCGGTTGCTTAGAATGAATAAGAAGCAGAATTTTATGCAGTGCATATCTGCCGAGGGAGGGTTATTATTATGATGAAAACCATTGGGTTTTTAGGCTGTGGAAACATGGGCGGTGCCATTGCCCGCGCTGTGTGCAAGGCTACCGAGCCTGAGAATGTATTTCTGGCCAACCGCACGGCGGCCAAGGCCGAAGCGCTGGCTGCAGAGCTGGGCTGTCAGACAGCCACTAACGCCGAGGTTGCCGGGGACTGCGACCTGATCTTTCTGGCGGTAAAGCCCCAGATGATGGAAGCCATGCTGGAGCCGCTGCGGTTCATCCTTGCCGAGCGCACCAAGCGGTTCGTGCTGTGCACCATGGCCGCCGGCCTGCCGGTGGCACGCATTCAAGAGATGGCGGGCGGCGACTACCCTGTCATCCGCATCATGCCCAACACCCCGGCATCGGTGGGCGAAGGTATGATCCAGTATTGCTCCGTCAACGTGACCGCCGAGGAAGAGGCTGCATTCTGCCAGCTGATGGCTCCCGCCGGGCGGCTGGACGCCGTAGCCGAGGGCATGATTGATGCCGCAAGCTGCGTCTCCGGCTGCGGCCCGGCATGGGTGTACCAGTTTATTGAAGCGCTGGCCGATGGCGGCGTGGCCTGCGGTCTGCCCCGGGCAAAGGCACAGGAGTACGCCGCACAGATGGTACTGGGCAGCGCAAAGCTGGTGCTGGAAAGCGGCAAGCACCCCGGTGCGCTGAAGGATGCTGTGTGCAGCCCCGGCGGCAGCACCATTCAGGGCGTGCGGGTACTGGAAGAACATGGGCTGCGCGGTGCGGTGATGGATGCCGTGCTGGCTGCTTACGACAAAACAAAGGAAATGGGAAAGGGTTAATGGAATCATGCGCATCGTTGTGAAAGTGGGCACCTCCACATTGGCATACCCCACCGGGCGGCTGAACATCCGCCATGCAGAGGAACTGGTCAAGGTATTGAGCGATTTAAAGAACGAGGGACACGAGGTCATTCTGGTATCCTCCGGTGCCATCGGCATGGGCGTAGGCAAGCTTTCGCTGCCTGCACGCCCAAAGGATACCACCACCAAGCAGGCCTGCGCTGCCGTGGGGCAGTGCGAGCTGATGTACACCTACGACCGGCTGTTCAGTGCCTATGATCACACGGTAGCGCAGATCCTGCTTACCGGCGTGGACGTGGAGCACACCGAGCGCCGGGTGAACATCCAGAACACCCTGACCCGTCTGCTGGAACTGGGTGCACTGCCCATCATCAATGAAAACGACAGCGTTGCCACCGATGAGATCACCTCCATTGGCGACAATGACACGCTGGCTGCTATTGTGGCCTGCTGCTGCAAGGCCGACTTGCTGGTGCTGCTGAGCGACATCGACGGCCTGTACACCGCCAACCCCCACACCCA
>OHBJ01003283.1_pt1 | contig 10682 bp, 8 predicted proteins | sample 1577241 | NCBI WGS metagenome assembly OHBJ01 (sample SAMEA3541594, study PRJEB24748) | human gut metagenome | biome: human gut; feature: human-associated habitat; material: faeces | place: China | collected 2012
GGCAGCAGCGCGCCGTCCGCATTGCGCTCCCATGTGCACCAGCCGTTTTCCGTCATGCTCAGCAGGCTGTCGAGCGTGATGTCGCCGGTCAGCAGGGATTCGGACTTGAAGTAGGCCTGCCCCTTTGCCAGCTCCTCCGGCGTCAGGGCCGCGGTGAGCTTGTTCAGAAGCGTCTCGGAGGCGATCTCGGCGGCCGTCAGACCCTCGCAGTGATCGTTGTCGCTCTCGCTGTAGTTCAGCACGTCGTAACCGACGGCCAGCGGCGTCGAGACCTCGCCGTCATAATAGGTCTGCTTCTCTTCCTTGTTGAAATAGCAGTTGTAGGCCGCAGACAGAGCCGAGGGAGAGCCGACAACGCCGCCGATCGGCACGTCCGCACCGTCCTCAGAGGACATGGCGTCCATATGGATGCGGCTGGAGGAATAGCTGGCATAGACCGCGCCGGAGCTGTAGCCCACAACGCCGCCCGCGCCATACATCATGGACGTGTTGCCGTAGTTTGCCACGGAGCCGAGGGCCGCGCAGTTCACAACGGCGGAGTTGTTGCCGGTATCGCCGACGATGCCGCCGACAAAGCTGTCAGAGCTGCCCTTGGCATAGACGACAACGTTCGTCCAGCTGTTGCAGATGAGGCTCTTGATGCCGATGCTGCCGACGAGGCCGCCGACGTAGGAATAATAGGGAGAAGTCGTATCGCTGTAGATCGTGCCGGTCGCCCAGCAGCTCTCGACGATGCTGTTCTCGCTGATCCCGGCCGCCAGAAGGCCGACGCTCGGGTCCGTCGTGGTCTTGTTGTAGATCGCGGCGTTGATAACGCCGACGTTGCGGATGGCAGCGCCCTTGCCTACCGACCCGAAGAGGCCTGCCTCCGTATAGGAAGCCTTCTCGCTCTCCGAGCCGATGGTCATGCCGGTGATCGTATGATAGTTGCCGTTGAAGCTGCCGTTGAACGAGCCCGTCGCGCCGATGGGCGTCCACGCAGTCCCGGTCAGGTCCAGATCGGCATCCAGACTGATGTACTGGCCCTCATAGCCCGTGCCGCCGTTGACGGCTGCGGCAAAGGCCTGCAGCTGCGCGGCCGTGCGGATGAGATACGGGTCGCTCTTCGTGCCGCTGCCGGACGCGAAGACCGGAGTCTCCTTCGATTCGGCCTGACGGAACACGTCCTTCGCAGCTTCCTTGATGGCATTGCTGCTCAGGGTCGCGCCGGTCACGGCGTCGAGCTTTTCGACCTGCTCCGGGGTCTGCAGACCAACGAGCCGGTCAAGAAGCACCTTGGCCTTTTCCCAATAGCGGGCAGTTTCCGAATGGGTCACATTGTCCACGCTCGCGATCGCGCCGTTCGTCAGCGTGAGCGTCAGCGCCACAGACCCGTTGCGGCCCGTACCCGTACCGGTGTAGGTGCCGCTCTCGTAGGTCGCCGCGACAGCCGGAGCGACACAGCCGAGCACCAGAAGCACGGACAGCGCCACCGCCAGCAGGCGGCGAGTCACACGATGTTTTGTCATCTCTTGGGTTTCCTCCTTTTTTTATTTGGCAACACCGCATAATTTGGCCTTCGCCGGATATTTTTCGCCGAATGCTCTCGCTGAATTGTGCGGTGCTGCCTTAAAAAACGGACCAAAAAATTGATCCGATTTTTCAGATTTCCTTCGTCAGCTGCCGGTACAGCAGCGTGACGATCTGCGCGCGGGTGCACAGGTCATCCGGGCTGAAGCAGCCGCTGCCCGTGCCGTTCGTAACGTTGTTCTCCGCCGCCCAGGCAACGGCCGCGGCATAGTAGCTGTCCGCCGGGACATCGGCAAAGGCCGTATTGCCGGAGGGCTCCGGTCTCCCGGCAGCACGCCACAGGAACGCGACTGCCTGCGCGCGGGTGCAGGACAGGTCCGGTGAGAACGTCGTCATCGTCGTGCCGTTCACCACGCCGCGGGACAAGCCCCAGACGACGGCGTCATAGAAATAGGCGTTCTCCGGCACATCCCGGAACGGGAGCTGCATCACTTCGCCGCAGCGGACGCAGAGGCCGTTCACGACCTCGTGGCCCAGCGGCTCCAGCGGCTGGCGGCGCAGTTCGCCGCAGATCGTGCAGCGGAAGTCGATCCAGCCCGACATGGTGCAAGTCGGCTCGCGACGGCCCGTTTCGACCAGCTGATGATCATGCATCTTCGGCTGCGTCGTATACCACAGGCTGCTCGTCTCGCCGCGGTAGACCGTCAGCGGAGTCTTCGTCTTGGCATAGCAGCGGAAGCAGCCCGCATCCGCATCATACTGCAGCGTGCGGCTGAGATAGCGCGCGCTGCGGATCGTCATATGACCGTCCTCCATGGAAATGACCCAGCGGGACAGCGACGTTCCGGCGTCCTGCGCCGTGTTGAGCTGCTCACTGTTCGAGCGGCAGGCCAGATAGACCGCGTCGGAAGTACCGCCGAGGCGGATTGCATACTGCTCCGTGCCCGTGACGCGCTCGATCTGCACAACGACCGCGGCGGAAACGCCGCGCAGCGCGCTTTTGTAATTAAATCATTCAGCTTTCCCTCATCTGACGCATTTTTCAGCACTTCAAACAGTGGTTTCAGACCTGTTTTGAACTTGGAAAAATCCGTAATCTCCAGTGGATTCAACAGATTAATCCTGTAATCGTTGATAAATGGCCGAAATCTCTCGTCCATATGAGGCATCATCTCAACAAGACTTCTTGGACCATCCCAGTTTTTTGTTCCAAGATATAATGTAATTGTAATCACCGGTGTCAGCCTATCCTCAAGTGTAAACCCTGATAAAAACTCATCTGATGATTTATAATCTTTGTTTTTCTGATGTTGCTTCTTCGCCTCGTTGACCTGTTCTCCATAATTCATGGCATCATAAATCATGGTCTTAACCGGCATCGAATAATGAACATCTGTCTGTGCCTCTATCCCCATCAGTACGATGTATACTGATTCTGTATATTTTACAGACACCCCCTTTAGCAAATCTCTCCATTTCTGCTTAACAATCTGCTTCCTATCAATACCGAAAACTGATAACACCTCTGTGGTGTCACATTCCTTTAAATTCTCCGGTTTGATAACCTTCTCACCGTCAAACAATACATAATTGCAGATTTCACTGAACCTCGTATTGTCTGACAAATACTCCTTCGCCTTCGAGTCCTTTGTACCCAAATTAACCTCCTCTTCTTGTGTGAGCAGGAAAATTCGAAATCGAATTAAAATACTGTATGCTAATATAAAAGCCGGCAAAATCCCCACACCCCGCTTTTCTCGCAATGTTTTCACATCTGACATTTCAATTTTCCTGCTATTAACTGGTAACATAAAGCATTGAAAATTTCCATGTCTTTGTCGAAAAATGCGAAGTGGTCTGCCCTCTTCAAAGTGATACGCACCGATAAAAATATGCTGTGGTGTCGTATTTACAGAAATATAATGCTTTGAGTTGATTGTAGCACACAGAAGTAAGCTTGTCATTATATTTTTCATCTGTGATAATACTTGCAAGATAACATGTCATGCCCGACATCCAAAATGTTAAAAAGAAGCTTCCATGGCAAAAACCGCAATAATCTCCAGCTTCGTTACACAAGAAGAATGCAAAACTATTTTCATCTGCCCTGCATTAGTCACTATAATGGTCTGACTGACTCAACGTATTCATTTAGCTTCGCTCTTATCTCTTCAAACTGCTTTCCTGTAATCTCATTATCCGACTCAAATGCCATCATTTTGTCAAGATATCCTCTCTCCTTTGCTATCTGAAGGCTGATAGGATAAACCAGCTCAAATGTCAGTGCAATATGCCCTGCCACATGGTCTACCACGGTCTTTTTGCAGGAACGAAGTACCGCGTGCCTCTCATCAAAGGCTGCCATAACCTCAGGACTCACCTGCGAATTTTTCAGTTCCTCCGTTGTCACATTATATATATCCTCTGCCGGAGTATCTACATTTACCCTGAAAATATCCACCTTATCAGCATCCCTTAGTATATTGCAAAACATAACCGTATACTCGTCAAGCCTCTCATCTATCCTGAAAGCGCTGTGATTTCTTATCGCATTCTCAACAATCACACCATATTTATCATCATGAAATCCATCCACATATGTATCAATAAGCCCTTCCTTAAACAGCAGGTCTGCTCCAAAATTGGCATGATCAACAGACTGTGCATCGTTAAATGTGTTATAGCGCTTAATCTGTTCAAATCTTCCGACATCATGCAGCATCCCTGTGAGCCATGCCACATCTATCTCATATTCATCTAGCTTTAAATCCCTTGCTATCAGCTCGCAAAGCTCCGCTACCCTATAGGTATGGTCTATTTTAAGCTTAATCTTTGGGTCTGTGGCATTGTATCCCGATGTGTACTCTGCGAATGTGTTTTTTACTCGTTCTCTATCTATTATCATGTTTATTATCCTTTCAAAAAACCGGTTTATCTGTGGCTTCATTGCTGCTGTTTTAACTCCCATCGCACCACATCTCTATGTGGATTAACCCTGGCAAGTCCAATCTCCGTAATTGCCGCTTCAAAAGGCACAAAGCTTTCCTGCATTACTGAAAATGCCATCTGCATCTGTTCCTTTGTCAGTGTCTTTCCAAGTGTAATATGTGGCAGCCAGCTCATTGGCTTGTAGTATCTGCTCACTGTAGATTCCGGAATGCTTTTCACCTCATCAAATACTTTTTCCGATAAATCCTGTAAATATCCGTTAAGCACCGGCGTGGCATAAAATACATATGGCAGCAATTGTCCCACTGACACAATGCTAATCGTCCCATTAAACAGTGAATTTCGCAGATTATCCATTGCTCCCAATAAAGCATTTTCACTTCGAGCTTCTATTGCCGATATCGTCATGTGTGGCGGTACATTGTTATCCACCATGAATGAATTACCTGTTTTCTCAGCTATTTTATTTATATATCGTTGTAAAATATGAACTGCCGTCTTATCAAAATATACAGATACAAGATACATCTACTTTCCCCTGTCATATAAAAATCATGCCCCAACACACATAGGTCGGGGCAATTACTGTTATACTTTTAAGCTATCAAACTACACCAATTCAGGAATTTTGTAGCCCGCTTTTTGCTGCTGCTTTTATACACGGATACCGTGATATACTATACCCGTAAGCAAAAAACGGGCGGCGCGCACCAGACCGGAATTTGCGGCGCAGCCCGGCAGAAAAGGAGTTTTCCATATGGCGCATACTGTTATGGTGACCGGTGCAGACGGCTTTATCGGCAGCCACCTCACGGAAGAACTGGTGAAAAAAGGCGAAAAAGTGAAAGCCTTCTGCTATTATAATTCGTTTAATTCCTGTGGATGGATCGATTCCCTCGCGCCCGAGATCCGCAGTGAGATTGAGATTTTCATGGGCGATATCCGGGACCCCAACGGCGTGCGCACCGCCATGCAGGGACAGGAGCGCGTGTTCCATCTGGCCGCGCTCATTGCCATCCCGTTCAGCTACCACTCCCCGGACAGCTATGTGGACACCAACATCAAAGGGACGCTGAATGTCCTGCAGGCAGCACGGGACCTGGGCACCCAGCGCCTGATGGTGACTTCCACCAGTGAGGTGTACGGCACGGCCCAGTATGTGCCCATCGACGAAAAGCACCCGTATCAGGGGCAGAGCCCGTACTCTGCCACCAAGATCGGCGCGGACCGGTTGGCCGAGAGCTTCTACCGCAGCTTTGACGTGCCGCTTTCCATCGTGCGGCCGTTCAACACTTACGGCCCGCGCCAGTCGGCCCGTGCCGTTATCCCCACCATCATCACCCAGCTTCTGGCGGGCCGCACGGAGATCCGTTTAGGCAGCCTGGCGCCCACGCGGGATTTCAATTACGTCAAGGATACGGCCGCCGGCTTCATGGCCATTGCAGACTGCGACGCTGCCGTCGGACAGGAGATCAACATCGCCACCGGCCGCGAGATATCGATCGGCGATCTGGCGGATGAACTGATCCGGCAGATCAATCCCGAAGCCAGGGTGGTGTGCGAGGCCGAGCGCCTGCGCCCCGGCAAAAGCGAGGTGGAACGCCTTTTGGGCGATGCCTCCAAGCTGCGCGCCCTGACGGGCTGGCAGCCGGCCTACACCTTTGAGCAGGGCCTTGCCCAGACCATCGAATGGCTGCGCGGAAATATGGACGGCTATAAAGTGGATGCATACAATTTGTAATATATCGACAAAATATTACAAATCTGCCGCCTGCAGGACACAACGTGCGGGCGGCGAATGGAGTATTTATGGCGGAACTTACAAAAAAATGCAAACGGCTTTGGACAAAGCCCGGCATCCGCTGGCTTTGCGGATATTTCTTTGTGCTGCTGTGCGGCGTGGGGCTGGTATATTACTGGCGTGTGGCGTACTCGTTGGGCGCGGGCATGCCCGGCTTTGCCGCAGCGACGACACTCATCATCTGCGGCGGCTTTTCCGCCGTGTATCTTCTGGTGTTTCTGGCCGCGCATTTCCTCAAACAGAACCTGGCTCTGAAAACCGCTGTGCTGGTTTTTCTGGCCGGGCTCTGTTTCGTGTTTGCCAACCCGCCCATGCAGGCTCCGGACGAGACGATGCATTTCCTGCGGGCTTATGCCGTGGGCAGCGGACAGTTCCTGTTCGATGAAAAACAGCAGTTCCCAAACGATGTGAATCTGCTGGTGCGGGATTTCCCCGGGGCGTATATCAACGGCGTCAGCGGTGAAAAACTGGCCCCGGACGACCCGACCATCGCGGACGCCTTTGCACGGTACAGCGCGGACAAAGCTGCGGGGGCGGTTGCGCCGGGCGCGTTCACCCCGGTGCAGCAGCTGGTGCCGTACTTCCCCCAGGCGCTGGGCGTGGCCGTGGGACGGCTGTTCGGCGCGGACGCGCTGGCCTGTATGTATTTGGCGCGCGCGGCGAACCTGCTGTGCTATGCCGTATTGTGCGGTTACGCGGCTGCGGTCATCCGGCGCTTTTCGGCCGTGCTGATCGCGCTGGCCATTTCTCCGGTGTCGCTGTTTATGGCCGGCTCGTGCAGCTCGGACGGGCTGTTCATGGGCCTGACATGGATATTTATCGCGCTGTGCCTTTCGGACGTTGTGACGAAAAAGAGGCTTGCGGTGCTGGCGCTCTGCTTTGGCTTGACGTTCCACGCAAAATACACCACGCTGGCGCTGCTGCCGCTGTTGCTGCTGCTGCCGTTCGAGCAGAAGCCCCGCAAGGGAAAAAAGGCGCTTTCGGCCGCCGCGCAGCGCTGGGGCGTGCTGGCGGTATGCCTGGCCGCGGGCGTTATCATATATGCGCTGCTGACAGGATATACGGCGCTGGCCAGCAATTATGGCCGTGTGCCTTATGCGGACACCGGCGTTGACCCGGGCCGGCAGCTCGCGTTCGTTTTTTCCAATCTGCCGCGCTACCTGGCGGTCCTGCTCTATTCCGTCTACCGTGACAAGGCAAACCTCTTTACCATTGGGAATTTTGGATGGATGGACATGACGGTGCCGTTTGTCAGCTACTTTGCGCCGCTTTTTCTGCTGTTTGCATCGGGCGTATCGGCGCTGGAGGGCGCGCGGGAAAAGCTGCGCACCGCCTGGGTGTTTCTGGCGACGGCCGTGCTGATGTACGGCTTCACCTATACGGGCATGTACCTCACCAGCACGCCCGTCAGCCTGCCGGAGATCAACGGCGTGCAGACGCGCTATCTGCTGGGGGCGCTGTTTGCGTTGTTCGCGCTGGCATCCATGCTGATGGGCCGCACGATGGCCCTGCAGAACCTGCGCCCGGGCCTGCCGCAGAAAACGCCGCCCGCGTGGCGTGTGCTGCATTACGGTTTTTGCTTCGCGCTCGTCAGCGCGCTGCTGCTGTTCCAGGCGTATTACATCGGGCCGTGACGCTGTGCGGCGGCTCCGTATCGCTTTAAAGGAGGACCCTGCGTTTGATCGCTTTTGTTGAAATGACCGTTACCTTCGCGGCGCTCACGGCGCTGTGCCTGTTCCTCAACACAAAAACGCGTCTGGCCGCGGGCCTTACGCCGCTGTTTGTTTTGTGCGGCACGATGGTCTGGTACAGCACGCTGGGCAGCGTGCATATGCTGGTGCCTGCGGGCATTGTCTGGTTTGGCGCGGCGGCGGCCGCGTGCGTCTGGCTGTGGCGCAAGCACAAGGACATCCGCTGGCGGGAGTTTTTTTCGCCCGCCATGGTATATTTCCTGCTGGCGTCGCTGGCCGTTATCGTGCTGTTTGCCGTGCGCCGGCCTATTTTTAACGAGTGGGACGAGTTCAGCTTCTGGGGCATCGCGCCCAAGGTCGTCAAGACCGAGAATCAGCTGTATACCTATAACCCGGGCGAGATGCGCGTGAGCACCTTTGTGCCGGGCATCATCATGCTGGATTATGCGTTCCAGTTCCTGGGCAGCGTATTTGTGCCCTGGAAGGTGTACGCGGCGTACGACATTTTGTTTTTTGCAGTATTCGCGGCCGCCATTTCCATGCTGGGCCGCAGGCACTGGCACATTGCCGTACCCGCCGCCGCGGTGCTTACTCTGGTGCCATACATGGTTTCCGTGTATCAGCGCGGCATCTATGTGCAGACGACGTATATGAACGCCTATTCCGACATTCCCATGGGCCTGCTGTTCGGCGCGGGGCTGGTGCTGTATTTTGCGCCGCGAAAAAAAACACCCGTACTGATGACGGGCGCGGTGCTGGCCGTTACGGCGTCCTGCCTTTCCAAGGACATGGGCTTCGCGCTGTGCCTTATTGCGGCCGCCATCATCTGCTTTGACCTGCTGTTCGTCCAGAAGGAGGACGTGCCGTTCTTCCGGCTGAAGGGCCTTGGCGGAAAGCTGTGCTGGTGCGCCACGCTTGTGGGCGCCCCGCTGGCCGCGTTCTTCGGCTGGGCCGCGCACATGAGCGTTGTGCTGGGCTCCAACCGGTTCGACATCGGCGGCTCGGCCGATATGGGCATGGTACAGATGGTGACGACGGGCATTGCCGAGCTGCTGGGCATCGGCCGCACCCAGAAATTTACCGATATCATGGAGCTGATGAAAAGCGCGTTTTTCAACACACGGCTCACGATGTTCAGCGTTGGCGCGCCGGACAGCACGCTGGGGCGTATTTTCAACGGCTCGGGCTTCATCACCGTGCTGCTGATTTTGAGCATTCTGCTGGCGGCATTCCTGCTGGGCGACAAGCGCATGCGCGTGCGCACGGCCTGGACGGCGCTGTGGAGCACGCTGGGCTTTGCGGCGTTCTATATCTTCACGGGTTTCACCTATGTGTATGTGTTCAAGGAAGAGCTGGCCTATGGGCTGGGCGATTACAACCGCTATATTTATCCCTATTATGCGGGCTGGCTGGTGTTTGCCGTAACGATGCTGTGCGCTTCGCTGAAAAATGCAAAGCCCGGTAGTCTTGGCACGCTGTTCCTGCTGGCGCTGTGCGGAGGCTGCATTTGGCGTGCGGATGCATATTTGCAGCCCCAGCTTACGGTTCTGGATTACCCGGACAGCCATTACGCGGGCCGCCGTTTGCAGGTGGAACAGGTTGAGGCCGCGAAGCGCTACCTGACGCGGGACGACAAAGTGTTCATCGTGTCCATGACGCAGCAGGGCGTGGGCTGGTTCCAGCTTTATTATGAATTTTATCCCGATGTGGCCGTAGATTACAGCTTCGGCGCAGGGGAGGAATTCAGCCCGGACATCGTGCGCCGGGCCGACGCGATGCCGGGGTTCTTTACGGAAGAACAGGTGGACTACTTCACCAGCCAGCCGTTTACACCCGCGGTCTGGTGCGATTACCTTGAGGCCAGCGGATGCACGGCCATCTATATGGATGAATGGGACGCGGCCTTTGCGGAAAATTACGGCGCGCTGTTTGCCGACGGCCTGAAAAGCGGCGCCACGCTGTACCGCGTAGAGGGCGCGGGGGCGGACATGCACTTTGTGCCGCTGAACGGAGAGGAGGCGGCGTCGTGAAGCGTGTGAAGGCTTTTTGGAACAGCATCTGGAAAAACGACAGGCGGCTGGTGGCGCTTTGCTATGCGGTGTTTCTGGCAGGCAGCATACTGGCGTCTCTGTACGGGTTTGCCGAGGACGCATACCAGCGTGCCCGGGGCAACGTGGCGCAGACGGAGATTTCCGGCGCGCAGGAAGACATATTTGCTCTGACGGACCTGGAACAGGAGGGCGATTTATACACCTCCACCAGTGTGGACCCGCGCATGGAGCTGGACCTTGCCGCCGTATCGCCCACGGGCGTGCCCGCTTATGTGCGGCGCGTTACGGTTCGGGTGACGTTTTTGAATATGGACCCCGGCGAGCTGAGCGTGTTCTACAAACCGCGGGCGGACATGGAGGAATACGACGCGACCTACCGGGTGTGGGCGCATAAGGAAGCCGAAGACGGGGTATATACCTTTACGCTGCCGCGGGGTGCGCTGTATGGTTTACGGCTGGACCCCGGCATTTACAGCGGCATGCAATTCCGGCTGGAGAGCGTCATCATCAATGAACCGCGCGGCTTTTTCGAATGGTTCCTGCCCACGCGTCCCTGGCTGCTGTGCCTGGCCGTCGTACCGCTGCTGACGGCCTCCGTGCTGAAATATCTGGCGCTGGCCGCGGCTGCGCTGGGCGCAAGGCGCGCGGGCGGCAAAACCTGAGGCGGCCACGGCAAGCGAT
>OHBJ01003285.1_pt1 | contig 10680 bp, 9 predicted proteins | sample 1577241 | NCBI WGS metagenome assembly OHBJ01 (sample SAMEA3541594, study PRJEB24748) | human gut metagenome | biome: human gut; feature: human-associated habitat; material: faeces | place: China | collected 2012
TTTTCGATTATCTCCCTTGTATTTTCAATTTACTGCGGGAAGTTTTTTAACCGCGAAAAAAAATATTTTTTTTACTTCCCGAAAAATTTTTCAATACATACACAGAGATGTTGCAAACCGTGAACCGGCAATCCGAATCCGCCTCAATACCGTTCGTCGGCAGACAAGCCTCCTCGTTAGCAGGAGAAACACATCGATTATTGACAAATTAATCGTATCTTTGCACGGATAAGAAAATAAAGAACCTTTTTAATGTCGTGCATACTATACATTGAAACGTCGACATCGGTATGCTCCGTAGCCGTAAGCCACGAAGGTCATATAATCTATGACAATATAGAAAAAGAAGGGCCGCAACAGGCCACGGTGCTCGCACCTATGGTGAGAGATGCGCTTTCGTTTGCCGACAGTCACGCCATACCACTTGACTATGTAGCACTTAGCGCCGGCCCTGGCTCATACACAGGTCTGCGCATAGGCTCTTCGACTGCCAAAGGCGTATGCTACGGACGGAAAGTGAAACTGATAGCGGTTTCCACACTGAAACTTCTTGCCGTTCCGCTACTGCTCTATCGCGAAGACATAGAGGAGAATGCCCTGTTCTGTCCTATGATAGACGCAAGACGAATGGAGGTCTACACAGCCGTTTACGACCGCGCGCTGAAAGAAATACGTTCCACAGAGGCCGTTGTCGTGGAACACGATGCTTTCAACGATTTGCTCGACAAACAGCCCGTTTACTTTTTCGGCAACGGCTCAGAAAAATGCAAAGCTGTGATACAGCACGAAAACGCGCATTTCATCGACGGAATAATACCCGAAGCACGGCACATGCTGCCGCTTGCACAACAATCGGTGGCTACAGACAAATTCGAAGACGTAGCTTATTTCGAACCTTACTATCTGAAAGAATTCATAGCAACCACACCTAAAAAGCTATTGTGAAATGGATTACAACACAACACGCGATAAACTTATTCTGCCAGAATACGGCCGCTTAGTGCAAAGCATGGCCGAATATGCCATAGGAATAAAAGACCGCAACGAACGTCAGCGCTGCGCCGAAACAATTATAAGGATAATGGCCAACTTTTCCCCGCAAAATCGCAACACCCCCGGGTTGCAGCACAAACTGTGGAATCACCTGGCCCTGCTGACAGATTATAAACTCGATGTGGATTATCCTTTCCCCATAGAACGCCACCCTGAAAACGAAAAACCGGTACGCGTTCCCTATCCTATGACAAAAATACAATATCGCCATTACGGACATCTGTTAGAAAACCTTCTGCACACGATAAGCGAAATGCCGGAAGGAGCAGAACGCGACGAACTGATGAGGCTTACAGAAACACGAATGCGCCGCAGCCTGGAAATGTGGAACAAGGACTCGCTGAATGACAGCAAAATACATGCTGACATGCAACGCTATATAAACAACCGCTAAAAATCCCCAGGAAAAAACTATAACAAAGCAGAAAAACAGATGGCGTCATTTCTGATAGAGGGAGGTCACAGGCTAAGCGGCGAAATCGCACCACAAGGAGCCAAAAACGAAGCGCTCCAGGTAATATGCGCAACACTGCTTACCGGCGAAACGGTTACGATAAGCGGCATTCCAGATATTCTCGACGTAATCAATCTGATAGATCTGTTGCGTCAAATGGGCGTGCGAATAGAAAGGCTCGACGAAACCACCTATTCGTTCTGCGCCGACCGCATTGACAGCAACTATGTGGGCAGTCACGATTTTGCACATCTGTGCTCGAAATTACGGGGAAGCGTAATGCTTGTAGGGCCTCTGCTTGCCCGTTTCCATAAAGCGGCCCTCGCAAAACCTGGAGGCGACAACATAGGTCGGCGAAGGCTCGACACCCACCTGCGAGGCCTGCAAGCAATCGGAGCAAAGTTTGAAAGCGACAAGGACGGCAGCATATACCTGATTTCGGCCGAAAGGCTCAAAGGAAAATACGTCCTGCTCGACGAAGCTTCCGTAACCGGAACGGCAAACCTTATAATGGCTGCCACTATGGCCGAAGGCGTAACTACAATATACCACGCGGCGTGCGAGCCGTACATACAGCAGCTTTGCAAACTCCTTTGCGCTATGGGTGCAAAGATAAAGGGAATCGGCTCGAACCTGCTTACAATCGAAGGAGTGAAATCCCTTTCGGGAGCAAAGCACAAAATCCTGCCCGACATGATAGAAGTAGGAAGTTTCATAGGAATGTCGGCAATAATGGGCGGAGGCATAACCATAAAAAACGCTTCCATAGAAAATCTCGGCATTATTCCGGAAACTTTCAGAAGGTTAGGAATTCGTCTTCACGCAAAAGGAGAAGACATTATAGTACCGCAACAGGCACACTACCAGGTAGAGACATTTTTAGACGGTTCCATACTCACGATTTCCGACGCGCCGTGGCCCGGTCTTACTCCCGACTTGTTGAGCGTGCTTATCGTAACGGCCTCGCAAGCCAACGGCACAGTACTTTTCCACCAGAAGATGTTCGAAAGCCGTTTGTTCTTCGTAGACAAGCTTATAGAAATGGGAGCACAGATAATTCTATGCGATCCTCACCGTGCCGTAGTCGTCGGACACAATCATAAGTTTTCACTTAAAGCACGCCGCATGACCTCTCCCGATATCCGTGCCGGCATAGCCATGCTGATTGCAGCTTTAAGCGCAGAAGGCACAAGCCGGATAGACAACGTGGAACAAATAGACCGAGGGTACATGAAAATAGACGAACGTCTGAATTCTCTCGGGGCACATATTTTAAGAATTGACTGACATGCTGTTCGACGACGCCGTTTTAGTTGGAAAAGTAAAGAAATGCTCTTCGTCAAAAGGCGATGTAATGATTTTCTTTACCGACCCTATTGTCAAAGAAGGCAAAAGCAAATTTCTGATTCTTGAAATAAACGGCCTTAGAACGCCTTTTTTCATAGAAAGCTGCGAAGCAAAAGGAAGCGATACGCTTTACGTTAATTTTAAAGAAGTACTGAGTGAGAACGATTCCCTGCAAATCATCAGCGCAAACGTATATTACCCCATTGAATGCGTTGCCGACGCAGAGAATATCGATATTCCTTCACTGAACTACTTTATAGGATTCAAAGTTTACGACAAAAACGAAGGCTTTCTCGGCATGGTTGAAGGAGTTGACGACAGTTCGATAAACATGTTGCTTTACGTAAAAGGAGAAAAGGAAATCATCATTCCTTTCTGTGAGGATTTTCTCATAAACTTCGACCCCCGCAAGCGCATGCTCCGTCTTGACCTCCCCGAAGGCCTCACAAATATAAATTAGCCTAAATCTTTTAACCTCGCATATTCCGAAACAACAAAAACTCGGCATGGACAAAAAACGCATAGCAATACTCGGCTCAACAGGTTCTATAGGAACGCAGGCACTAAGCGTAATCGAAGAACATTCCGATATATACCAGGCTGAAATTCTGACAGCCAACAACAACGTAAAGTTACTCATAGAACAATCACGCCGTTTCAAGCCCGACTCCGTAGTAATTGCCGACGAAACAAAGTACGCGGAATTGCGCGAAGCCTTGAAAGACGAGCCTATAAAAGTTTTTGCAGGAAAAAAAGCGCTGTGCGAAGTCGTTGAAATGGGAAATGTTGACACAGTTCTCGTTGCGCTTGTAGGATTTTCGGGACTGATGCCTACGATAAGCGCGATACGTGCAAAGAAACAGATTGCTTTAGCCAACAAAGAAACTCTTGTCGTAGCCGGAGAGATTGTCGAACGCCTCGCATTTGATAACCATGCGCCCATAATACCGGTAGACAGCGAGCATTCCGCCATTTTCCAATGCCTTGCAGGAGATGACGCCGCAAGCATGACCAAAATTCTCCTCACAGCTTCGGGCGGGCCGTTCCGCAATTTTTCAAAAGAGCAGCTGTCGGAAGTAACCGTTAGTCAGGCGCTTTGTCATCCGAAATGGAAAATGGGTGCAAAAATCACAGTCGATTCCGCTACGATGATGAACAAAGGTTTCGAAGTTATCGAAGCACGCTGGCTTTTCGGAACAGAACCAGAGAAAATACAAGTACTTATTCATCCACAAAGCATCGTACACTCGGCCGTACAATTCGCAGACGGCGCAATAAAGGCCCAGCTCGGCGCCCCCGACATGCGCATTCCCATTCAATATGCTTTCAGCTATCCGAATCGTTTGCCTATGAAAGCAGAAAGACTCGATTTGCTTGCAGCCGGAAATCTGACTTTCGAAGCTCCCGACGAAGAGCGTTTTCCCTGCCTGCCGCTTGCCTACGAGGCTCTTTCCCGCGGAGGAAATGTTCCCTGCACACTGAACGCCGCCAATGAAGTTGCAAATCTTGCTTTCCGCAATAACCGCATAAAATTCACCGACATAAGCAAAATAATAAAAGAAACAATAAAAGACACGGCATACGCGCAGGCCTGTTCGTTGGACGATTTGATTGAAACCGACAAAGAAGCACGTGCCATAGCCGAGAAACTGATTCATTAATCATAATTAAAAAACCAGCCTCAAAATGGAAACATTCCTTATAAGAGCACTTCAACTTATTCTATGTTTTTCGATACTCATAATCCTTCATGAGGGCGGACACTTCCTGACCGCAAAACTTTTCAAAGTACGTGTTGAACGCTTTTGCCTGTTTTTCGACCCGTGGTTCTCTATTTTCAAATTCAAGCCAAAGCACAGCGACACCACCTATGCCTTAGGCTGGCTGCCGTTGGGCGGTTACGTGAAAATAGCCGGCATGATAGACGAATCGATGGACACCGAACAGATGAAAGGTCCCGTGCAACCGTGGGAATTCCGCGCCAAACCGGCATGGCAAAGGCTTATAATAATGATTGCCGGCGTGGTAGTCAATTTTATAGTAGCTCTTATTATTTATTCCATGATTCTTTACACATGGGGCGAGACATATACTCCTATCGAGAAGATGAGTTACGGAATGAAATTCAACGAAACAGCCCAGAAGCTCGGATTCCGCGACGGCGACATACTGACAGGCACCGACAAAACGACGTTTACACGTTTCGACACCAACGAGAGCATAGGCCATGTGTACCGTTCGCTCTCCGAGGCAGGCGAAGCCAAAGTGCTCCGCAACGGAAAAGAAGTGAATATAGCTTTGCCCGGCAATCTGAACATGCTTTCCATGATGAAAGAAGTTCCGCCTTTCGTCCAGACGCTTATCCCTTCATATGTAGACAGCATTATGCCAGGCTCTCCGGCAGCCAAAGCCGGAATGCTGCCAGGCGACAGAATAGTAAACTTCAGAGGCAAGGAAATAAGCACCTGGAACGAGTTCCATGACGAACAGGTGCGCATGGCCGACGAACTTGCTACGGCCAGCCACGCCGACAGCATGAACATAAGAAAAGCCATGATAGCTTTCGTTCACGCAGGAAGCACAACGCCCGACACTGCGGTGGTAATGCTTACACCCGATTACAAGTTGGGAGTATTATACGGTTCTATAGTAAGGAATTATCCTACCGTAAACAAGACATTCGGTCTGTTGGAATCGTTCCCCGCAGGAATAAACCACGGAATGCAGGTGCTGAACGGCTATATAGGCGACCTTAAATACGTATTCACGAAAGACGGCGCCCAAAGCATCGGAAGTTTCGGCACAATAGGCAGCCTGTTCCCGACACAATGGAACTGGCAACGTTTCTGGGAATTAACGGCATTTATCAGCATTATACTCGCATTCATGAACATTCTGCCTATTCCGGCGCTCGACGGAGGACACGTGCTGTTCCTGCTATACGAGATAATCACGCGGCGCAAGCCCTCGGAAAAATTTATGGAACGCACACAACTCATAGGAATGGGATTGCTCATTCTGCTGATGCTGTGGGCTATTTCGAACGACATAAGAAACTTCCTTTTCTAATATACCTTAATAAAACAACGCGAACCGGACACAAGATAAACAGACCCTGTTGAAAAGCGGTGGATAAAGATTTATCTTAGGTATGTCATAAAAAAAGAAAAAATATTTTTTTGCTTGGTGAAAAACTTCCCGCAGGAAATTGAAAATACAAGGGAGATAATCGAAAATATGTCTGAGATATTTTAAAATATCTCAGACATATTTTTTGCTACATATACATATGCTGATTTTCAAGTGCTTGGACGCTGACCGTTTTTGTCTGCAAAACCATACGGCAAAGCAGGATTGATTTTGCACCGGACAACATTTTTCATAAATCCGAACCGTCTGTCAGAAAATACCGTCGCCATACGATTCCGAAAAGCACCGACAGCCGATTTAGATTCAACATGCTCCGATAATAACAAAATATTTTATAACTTTGCGATTGAACGTATTTTGCGAAACAGCGCATAGAAAAAACACCTCTCGCCCTTAAATGCTTACACTATACAGAATATCCATCCTGACAATAGCGGCACTGTTTGCCTGCACTCCAGGCAAGGTCTGCGCCGACAAAAAAAACAAACGTCCCGCAAAAGCGGTTTACTTAGTAGCTCCCGAACCGGACAAACTGCCTCCGGTTGCAATGAAATCAAAAGTGATACAAACTCCCAACGAAGCACACATTGGCAACCATTGGGACAACATCGCACGCGAAGGTATCGACGTGTCGCACTATCAGGGAATAATCGACTGGCACGAAATATCGAAGAACAAAAACATAGGCTACGTTTACATAAAGTCGACCGAAGGAGAAAGCCTGGTAGACGACACTTACAGATACAACATAGAGGGTGCAAGAAAGGCAGGCCTTAAAGTTGGAAGCTACCATTACTACCGGCCCAACGCCGACATGAACCTGCAGTTCGAGAATCTCACATCACAGGTCAAGGCCGAAGAACAAGACCTCGCCATAATAATCGACGTAGAAACACGCGGCCGCAAATCGCACGAAAGTTTCATATCCGACCTCAAGGCTTTTCTGAAACGCGTGGAACAACACTACAAATCAAAACCTGTGGTCTATACTTTCCAGAACTTCTACAACAAATACATGAGCGGCGAATTCAAAGACTACCCGCTTATGATTGCTAAATACCACGACGAGGAACCGGTTCTCGCCGACGGACAGAGCTATAACCTGTGGCAATACACATCGAAAGGCGAAATAGACGGAATAAAAGGCTACGTAGATCGCAGTAAAGTAATGCCCGACTTCTCGATATCCGACATATCCTTCAGGTAACAGGCAAAAACACCTGCACCCCACACCTATATTACTGCTATGCGCACAAACAAGCCCAAGACACCCGATGAAATGCAAGAACACGACACGTCGTACACAACAGCCATAATTACTGCAATTATTTCAATATGCTTTGCAGCAAACCTCAACGCGCAAGACACGTTGGTAAGCTACCGCCTGAATCTTGTAAAAGACCCGATAACGAAATTATACGGCTACGCCTTTAAAAAGCAGAACATCCGAAGCCCGCTGAACGGCATGGCCTCGACAGCAGTAAATCTATTAGGAAAATCGGGCTCGGTATTGATAGGAAAAGAAGACGCCGACAATATAGACTGGGCTATTCCCCCTCAATATAGCGCCGCCGCTACAAAATTCAAAGAAAACGTGGCAATGGTAAAGGTCGACAACAAAATCGGATTCATCGATATGTACAACCGCTTTGTCATCGATCCGGAATTCGACGATATGGACGACCTCGAAGGCTTTAACCAGGGAATAGTTGCGGTAAAGCAATCGGGAAAATGGGGATTTATTGACAAGGAAGGACAGATTGTAATTCCGTTCGAGTATGAAGACGCCGACAACTTCAACGAAAAGATGATTGCGGCCGTAAAGAAAGACGGCAAATGGGGAGCTATCGACATAATGGGACAGGTAGTCGTTCCGTTTTCATACAAAATCAAGAAAGCAATGACAACTCTGCCCGTCAGCAACAAGGAATGGCTGTCGGCAGCCGCTTCGGCCAAAGAAAGTAAGGACAACGGAAAATTCAGCGCCCGCATAACCGCCCTGAACAACGCTGCCACTCGCGTCAATGAGATGATAGACGATAACGAAAAGCAGGAACTGAAGTACACAATTGTAAACAGCGGCGACTCGGTGGGAGTAAAAGACCAATACGGCAGAATGATCGTTCCGCAATTATACAAAACCGTTAAAAACAGCAACGACGTTTTCATCGTTGAACGAGACGGAAAATTCGGAGCATACCTCTACAACGGCGCACGTCTTATCAAGCCGTGTTTTGATTCAATGGCCGAATTTACAGACGGGCGATCGGAAGTAACTATCCACGGAACAAATGGCTGGATTGACACCGACGGAAACATCGACCCCGACATGCTCGTTTCGGCAGCACGCACAGGAATAGAAACCGAAAAGACCAACAAACTGCAGGCAAGAAAAATTTACGAAACAATCCTCGACATCGATCCCGAATACGTCTCGGCCTATAATAATTTAGCGTTGTTAGACATCGAGAACCACGATTACAACAAAGGAATGCGCAAACTGAAGCTCGCGCACGAGCTTTCGCCGAGCGACACCGTGGTAAGCAAGAATCTCAAATGGGCTAAAGAAAGCCGCAAGGAACGCCGCAACGAGAGGTGGTCGGCCGGATTTTCCATAGCAGGAGCAATCATAGGCGCCGCCACGACTACTTACGCCACCTACTCATCTATAAAAGGCACTTCCTCGGCCGGCGCCAGCAACTTGTCAGGCGCAGGCAGCGCCGCAGGAGGAATCTCTTCAGGCAAAAGCGCTGGAGGTTCGGGACACTCCAACGTGTGCCCCAGGTGCGGAGGTTCCGGAAAATGTTCCTCAAGCTCGGGTGTTGCCGACAAACATTACTGTCACGGTTCAGGGAAATGCGGATACTGTAGCGGAGGCGTTACAACCAATTACGGGCAGGATGCAATCTGCACCGCTTGCAAAGGCCGCAATATATGCAAATACTGCCACGGTTCAGGAAAGTGCCCAACCTGTCACGGAACCGGCAAACGCTAAATCTTACACAAGAACAAGACCCACCTACAAACTCTACTGCGCATTACATCTGCAAGCACTCTGTTCACTCAACACAACATCCACAACTGAAACAATCACGAACAAAATGCGAGACAAGAAATCGGAAACACAGGAAAACTCACACATAACCAACAAAAACATATCGGGCTTGCAGGCGGTAAGCCCGATGTTGTTTTTTGCCGTTATGTTCGTAGGCATAAGCCTCCTTACAGGAGATTTCTACAAGGTTTCCTTGTCGGTGGTTTTTACAATATCTTCTATTTATGCGATATGCACGCTGCGCGGCCGAGGCATATCCGACAGAATAAAAATATTCTCGCGGGGAGCCGGACAGGAAAACCTGATGCTTATGCTCTGGATTTTCATTCTGGCGGGAGCATTCGCACAAACGGCAAAAGATGTAGGCGCAATCGATGCGGCTGTAAACATAACGCTATATTTTCTGCCGTCACGCTTTATCATAGTAGGCCTTTTCATTGCCGCATGCTTTGTATCGCTCAGCGTAGGAACATCCGTAGGCACGATAGCCGCCCTTGTGCCGATAGCGTCGGGAATTGCCGAAAGCACCGGCGAACCGTCCGCACTGATAGTTGCGGCCGTGGTGGGCGGTGCGTTTTTCGGCGACAACCTGTCGCTCATCTCCGACACCACCATAGCGTCTACAAAGACGCAAGGCTGCGAGCTCAGCGGAAAGTTCAAGGCAAACTTACTGATAGTGCTTCCAGCCGCAATCATAACCATTGCAGTATACATAGCAACGGACACGCAATCGACATACTCCGGTGCGGTTTCCGCAACCGACCTGATAAAAATACTGCCCTACGTCGCAGTTCTCATAACAGCCGTTGCGGGAATGAACGTATTTGCCGTTCTGCTGATAGGAAACGTTCTGATAGGAGCCATAGGACTTACAATCGGCACCACAAGCGCAGAAGAATGGTTAGTATCCATAGGACAAGGAATCATGTCAATGGGAGAACTTATTATTATCTCCATGCTGGCAGGCGGAATGCTCGAAATCATACGCGAGAACGGCGGAATACAATTCATAATCGACAAACTGTCGCGACGCCTTCACGGCAAACGTGGCGGCGAGCTAAGCATAGGGGCAATGGTTAGCATAACCAATCTCTGCACCGCAAACAACACCGTTGCAATCATCTCTGTAGGCAAAATAGCCCGCGAAATAAGTCTGAAATTCGGCATAAACCCATGCAAAAGCGCCAGTGTGCTCGACACATTCTCATGCGTGGTGCAGGGATTAATTCCATACGGAGCTCAAATACTCATGGCAGCCGGTCTATCGGCTATAAATCCCATTACAATAGTTCCGTACATGTACTATCCCATGATAATGGGAGTAATAACAATATTAGGGATACTGTTACGCTACCCTCGCAAATATTCATAAGTTCAATTCTGGAACAGGAACCGCACCGGCAGCAATAACACGTCATCTGCAAAAACCGTATCCGAGACAAAATGAAATATTTCCGGCTTATTTTAAACTATCTCAGAAATATTTTAAATCTACCCGCACACTCACAAAATAGCCCCACAAAAAATCAGAAAATAAAGATTTAATTTCTGATAGGCCTACCGTGAAAAAAAATATTTTTTTCATGTGGTAAAAAACTTCCCGCAGGAAATTGAAAATACA
>OHBJ01003290.1_pt1 | contig 10672 bp, 10 predicted proteins | sample 1577241 | NCBI WGS metagenome assembly OHBJ01 (sample SAMEA3541594, study PRJEB24748) | human gut metagenome | biome: human gut; feature: human-associated habitat; material: faeces | place: China | collected 2012
AACCATTAATGGGTTTTTTGATTTTTTTGCCTTATGCAATGACTTAACAAGTACTGGTGAAACGGTGGCATTAATTTCGGATGCCGGAACGCCTGGAATTTCCGATCCCGGATTTCTAGTTGTTCGTGAATGTGTGCGCAACGGTATTGAAGTGCAGTGTTTGCCGGGAGCAACCGCTTTTGTTCCGGCACTCGTTGCATCGGGATTGCCGAACGAGAAGTTCTGCTTCGAGGGGTTTCTCCCCCAGAAGAAAGGACGGCAGACACGACTGAAGACATTGGCGGAAGAACACCGCACGATGGTGTTTTATGAATCACCCCACCGTCTGTTGAAGACGTTAACGCAGTTTGCCGAATATTTCGGTGCTGAACGTCAGGCAACCGTGTCGCGTGAAATATCCAAGCTCCACGAAGAAACAGTTCGGGGCAGTTTGGCTGAATTGATAGAACACTTTACCGCCACCGAACCCCGGGGCGAGATTGTGATAGTATTAGCAGGAATAGATGATTAAATAACTTCATTAAAAAACGTAAAACGTAAACGTATGAAAAAGTTAGCTGTTTTATTTGTATGCGTAGCCATGTTAGCTTCGTGTGATAGCTTTAAAGGTGGAAGTAAAGACCTGAAAGCTGAAAATGATTCTCTTTTGATGGAACTGAACCAGCGCAATGCTGAACTGGATGATATGATGGGTACTTTCAATGAAGTTCAGGAAGGTTTCCGTAAGATCAATGCTGCCGAAAGCCGTGTTGACTTGCAACGTGGAACCATCACTGAAAACTCTGCCAGCGCCAAGCAACAGATTGCTTCTGACATCGAATTCATCTCCAAACAAATGGAAGAAAACAAAGCGCAGATTGCAAAGTTGCAGGCACAGTTGAAGAACAGTAATTACAATTCTGCACAGATGAAAAAAGCTGTTGCCGCTTTGACTGCTGAATTGAACGCTAAACAACAACGTATCGAAGAACTTCAAACTGAACTGGCTTCCAAGAACATCCGTATCCAGGAATTGGATGCTGCTGTCAGCGACTTGTCTGCTGCTAAAGAAACGTTGGCTGCAGAAAACGAAGCGAAAGCTAAAACCGTTGCTGAACAGGAAAAGAGCCTGAATGCTGCCTGGTTCGTATTCGGTACTAAATCTGAATTGAAAGCTCAAAAGATTCTTCAGAGCGGAGATGTATTGAAGAGTGCTGATTTCAATAAGGATTATTTCACTCAAATCGATATCCGTACAACCAAAGAAATCAAGTTGTACTCTAAACGTGCTGAGTTACTGACTACTCATCCGTCCGGTTCTTATGAATTGGTTAAAGATGACAAAGGCCAGTTGACATTGAAGATTACTAATCCTACTGAATTCTGGAGTGTATCCAGATACTTGGTTATCCAGGTAAAATAAGGTAGACATCCCTTTTTGATTTGCCAATGTGCTGATTCCTGGATTCAAGAAATTAGCACATTGGCTTTTTTATTTCCTATATACGCATAACTACTGATGAAATATAAAAATCTCTTTTTTGATCTTGATGATACCATTTGGGCTTTCTCTCAAAATGCCCGTGATACTTTTGAAGAAGTATATCAGAAATATTCGTTCGACCGTTATTTTGATTCGTTCAATCATTATTATACCCTTTATCAGCAAAGAAATACCGAACTTTGGATTGAGTACGGCGAAGGAAAAATAACGAAAGATGAATTGAACCGTCAACGTTTCTTTTATCCTTTGCAGGCTGTGGGAGTGGAAGATGAAGCGCTTGCCGAACAGTTCTCGAAAGATTTTTTCGCGATTATTCCCACTAAAAGTACTTTAATGCCTCATGCAAAGGAGGTATTGGAATATCTTGCTCCTAAATATAACCTCTATATCCTTTCCAATGGATTCCGTGAATTGCAATCACGCAAGATGCGTTCGGCAGGAGTGGACGAGTATTTCAAAAAAGTGATTCTTTCGGAAGATCTCGGAGTGTTGAAGCCTTGGCCGGCGATATTCAATTTTGCCTTGTCTGCCACTCAATCCGAATTGCGCGAATCCTTGATGATTGGTGACAGTTGGGAAGCGGATATAACCGGAGCGCACGGAGTAGGGATGCATCAGGCTTTCTACAATGTGACAGAACGGACAGCTTTCCCTTTCCTCCCTACTTATCACATCTATTCCTTGAAAGAATTAATGGATTTATTATAGGTTTTCTGGATTAAGTCGTATTTTTGTTGCGTTTTAATTTTGCATAAAATACGATATAATCATGGATAGTACGCTTCTGCCTTTTGCCTTACTTTGTTTCACTTCATTCTTTACATTGACCAACCCATTGGGAACGATGCCTGTCTTCCTTACCATGACTCATGGTATGACGGATAAGGAACGTCAGTCTATCGTACGTCGCGCCACCATTGTGTCGTTTATTACAATAATGGTATTTGTCTTTGCCGGGCAGTTTCTTTTTAAGTTTTTCGGTATCTCTACCAATGGCTTCCGTATTGCCGGTGGGGTGATTATCTTCAAGATCGGCTTTGATATGCTTCAAGCCCGTTATACACCAATGAAACTGAAAGATGAAGAAATCAAAACGTATGCGGATGATATCTCCATTACTCCTCTCGGCATTCCTATGTTATGCGGTCCCGGAGCGATTGCCAATGCTATTGTCTTGATGCAGGATGCACATTCTTATGAAATGAAGGGAATTTTGATCGGCACTATTGCCCTGATTTATCTGCTGACTTTCTTTATTCTTCGTGCTTCTACGAAATTGGTAAACGTATTGGGCGAGACGGGAAACAATGTAATGATGCGCCTCATGGGATTGATTCTGATGGTAATTGCGGTGGAATGTTTCGTCAGCGGATTGAAACCGATTTTGGTGGATATTGTGAGAGAGGGGATGCTTCCTTGATGATAATAAATGGATGACAACTATAAGGAATATTTTATTTTAGGCACTTATATACGACCTAACACCAATTAGTTAGGTCATAACAAAAAGTTATAGCTCGGAGAATCCGGGCTTTTTAAAAACAATTAAAAAATAAAGATTATGGAAAAGAAAATTGAAAATTTCCTCGCAAAGTGTGTATGTAAAGGTATTGAATTGTATATGCGAAAGTATCGCATATACAATTCTAATAATGAATTAATTCCTATGTCAGATGAGCAATTTAGAAAGGAATTGATAGAACATAGCAAAAAAGAGTTTTACGAATATTATTTCAAGAGGTATGACAAATATAGAACTTAACTTGTACATTATCATCATTTGATATATTACAAGTACCAATAGGAGTATCACATTGAGGGCAACATATTATAGATACTTCTTCCGAATCATCATGGGACAATTCTTCTACTCTTAATCTTACTTTCCTAATAACAAATTCTCTTTTATCTTTACACGTAGGACAATACAATTTATCACTCATATTTTTGTCGTTTTAAAGGTTAATACTATCTGCAAATGTACTGTTTATAGTTTATAAACGGTAATAGTTCTGTATGTTCTGCAAGGATGTTTTTTAGCATCCTTGCGAAGAACTTCTCTGAAAATATATTGCAATTTTCTTGTATATATCGTTGAATTTTAGTATATTTCGGTAACTAAAAAAGAGACATTATGAAAGGCGAAAGTTTATACACAGTATTCTCAAAAGCTTTATCAAGTGAAAAGAAAGCTATTAAGTACTTTGAGAAAATGAGATGGGACGGCAAGGTTGTATCACCATTCGACGCAACATCTAAGGTGTACAAATGTGGTAATGGGAAATACAAATGCAAGAATACTGGACGATACTTTGATGTAAAAACAGGTACTCCATTTGCAAATACCAAGTTGCCTATGAAAAAATGGTTACTTGCAATATTCTTATTTCAAGCTGATAATGGCAGTATTTCTTCATGCCAATTAGCTCGTTTTTTAGAAATAACTCAAAAGTCGGCATGGTATATGCTTATGAAGATTAGAGAGTTTACAACTAAAGCTAATGCAAATAGTTCTAAATTATCTGGTGAAGTTGAAATAGACGAAACGTTTGTAGGTGGAAAGAATGGGAATCGCCATAAAGATAAGAAAGTAGAGAAATGTCAAGGACGTAGTTACAAGGACAAAGTTCCTGTATTTGGGATACTTGAAAGAGGTGGAAAACTTATCGCTAAAGTCATACCAAATACCCAAGCTAGAACCTTAGTTCCTATTGTAAAGAAGAATGTAGAAGTAGGTAGTACTGTGTATACTGACGGATGGAGTTATAAAGGATTAGAAGGGAAATATGAACAGTTATCAGTAGATCATGGGAAGCATTTCTATGGTGAAACCTATGTTACTGATGATGGTGAAATAATCGTTGTCAGTACAAATGGCATTGAAAACGCATGGTCTTTATTCAAACGAAGATTGAAAGGAACTTATATTAGAGTAAGCAAAAAACATCTGCAAAAGTACGTTGATGAATTTGTATTCCGATTTAATACTCGGAATTTTACCGATTCTCAAAGATTTGATTTACTTTTGCGTAATATTGCTTAATTATGGGAAAGAAGAAATCTAAAAAGATTAGTGATTCAGCATACTTGAAATTACAAGAAATGATAACTGATGGTTTGGACTCCGTTTTGGAAAGCATGAACGAAGTTCTGAAAAATTATCCGTACCCTGAAAAGGAAGCAGGGGCTAAAGAAAAGCCTCCGGTTATTCTTATTAAAAAAGATAAGGGAAAGGAAAAAAAGAAGAAGGACTAACCGTTTGTAATTTATGAAGTTATTCTTATATTTGCAGCGTATCATCGTATAGGTGATGCGCTTTTTTATGATAATATAGCTCAATCGTCCCTGAATCACCACCTCGAGAATGAACGAGTTATATATTACACACGTTGAGGAATCAGCATAGACGCAGATTTCTTGCTCGGTGTGTAATGGCTTGTGGTGAGCCAAGGGACGTAGAGCAATTATCTGCGTCTTTTCATATACTGGCGTATGGTTATTGCTAATAGATTGGAAACATTATTATTTAGTATTAACCAATAAAACGCAAAATGTTATGAAGAAGCTAAAACTACTTTCCTTTTTTGTGCTAATAGGGTTCAATTCCTGCCAGCAAATGACCGTAGAACAGAAAATTGAAAAACAATTCAAAGCTTATGTAAATGAAAATTTTGATACTCCTTCATCTCTTAAAGAGATAGTATCTATTAAATTACACAATACTATAAGCATGGATAGTATAGTCAAAAAAGCAAGAGAAACTATAAATATTAGCGATGTTGTTGATTCAATCTCTCCATTAATAACAGATTACGATTTCATAGAATACTTAAAATTCATTGAACCTCGCAATCCTAATTTTAGATTTAAAATAGAAGAGATGAAAACTGCTTTGAAAAATCTGAAATCATTTGATAACTTAACATATTCAGTAACTAAATTAAATCTAAAAACAGAACTTAAAGATTCCATTGAAAGTGATACTGTTTATACTTATAAGATTAAGTATAGAATAGAAACGAAGAATGAAATGAGTTTAGAGGATATATATGCTATTGTAGATAAACAGAATAATATAAAGGTTTGCGAATCTTTTGAAATATCCGATGTTTTCCCTGCTAAGATGAAGTTTTTCAATGATAATATAAATACCTTAGAACGATATTCAAATGATAAGTTTGTATTAGAACAAGATTTAGCGGATATATTGGAAGCTATTAGAGAAAAAGATTATTAATAAACTAAATCAAAAAAGTATGAGACAAAAGTGGAAATTTGATAAATAATTGCTATCTTAGCAGTCGAAAAAGAAACATGCTCTTTCCAGTTAACACCAACTAGAAAGAGCTTTTTTATAACTAAAAGTTATGGCAAACGGCTAGGTGTTGAGTCGTATATAAGTGCCTTATTTTAAATTACTTTTGTAAAAAATAGATTCTCGAGTTTTTTATAACCCTCTTAATAGAAATGAGACTAAAACTCCAAGGCTTGCCAAAGAGTTTAGTCTCATTTTTACCTTTATAAATCAGTATCTTTTTTATATTCTGGAATTGGATATATTGTATCTACTCTTTTTTATTTTATTAAAAAGAAGTGAATTGTTTATGGATTCTGATCTGTGGCAATATTTAAGCTTTCATTACCGTCGAACTCTGTCATTGGAATCATCATCGTCATTTCCCAGTCTTCCGGATCAATATAACGTCTGTAGTCTAATAGACGTGCTCCTTCTCCCCATTATTCGATACGATGTTGAAGTAAATGTTTCTTACGTAAAACTATTTATGTATATATTTATAAATAATAAGACCTGCAATTTCGATTAATTCTAAAATTGCAGGTCTCATCTACTTATTTAAAACTTATCCTTATATGGAGGCAATATTAAAAAATGTTTTATCGAGGTAGATTATCACTCCATCCCTCTGTTTGTATAACTCCAAAACCTGAATTAACTTCAAAAGAAGGTATTGGGTACACAAATTTGGCAATGTTGAAATTAGTATACGCTCCATCTGCCACACTAATAATTTTGCCTAATCTTCTTGCATCAAAGAAGCGATGTCCTTCTTGAACCAGTTCTAATTTTCTTTCTTTGTCAATCACATCAATAATCGTCTGATCCTCTGCAATTTCACTATCATCCAAATCCGGGTTTCTTTTTGCCGCTACTTCCAACAGTTTTTCTTTAGCTTTACCATAATCAGGAGTTGATTGTTTTGCATATGCTTCTGCCTGTATTAAATACATTTCAGGCAGTCTGAAAACCGGCAAGTTAGAAATCTGATTATTGGTTGTGATACCACGCATTTTTCCACCAGTCCACGTACCGCCAAGAAGTGCCAGACGAATATCATTAGATGAATATTCTGCTATTGTTGCGCTGTTAATAGACAAACCGTATTTATTCCATAAAGTATTCAGAGCATTAGCAGATAAATAATCATCTTCGGCTTTTGCTATAAAGAAAATGTCTTCTGTCGAAACAGCCAATGTCGTGTACATATTCTTATAGTCTTCTTTGGTTGATACAATTGTACCACCACTTAGGGTTATTGCCTCTTGAGCCGCCGTAATAGCCCCTTCGTAATTTTTCATATAGAGTTTTACGCGAGCTTCAAGTGCAGCAACTGCAGCCGTATTCATATACTGTTTACCTACATTTTCAACACCTTCTTTAGCATAATATTCTTTAGCCTTCGTTATATCATCAAGAATCAGGCTATAATTTTGTTCTACACTAACTCTTGACACCTGTGAATAGGCAGGGACGGGCTCAGTAACGTTTACGATACCTAATGTCGTTTTGTTGGCTTCCGAATATGGCAAACCAAACATGTTAGTCAAATAGAAAGAACAGAGGGCTTTAATTGCATAGGCTTGAGCGATGCATCCTTCCACTTCTGTCAGATCCCCCTTTGTTACTTCTTTAAATGAAGCACCTTCTTTAATGATACGTGCACAACGGTCGATAGCCCAATATCCGTATGCCCATATTTCTTCTATGTATGAATTAGTATCCAGTATCTGATAGCGGAAGATGTCATAGAAATGGGACGTTGCAACGGAATGTGAAGTGATATCCGTTGGCGCATCTCCAATTGCTAATACATCACGTCCCAGAAAACGATATGAACCTAATGTGTAATATACACCATTTAAAGCATTCTGAAAATCTTGGGTAGTAACCAAGGCTTCTTCTGTCGGAACAGAAGTTGATGGCGTTTCTGTCAAGAAGTCATCGCATGCGGTGAATGAAATAGCCATCCAACCGGTTAATAAAGCAAATAATATTTTCTTCATTGTCATAAATTTCTAAAGTTATTTTTTAGAAGCTAAGATTAAGACCGAACATGATATTTCTAGGTACAGGATATGCCCAAGACTGCATACCGGTAGATCTAGTTTGTGGATCAAATCCTATAAAATCTTTAGCAGTGATAGTGAACAAATTGTCAGCAGAGATATAAACTCTTAAATTGTCAATAGCCACTTTATTCATAAGGTTCTTCGGAAGAGTATATCCTAAAACCATGGATTTCATTCTCAAATAAGAACCGTTCATTAAGAAACGGCTGGAATTAGTTTCTGCTCCCGAGTTGTCTCCAGCTACAAATTTGGGTACGTCGGTTATATCTCCCGGCTTTTGCCAGCGGTTGTCATAAACATAGTTAGATACCGGACCTAAGAAATAATGTCCAACCTGCATATCAAATGCAAATCCGGAGTTATATACTTTATTTCCCAAGGTGAAACTGGTATCAAAAGAGAAGTCAAAACCTTTGTATTTGAAATTCATTCCAAAGCCACCATAAAATTTAGGATCGGCAGAACCTACAATTCGCTGACCGGCCTCATTTACATTTTTTGTTTTCTCATCCCCTTCTTGTCCTTTATACCACATTGCTTCTCCTGTTTCAGGATCCACTCCTGCATATTCCGGCATATAGAATGTATTATACGCCTCGCCAACTTTTCTGATAGTTAGAGTATTCTCAATTGGTTTTTCTGTGGCAAGTTTTATGATTTTATTTTTATTTGCCGTACCAGTGAAACGAACATCCCAACTGAAATCCTTATTTCTAAGTACGTTAGCGTTAATCAAGAATTCTATACCTTTGTTTTCCATCTCACCTACATTTTTCAGGATAGATCCGAATCCAGTTGTGTAAGAAAGTGGTACATCAAATATCATATCTTTTGTCCGTTGGTTATAATAGTCCACTTCGAGTGTCAGTCTTTCGAAGAAAACAGCATGGATACCGATATCGGCTTTTGCAACAGTCTCCCATTTTAGATCCGGATTGGCTATTTGGTAAGGAATAGCTCCTGGTTTACCATTATAAGAATATCCATAATTATATAATCCCATTGCTGCATAATAACCAATATCCTGATTACCTACAGTTCCATAACTACCTCTGATAGTCAAATCTGTCAACCAACTTTTGGTATTTTCCATAAAGCTTTCGTTAGAGATGCGGTATTTTGCTCCTATAGACCAGAAAGGAGCCCATTTGTTGTTTACACCAAATCTTGACGAGCCGTCATAACGGAAACTGCCTGACAGATAATATTTATCATTCAAGTTATATTCTGCATTCATAAAGAATGAAGAAAGAGTGCTTGCTTTGGTTGAAGATCCCGCCCCTGTTGGCTTGGAAGCATTGTCCAATTCAAAAACAGCATCACTAGGATATCCACTGGCAGCTGCATAAATTGTTCTATAAGATATTTTCTGTGCTTCTTGTCCCAACAATACATTCAAATGATGCATGTCTTTGAAAGTGCGGTTGAAGTTTACGGTATTGGTAATGGTCAAGGTTGTTGCTCTTTCCTGGTTTCTTTGACCAAGCATACCACTACCGGAATATTGAGGATTATAAATTGAACTGTAAAAGAACTCGTCCAAGTCAATCAAGCTCAATCCTGCATTTGTCTTCCATGTTAAGCCATCAATAATATTATAAGTAAAATATGGATTCACAACCAATGTAATCTGCTTTTGATTGCGTTTATCACCTTTTTCTTTATCGTTAATAGCTACAGGATTATAATTAACATTTGTATTATATGTTCCGTCTTCATTGCGCACCTGTTCAAACGGACGGATGTCATATACTGCTACAATAGGATTAGTATATTGGCTTTCAGTCATAGTATTGTTTATATCGGAGAGTGCTCCATTCACCGAAAGTCCATATCCTATCCGCCCGCTTTTTCCATCTAAACTAATACGTCCGCTATAGCGTTTCATTCCAGTTCCGATGACGATACCTGTATTCTGAAAATATCCTCCACTAATATAATAGCGCAAATTTTCATTCCCACCTTGAGCACTGATATCATATTCTTGTGAAAAACCATTTTGCAGAATCTCCTTCAGCCAATCCACACTCTTGATATTTTGCGTCAAGTCCACATTATACCAATCCATAACATAGGCATTCAGCCATTCAGCAGAAGTCATGCCATCCTCACCGTCATATCCTGCATTTGTTAGTCCTTCGGTCCAGATCTCTTTGTATTTATCCAGATTTGTCGTACGATAATTATGATCTATCTTACCTACAAAACTAGTTCCGACTTTTGCATTCACATTAAAACGCGCTTTTCCCAGACTACCTTTTTTAGTAGTAACTACAATTACTCCATTCGCTGCACGAGCTCCATAAATAGCTGTAGCTGTAGCATCTTTCAAAACTGTGATGGACTCAATGTCGTTAGGATTGATATTAGCCATCGGACTTGCCGCCATATCCCCTGTCCCGGCTTTGTTATAAGCCCCCATTTTGTCTGTGTAAATGGCAATACCATCAATTACGTATAAAGGTTCGGTTCCAGAATTCATTGAACCAACTCCACGAATAGTAGTAGAAGCGTATGCACCAGGTTGTCCAGTCAAGCTATTTACTTGTAAACCAGCTACTGATCCTTCCAAAGACTTCATAAAGTTTGCATCTGTTTTTTTCATCAAGTCCTTGTTATCCACCGTTTGGGCAGATCCCGTAAATGCCGCTTTTTTAGTTACCCCATATCCGGTTACCACAACCTCATCTATTAGCTGTGCATCAGATTTGAGAACCACTCGCAAATTGGGCTTTATCGCCACTTCCTGCGTCTGCATACCAATGTACGAAATCTGCAAAGTCTTTGCAGAACTAAATACAACTATAATATCTTGATTAC
>OHBJ01003292.1_pt1 | contig 10669 bp, 9 predicted proteins | sample 1577241 | NCBI WGS metagenome assembly OHBJ01 (sample SAMEA3541594, study PRJEB24748) | human gut metagenome | biome: human gut; feature: human-associated habitat; material: faeces | place: China | collected 2012
CGTTTGCCTAATAAATTGATATTAGGTCCATTAATAATTTGTATTTTCATATTTATACTATATCTGAACTTTTTCTACCTTTGCAGGGAATTTGGGTACAAAGGTAGAAAAAAGAAATGAAAAGAACCGAGAAAACAGACAAGATATTGGTGAAATACAGGCAATATTTAAAGTTGGAGAAATCGTTATCTGACAATACGGTAGATGCTTATCTTACTGACCTGGACAAGTTACTGGCTTATCTTACATTAGAAAATATCAACATTCTGGATGTCCGGCTTGAAAATCTGGAAGATTTCTCAGCCGGATTACATGATATCGGCATCCACCCCCGTTCGCAGGCACGCATCTTGTCAGGCATCCGCTCTTTCTACCGTTTCCTCATTATGGAAGATTATCTGGAATCCGACCCAACAGAATTACTGGAATCCCCCCAGACAGGTTTCAAACTGCCCGAAGTAATGACGGTGGAAGAAATAGACTTATTGATAGGCAGCATAGACCGCGGAACCAAAGAAGGTCAACGCAACAGAGCCATATTGGAAACACTTTACAGTTGCGGACTACGTGTTTCCGAACTCTGTAATCTGAAATTATCCGAACTTTATTTTGAAGAAGGCTTCATCAAGGTGGAAGGGAAAGGAAGCAAACAGCGGCTGGTCCCTATTTCACCGCGTGCCATCAAGGAAATCAGGCTCTACTTCACCGACCGTAACCTGATGAAAATAAAGCCGGGATTTGAAGATTTTGTCTTCATCAGCAATTTCGGGAAGAACATCTCCCGCATCATGGTTTTCCATATCATCAAGGAACTGGCAGAGCGCATCGGTTTGAAAAAAAAAATCAGTCCTCATACCTTCCGCCATTCTTTTGCGACACACTTGCTGGAAGGAGGCGCCAACTTGCGTGCCATACAGTGTATGCTTGGACACGAAAGTATCGGGACCACAGAAATTTATACACACATAGACCGCAATATGTTACGCAGTGAAATCATAGAACACCACCCCCGTAACATCAAATTCAGAGAAAAAGGTAAATAAAGGTTCTATATTCTAAAATATTTTAAGATAAATTGAAAAAAAAGCAGGCTAAGAAGCTAGCACATAATAGAGTTTTTCCTATCTTTGTCCCCAAAGAGACGCACAAAAACGTACTATAGCGAATTTTACATTACAAACGTTAAATTAATAAAGTAACTATGATTAAAAAGTTGTATTTGCCCTTAGTGGCTTTATTGGTCCTTGCCCTGTCATCATGCGGCAAGATGGGAGAATTGTCTTCTGACTATTTCACAACTAACCCTGAAGTGCTTGAAGCAATCGGTGGTAAAGTGCCTGTGACAATTAATGGTAAATTCCCCGAGAAGTATTTCAAGAAGAACGCAACTGTTGAAGTTACCCCTGTTCTGAGATGGAAAGGTGGCGAAGCTAAAGGCCAGCCTGCTGTATTCCAAGGAGAAAAAGTAGAAGGAAACAATCAGACTATCGCTTACAAAGCAGGTGGTAGCTATACGATGAAAGCTTCTTTCGACTATGTTCCCGAAATGGCAAACTCTGAACTTTATCTTGATTTCAAGATTACAAAAGGAAAGAAATCATACACTATTCCTTCTGTGAAAATCGCTGATGGCGTTATCGCGACTTCTGAACTGCCTACTGCTGCCAGCTCTAACGCATCATACGCTAACGATGCTTTCCAACGCATTATTAAAGATGCTCAAACTGCTAACATCATGTTCTTGATCCAGCAAGCTAACTTGCGCAACAGCGAATTGAATTCTGACGATATCAAAGAATTCCATAAGAAAGTGGCTGAAGTTAATGCTGACACCAAGAACTACAAACTGAATAACATTGAAATTTCTGCATACGCTTCACCTGATGGTGGTGTGAAACTGAACACCGGTTTGGCTGAAAACCGTGAAGCAAACACAGAAAAATATATGGAACGCCAGTTGAAGAAAGGCAAGATTGATACTAACCTGGATGCAAAATACACTGCACAAGATTGGGAAGGTTTCCAAGAACTGGTATCCAAATCAAACTTGCAGGATAAAGATTTGATCTTGCGTGTTCTTTCTATGTACAATGATCCTGAACAAAGAGAAGCTGAAATCAAGAATATTTCTTCTGTATACAAAACTTTGGCTGACGAAATCCTGCCTCAGTTACGTCGTGCCCGTTTAACTGCCAACTATGACATCATCGGTCGTAGCGATGATGAAATCAACGAAGCATTCAACTCTGATCCTAAAGTATTGAGTGTAGAAGAATTATTGTACGCTGCTACACTGACTAACGACAACGCCCGCAAAGAAGCTATCTTCAACAAGACAACTCAACTTTATCCGAACGATTTCCGTGCTTATAACAACCTGGGTGAATTGGCATTCGCTGCCGGTGATGCTGCTAAAGCAGAAAACTACTTCAAACAAGCTGCTTCTAAGAACGCTAGCGCTCCTGAAGTAAACGCTAACCTTGGTCTTTGCGAATTGGTTAAGGGCAATGTTGCAGCTGCTGAAACTTACTTAGGCAAAGCTACAGGTGCTAATGCTGCCGGTGAAGCTTTGGGTAACTTGTATATCAAACAAGGCCAGTATGACAGAGCTGTCAACTCATTCGGTGACGCTAAGACTAACAGTGCCGCTCAAGCTCAGATTTTGGCTAAAGACTATAACAAAGCAAAAGCGACCTTGTCTGCAATCAAGAATCCGGATGCAATGACTGACTACTTGATGGCTATCGTTGGTGCTCGCACAAACAATGCTTCATTGGTAAGCAGCAGCATCAAGAGCGCAATCGCAAAAGATCCTTCAATGGCTGAAAAAGCTGCTAACGATCGCGAGTTCGCTAAATACGCCGACGCTATCAAATAATATAACTAGATATCATCTTGTCTAGTTTTTAGATGATTATTACTGTAACCGGAGGCTTCGTGATGAAGCTTCCGGCTTTTTATGTAAAATAACCTTCATTTATACCTGCCTTTAGCCACAAAATGCGTATTTTCGCAAAAAATATCTTGAAATGAAAAAATTACTATTCTTTCTTTTCACTCTTGTTGTGCTGGCAAGCGGCTGCGGCAAGAAAAATACATTCACCTTGGAAGGAAGCATTAAAGGACTTCCTTCACTTCCTTTGTGCAGGTACCTTACATGACCTTTATCTCGACCTTGTTGAAAGCGGCTGCGGCCCTTTTCATGCTCGTCATCCTGATGCTGCTGGTCCAGCTGGACCTGACGGTCTTCCAGACTATGGAAGTGCTGGCCCCCGGCTGGGGCTGGCTGGCCTTCGTGGCCCTGCTGGCCCTGGAGGCAGGCGCCGTGCTCTGGCTGGGCCTGGCCTGGTTTGCCCGTGCGCCCCGTCTTGTCCTGCGTGACGACCCCACGGAAGCCGAACGCCAGGCCTTTGCCCGGGAACTGGCACGCCGTCTGAAAAAGAATCCCCACGTCCGCGCCGCAGGCATCCGCGCTACGGATGAGGATTTTCTGGAAAAGGCCCTCGACGTGCTGGACGCCCGTGCCGGGGAAGAGATCCGCAACAACGCCAAGCGGGTGTTCCTGGGCACGGCCCTGTCCCAGAACGGCCGTCTGGATGCGCTCATCATGTTCGTCTCGCTGGCGCGCATGATCTGGCGGGTCTCCGGCATCTACAACCAGCGTCCCACCCCGGCGGAGCTGTGGAGCGTCTACAGCACGGTCTCCTCGGCCACCTTCATTTCCTTTTCCATCGAGGCCCTGGACATCCCCCGGACCATCACCGAGAGCATGAACGAGCTGCTGCCCGCGGTCACGCCCGTCATGGCGGCCTCCAGCGTGCCGCTCATGGGGCCCATGATGCAGCAGTGCACGTCCGCGGTCATCGACGGGGCGGCCAACTGCCTGCTGGCCATCCGGGCCGGTGCATGTACGGCGTGAACGCAGGCGTGCCCAAAACGCTGGTGCGCCACCTTGTCCGGTACGAAGCCGACATTGCCGCCACCCCGGCCCTGAAAGAGGTGCTGCTGGACATCCTCGACACCCCTGTGTCCCCCGAGCTGCTGCCCGCCAAGGACAACGGCGAGATCGCACAGCGCACCGAGGATCTGGTGGGCCCCTATGAACTGCACGACTTCTACCTTTATTATGTACTCCGCTTCGGCTTTGGCCCGGCAAAGATCTTCCGGCTGGCCAGGGCAGCCTTTGCGGGCCGGGAGGAATACCCGGACGCGGTGCTTTACAAGTGGCTGCGCAACTTCTACTGGCGGTTCTTTGCCCAGCAGTTCAAGCGCAGCTGCCTGCCCGACGGCCCCAAGATCGGCAGCGTGACCCTCTCGCCGCGCGGGGACTGGCGGATGCCCAGCGATGCCTGCGCCGCCCTGTGGCTGGCTGAGCTGGAACAGCTGTTCCCCCAGAAGGATGCCTGAGCCATGAAGCAGAAAAAAAATCTCTGGGTCAATTTACTGTTCGCCGCTGTTGTTCTGGTGATCGCGGGGGTGCTTTTTTACCTCCGCAGTGCCGGGCAGAGCGGCAGTACCCTGGGCGCGGAGCTGATCTACGGCGATGCGAACACGGTGCAGAAGCTCTCTCTGGACAAGGATGCCGTCTATGACATCGACACCGGCTATCTGACAGTGCACATCGAGGTCAAGGGCGGCGCGGCACGGTTCATTGATTCCCCCTGCCCTGACCACATCTGCGAAAGCTTTGGCTGGATCTCGCAGGAGGATCAGACGGCCACCTGCCTGCCGGCACGGGCCGTTCTGACCATCGTGCCCCTTGCCTGAGGACATGTCAAAAAGGAGAATTCCTATGTTTGATGAAACTTCCCGTTCCCACACGGACGATGACAGCACCCGGCACATCCACCGGGGCCACCGCCCACCGGAAGAAAAGACTGTGGAGGTGGACAGCGCGGCCTTTTTTGCGCCGGAAACTGCCGCTCCCACCCCGCCGCCTGCACCACCCAAGCCGCCGAAGCATACCGGCGGGCCTGCCCCGGAGTCAAAGCCCCCCCGCCGCAAGCCGGATGCAAATACTGGCGCGGCCAACCCGAAACGAGGTACTGTTTTGCTGATCCTACAAGCCATTCTGAGCATTGCGGCCTTCCTCCAGCTCTGTCGCACCCAGATGCTGCCCGCACTGTATCTTGTCATCATTGCGGCGCTGCTGGTGCTGTTCTGGCTGCTGGTCAAGCGCTGCCAGGAGTACAGCGCCCCCCGCAAGGTATCCCGGGTGTTCTCGGTGTTCCTGTGTGCCTTTCTGGCGCTGGGCTGTGTCTGGGCGCAGCAGGGCCTGAGTGCACTGGACAACGTGACCTCCGGCCTTGTCACCGGCACCGAGGCCAACAAGATCACCAAGGAGCCCTTTGTGGTCTACCTGAGCGGCGTGGACAACCGCGGCGAACTGACCGAAAAGGCCCGCAGCGATGTGAACATCCTTGCCGTGGTCAATCCCTCCACCAAACGGGTGGCACTCATCAACACTCCCCGCGATTACTACGTTGATCTGGCGGGCACCAACAGCAAGGACAAGCTGACCCACGCCGGTCTGTACGGCGTGGAGACCAGCATGGCAACCTTGGGCAACCTGTACGGGGTCAATGTGGACCAATACCTCCGCATCAACTTTGCGGGCTTCATCAGCATCATCGATGCCGTGGGCGGCGTGGATGTCTACTCCGATCAGGCGTTCACCTCGGTGGGCAGCCCCGGCTACTATGACCCCACCACCTTTGCCGAGGGCTGGAACCATCTGGACGGCAAGAGCGCTCTGGCCTTTGCCCGGGAGCGCCACGCCTTTGCCTCCGGCGATATCCAGCGCGGCATCAACCAGATGAAAGTCATCGATGCCATGATGAACAAGATCAAATCCCCCACCGTGCTGATGAGCTTCTCCAAGCTGATGGATGCTGTGTCCGACTGCTTTGTGACCAGCCTTTCTCAGGAGCAGATCTCCGCACTGGTGCGGATGCAGCTGGCAAGCCTGTCTGACTGGGACATCCAGAGCTATGCCGTGACCGGCACCAGCGGCAAGAGCTCCCAGTGCTACTCCGCAAAGGGTCAGAGCCTCTATGTGATGAAGCCGGATGAGAACTCCGTCACCCAGGCCAAGGAGCTGATCGCATCCGTTCTGGGCGGCGAGGGCACCGTGAGCGATACCCAGCAGACCCCCGAAAAGACCGAGGTATTCACCCCCACGGCTGACCCCAACGCGGGCACCTCTGTGAAGGAATCGCCCGACAGCGTCATTGTGGAGGAACCTGCCGAGAGCGTGCCTGCGGAACAGCCTGCCGATGAGCAGCCCGCAGAACCCACCCCCGAAGCGCCTGCCGAGAGCGAGGCTTCCACCGAAGCACCTGCCGAGAGTGAGGCTTCCACCGAAGCACCTGCCGAGAGTGAAGCCAGCAGTGAATCCACCGGCGGAGCAGAAACACCTTCTATCTCCCTGCCCACGCAGGAGCAGGTGGAATCTGCTGCCAACTCCCTGCATCAGGCCGCTTCCACCGTGCTGGATGCCCTGTTCGGTTCCAGCAGCAGCGGAGAATAAAACCGGATAAAACAGCACAAGCCCCGGGCCTTGCAAAAGGTCCGGGGCTTGTTGTCTGCTGATTTTACAGGGAAGCGCGATTACTCAGCGTCGCCCAGCTCAAAGGTCTTGACAGAGACAGTGCCGTTGCGGCCAGCCTTGTCGGTGCGCAGATACTGGCGGGTGGTCTCGCCGTTGCTGGTCACGTCAGCAACATAGATCTGCTCGGCCTCGGCCTCGATGGGGAACTCCTCGGCCATGCCCTTCATGGGCAGAGCGCTCAGGTCTGCGTAAGCGTCCTTCACCTTCCACAGCTTCATGGTGTCGCCGTTGGACAGGGTGAACTCGCCGTAGCAGTCAGCGGAGTAGGTGGTGCCGTTCACATCCAGATCCTCGGTGCTGACAACGCTGGCGGCAGCGGCCTCGCTCTCGGCAGCTTCGCTGGAAGCGGCCACAGAGGAAGCAGCCTCGCTGGAAGCAGCGGAGGATGCGGTGGAGGATGCACTATTGGAGCAGCCAGTCATGGCAACAGCCAGCACAGCAGCGGTCAGTGCCAGACCCAGAGTACGATTGATTCTCATGTGATAGTCTCCTTCTATTCTGAAACCATATCAATTCCTGCGCCCGGCGTAAACCTTGTACGCACCGGGCGTGCATGTGCTAGTCTACCACAACTGACTATATTGTTCAAGACTTTGCACAAAAAATAGCCCTCTCGGTCACGCTGTCGCATGACTGAGAGGGCTCATATTACTTCAGGATCTCCTGCAGCACGCTGTGGCCGTCCAGGCTGGAAGCATCCACACCCAGATATTCACACACGGTCTGTGCAATGGTGCCAAAGCAGAGCCGGGTGCCCAGATCCACACCGGGCTTCACGCCCTTGCCGCAGACCAGATACGGCACATACTCGCGGGTATGGTCGGTGGTCTTGGTGTAGGAGGGGTCGCAGCCGTGGTCGGCGGTGATCATCAGCAGGTCGCCCTCCCGCATCCCGGGGATGAAGTCGGCCAGGAAGCGGTCAAACTCGGTGGCGGCGGCGGCATAGCCGGGCACGTCGCGGCGGTGGCCGTAGAGCATATCAAAATCCACCAGATTCACAAAGGCCAGTCCCTCGAAATCCCGGGTCTGCAATGCCTTGGTGAAGGCGATGCCATTGGTGTTGCCAGTGGTCTTGATCTTTTCGGTCACGCCCTGTCCGTCAAAGATATCAAAGATCTTGCCCACGGCGATGACATCTCTGCCGGCCTCCTTCAGCAGGTCGAGCATGGTGGCACGGGGCGGCTTCAGGCTCAGGTCGTGGCGGTTGGTGGTGCGGTAGAAGGTCTCGGCGCTGCTGCCCAGGAAGGGCCGGGCGATGACACGGCCCACGCCGTACGCGCCCTTCAGCATCTCACGGGCGATCTCGCAGTAGCGGTAAAGCTCGTGCACGGGCACCAGCTCCTCGTGGGCGGCCACCTGGAACACGCTGTCGGCGCTGGTGTAGACGATGAGGGCATTTTCCTTCACGGCCTGCTCGCCGTAGTCCTTCAGCACCTCGGTGCCGGAATAAGGCAGATTGCAGAGGACTTTGTGGCCGGTTTTTGCCTCAAACTCCTGAATGAGCTCCTCCGGGAAGCCGTTGGGGAAGGTGGGCAGCGGGTTCGGGCTGACCACACCGGCGATCTCCCAGTGGCCGATGGTGGTATCCTTGCCCATGCTCTGCTCCTGCAGGCGGGCAAAGGCACCGGCGGGCGCGTCGGTCTTTTCGCCCGCGGTCACACCGTCAATGTTGAACAGGCCCAGCTTTTTCAGGTTGGGGCAGTTGAAATTGGGATGCCCTGCAATGGCCCCCAGCGTGTTGGTGCCCTCGTCGCCAAAGGCGGCTGCATCCGGCTCCGCGCCGATGCCAAAGCTGTCCAGTACGATCAAAAATACACGCTTTTCCATATGTTTTCACTCCATTTTCCTCCGGGGCTGCCCCGGAACAGTCGCACTTTTGCTTACCTTCATTATAAGCAAATCCCGCCGGTTATGCAAGCGCTTTGTGGTGGAAAGTTTTTTGTTCAAACCTGATGAAATCTTAGCAGTTTCTTTGCAAAGATTTTTCTTGCGCTATTGTATCCAAGAGCTTATAATGTATAGTGGTATGGTTTGTTGAAACAGCCATATTGGCGTATACTGCCGCCGCGGGCGCAAAGCAATCACTGCCCGCCAGAGAGCAGCCAGCTTGGGCTGCTGCGTCAAGATAGAGAGCATTATAGCGTGAACGTTGGAGGTATTTTATGAGAAAAACGAAGATCATCTGCACCCTGGGCCCTTCTACCGATAAGGGCGATGTCCTGCGCGACCTGATTGCAAACGGCATGAACGTGGCCCGTTTCAACTTCTCCCACGGTTCCTACGAGGAGCACGGCGGCCGTCTGGCAAAGCTGAAGGCGCTGCGTGAGGAGCTGGGCAAGCCCGTTGCCGCCCTGCTGGACACCAAGGGCCCCGAGATCCGTCTGAAGGAGTTCAAGAACGGTGTGGAGATGCTGGAAGCCGGCCAGACCTTTACCCTGACCACCCGCGAGGTGGAGGGCACCAAGGAGATCTGCTCCGTCACTTACAAGGATCTGCCCCAGGACGTACAGCCTGGCGGCACCATCATGCTGGACGACGGCCTGATCATGCTGCACATTGAGCAGGTCACCGACACTGACATCATCTGCACCGTGCTGAACAGCGGCAAGATCAAGACCAAAAAGGGTGTCAATGTGCCCGGCGTGCATCTGTCCATGCCCTACCTGAGCCAGAAGGACCGCGAGGACATCATCTTTGGCGTGCAGAACGGCTTTGACTTCATCGCTGCTTCCTTTGTGCGCACCGCACAGGATGTGTACGACATCCGCAACCTGCTGAATGAGTACGATTCCAACATCCGTATCATTGCCAAAATCGAGAACCGCGAGGGTGTGAACAACATCGACAGCATCCTCTCCGCAGCCGATGCCGTCATGGTAGCCCGTGGTGACCTGGGCGTTGAGATTGACTTCACCGAGCTGCCCGGCATCCAGAAGGACATCATCGACCGCTCCTTCTCCTTCGGCAAGCCCATCGTCACTGCCACCCAGATGCTGGACAGCATGATGGTCAACCCCCGCCCCACCCGTGCCGAGATCTCCGACGTGGCAAATGCCATCTACGATGGCACCTCCGCCATCATGCTGTCTGGTGAGACCGCTGCCGGTGACTACCCCGTGGAGGCTCTCAAGACCATGTCCGCCATTGCAGAGCGCACCGAGAACGAGGAGCACTACCGCGCCCAGCGCCACGCCGAGATCCAGATCAGCGTCAGCGATGCAACCGCTCATGCTGCCTGCCTGACCGCCAAGGACGTGAACGCTGCCGCCATCGTCACCGTGTCCGAGTCCGGCAACACCGCCCGTCTGCTGAGCAAGTACCGCCCGGAGCAGCCCATCATCGCCTGCGTGATGAAGGAGCAGGTGCAGCGTCAGCTGGCCCTGAGCTGGGGCATCACCCCGCTGATGATGCCTCTGGCACACAGCACTGATGAGCTGATCGAGATGTCCACCTCTCTGGCCAAGGAGAACGGCTACCTGCACAACGGTGAGCTGGCCGCTTGAGTAAGGAGCATATCTATGAAAATATTAGAGGCGAAGAATATTACAAAGATGTTTCCGGGAGTTATCGCCCTGGATTCAGTAGATGTAGCCTTTGAACCAGGAGAAATTCATGCGATCATCGGAGAAAATGGAGCGGGAAAATCCACCCTTATTAAAATACTTGCGGGAGTTTATCGCCCAGATAAGGGTGGAGAAATAAAACTAGGATGGACAGATACAGCAATTACTGATCCAATTGCATCTATACGTGCAGGAATTTCAGTTATATACCAAGACATAAGTCTGTTTCCCAATCTTTCAATTGAAGAGAATATATGCATTGGAAATGTAAAAGGAGCATTTATAAACCGCACCGAGCAAAGAAGAATCGCGCAGGATGCTCTGCGTATTTTAGGCATAGAGGTAAATCCATCAACTATGTTGGGAGATGTCAGTATTGGCGTACAACAGTTGGTAGCTATTGCTAAGGCAGTCCATTTTGATGCAAAAGTAATAATTATGGATGAACCGACGGCTTCTTTATCAAGCGCAGAAGTAAACCGTTTATATGAGCTTG
>OHBJ01003297.1_pt1 | contig 10659 bp, 7 predicted proteins | sample 1577241 | NCBI WGS metagenome assembly OHBJ01 (sample SAMEA3541594, study PRJEB24748) | human gut metagenome | biome: human gut; feature: human-associated habitat; material: faeces | place: China | collected 2012
CTTGCGCAGCTCGCTCAGGATGGCCTCGTACAGGGCCTTCTGGCGGGCGTCGATGGTGCGCTCGTCCGCCATGATGCGGAACGCACGCACCAGCGGCACACCGGCAGTCAGCAGGGTGCCCAGGTTGCGGCAGAAATCCGCCAGCACGGCGGTTTTCAGCGGGCGGAACGTCGCGAGGGCCTTCTGGGCCTCCTGCGCGTCGGTCATGTACAGGCCGTCATTGCGCAGCTTGGCGTAGAGTGCCTCCTCGCTGGGGGCCTCAAGCAGTCCGCGGACGGTCTTGCCCTTCTCATTGGTGGCAGTATAACGAAAACGTGGCATGAGGGAGATTCCTCCGAAAGAAATAGATGAAAGGCTGATTCCCTTGGCCCCCTCGCAGAGGGAGGCAAGGAGTATCACAAAAACGCGCAGTACCATTCCAAAACGGGCCCGCCAAACAGCATCGCAATCACGATGCCCGCACACAGAAACGGGCCGAAGGCGAAGTGGTCCTTCTTCCCTGCCTTTTTGGCGGCCAGCAGGTATATGCCGTACATACCGCCAAAAACAATGCCGAAAAACATCGCCAGCAGCGTATTCTGCCAGCCCAGGAATAGCCCGGCGGCTGCCATCAGCTTGATGTCGCCGCCGCCGAATGCACCGTCGATGACAAGGCAGAGCAGAAACATCGGCACACTGACACAGAGCGCACCGATGACGTGCGGCAGCCAGTCGGCAGGGGAGAGCAGCACGCTCACCGCGCCGAAGACTGCCAGCGCCAGATTCAGCCGGTCCGGGATGGTCTGCGTCTCGGCATCAATGAGCGAAACGCTCAGCAAGATCCCGCAGACCGCCAGCGCCAGCAGCGCGGCAAAAATGCGGTTTTTCATGGGGGCTCTCCCTCTCTGTCTCTATTTGGGAACACAACGGGAATATTATACGCGCACAGCCGGGCAAGCGTCAAGTTATTAAGAGGAAAAATGCCGAAGGGACGGAAAAGAGCGGCTTGCCGTACCCTGCCGTACGGGGCACGGTGGTCATGCGGGGCGGACAGGGTCGTCCGCCGTGATGGAATATCTACCGGTACCCGTGCGGTAGAGCACCAAGGCACTCACCGTGGCAGCGGGCAGCGTCGCGCGACAGCGCATCGCGGAAAGCTGTGGAGGCACAATCCTTTGAACCGGGAAAAACCGGGAAATCGGTTGCGCGTGGGACGGGTCAGCGCGAAATCACAGCCGACGCGCGTGAGGAAGTCTTGAAACGCAGTTTCAAGCGGCGTTTTTGGTGACTTTTGTCGCTGCTGACAAAAGTCACCCGCCGGAGGCAAAAAAAGAGGGGGTTCCGCGCCTGCGGACGTGGGGTACGTCAGGGGTGCGGCGGTCATGCGGGGCGGACAGGGTCGTCCGCCCCTACGACGGGACGTCGGGGACGCCGTCCCCTACAAAAGCCCGACCCGAAGTAAAACAAGGGAGACAGCCTTGCGGCTGTCTCCCTCTTATCATGTCATGCGGGTATATGGGTGGCTTACGGCTTATTTGTCGTACATCTCCACCAGCTTCAGCAGGTGCTCGTAGCGTGCCTTGGCTTCGTCCTCGTTGCGCTGGAACAGCACGTCCGCGCGCTCGGGGAACTCGCGGGTCAGGCGGCTGTACCGCGCCTCGTTCATCAGGAACTCCTGATAGCCGCCGGCGGGCGCCTTGGAGTCCAGCGTGAACTTCTTCTCGCCCTCGGGATTGTAGCGGAACAGGTTCCAGTAGCCGCAGTCCACGGCCTTCTTCATTTCCTTCTGGCAGTTCATCATGCCGCCCTTGATGGAGTGCATCTCGCAGGGGCTGTAGCCGATGATCAGGGACGGGCCGTGATAGGCCTCGGCCTCGGTGATGGCCTTGATGGTCTGCGCGGGGTTGGCGCCCATGGCCACCTGTGCCACGTACACATAGCCGTACTGCATGGCGATCTCGGAGAGGCTCTTCTTCTTGATCTCCTTACCGGCGGCGGCAAACTGTGCCACCTGACCGATGTTGGAGGCCTTGGAAGCCTGTCCGCCGGTGTTGGAGTACACCTCGGTGTCGAACACGAAGATATTCACATCCTGCTTGGAGGCGATGACGTGATCCAGTCCGCCGTAGCCGATATCGTAGGCCCAGCCGTCGCCGCCGAAGATCCACATGGACTTCTTGGCCAGATATTCCTTCTTGCTGAGGATATCAGCGGCCAGCGTGCAGGCGGCGCAGTCGCAGAACAGGGCGCCCTTGGCCTTCAGCTCGGCAGCGTGCTCCGCAAACTGCGGCATGGCGGCCAGCTCCTCCACGGTGCAGATGCTCTCCTCCAGCGCCTTGACGTAGGCCTTGGCAGGCTCGGCGTTGGCGGTGCCGTCGTTCATGGTGTCCAGCCACGCCTGGGCAGCGGCCTTCAGCTCGGGACGCGCCCACTCCACGGCGATCAGCTGGCGGGTCTCGTCAGCCAGATCCTCGCGGATCTTGTTCTGACCGGTGAACATGCCCAGACCGTGCTCGGCGTTATCCTCGAACAGGGAGTTGCACCATGCGGGGCCGTGGCCGTCCTTGTTGGTGCAGTAGGGAGACGTAGCCGCGGGACCGCCCCAGATGGAGGAGCAGCCGGTGGCGTTGGAGATATACATGTGGTCGCCGAACAGCTGGGTGACCAGACGCCATCCCATTACAAAGCCGCAGAAATATCCTACGGGAAGCGAAATAACGAAATAGGCGATAAAGGCGATAACCATCATTAGTTTTACATCTGAAATTCCACGCAAAGCATTGGCGAAAGTGATTTGAAGCCCGTCGCCAAACTGATAGACAAGGAAAGGAAAAATTAAAGATGTCACCATAGCAACCACTTCCTGGCTGTCGGTAAACCAGCTTCCCAAGTAATTCCGGCAAAGGAAGACAATCAAAGAAAGCACAACGCCCAATGTCATCATCAGATGAAAACCTGCATAGGCAGAACGACGTACATTGATGATGTCATTCTGACCTTTGAAGTTACTGACACGAACAGCCACAGCAGCACCCATACCGTAATACATCATAAAGGTAAACTGCGAAATAGCCAACATCACCTGATGAGAAGCCAAAGCGATCGTACCTAGCCAACCGATCATGATAGCACTCAAACTAAAGGAGGCTGTCTCCATTCCCATCTGGAAAGCAATCGGCCATCCTAGTCCATTCAAGCGTCCAAATACTGCACGTGACCATCCCAAACGGAAAAAGCCAATCTTATAACGGACGAAACGCGGACTACGCATAAAGATGATTATAAATACAATCACCATCACAATACGCGAAAACAACGTACTAATACCTGCTCCCAACAAACCTAATTCGGGCAATCCGAGTTTACCGTAAATCAGGATATAGTTTCCTATGATATTCAAGACATTTCCTCCAAGCAATATCCACATGGCGGTTTGGGTATCCGTTATTCCGTCTGTGAATTGCTTGAATCCATTGAAAAGCATGACAAACACTAATGAAGCAAGCAAAACAAGGTAATACGGTTTAATCAGAGGAATCAATTCTTCCGGCTGTCCGAGATGCTCGATATTCAGATAAAGAACAGTCATACATATAGTCAGCAGCAATGCAACCATCAGATTTGCCAACAAGCTGTTGCGCAATGCCTGTCCGGCAGGAGCATACTGATGAGTCCCATACAGCCCTCCTACAATGGGAGTCAGTCCATACGAAAACCCTGTACTGAAAATAATCGCCAGATTAAACACATTATTTACGAAGGAAGCTGCTCCCAGCTCAATCGTACTATGATGTCCGATCATTAACGTATCCGCAAATCCGAGAACGATCACTCCTATTTGCCCGATCACAATCGGTAGTCCGAGAAAAATTAGTGCTTTATAATGCTCTTTATATGTACTATAAATATGTCTCATTTACTTTTCCGTTACCTAAACGTATCTCCATTTTCAGGCAAAGGGACTTTCCCCTTTCACTGATAAATTATAAAAAAGGGAGAATTTAATTTTGTTGTTTCTTATAATATAGTATTACTCCGTTCTCCTTACGGAAAGCAGATTGAGCTACCGCCCGCAATTGTTCAGCCGTGACAGACCGATAACGATCGACCTCTTTTTCCATGTCCTCCGCCCGGCCAAGCAATTCGTACCAAGCCAGGTTGGTTGCCACATTCAAATAATTGATGTTGCCGAATATCTGGGTGGACTCAAATTTGTTCTTCACTTTTTCCAGTTCCTGTTCGTCAACCAATTCTTGCTGCAACAGTTCCAGTTCTTCCCGCACTGCCGCTTCCGCCTGTTCCAGGGTGACACCTGCCGAAGGTTTACCACTAATATGGAATAACCCCGCATCTACACTGCCGGAAATATAAGCATCTATACTCGAAAATAATTGTTTCTGTTGTACCAAACGCTGGTTCAACCGGCTGGAACGTCCGTTGCTCAACACATCCGACAAAATATCAAATGCATAATAATCCGGATGGCAATGGGCAGGCATGTGGTATGCCATAAATAAAGAATCGAGAGGAACATTTCTCTCTACCGTCAGCCGCCGTTCTTCCGTCTGTTCCTGTTCTTGTGGCAGGTTCCGTTGAGGAACTTCCCGACGAGGAATAGAGCCGAACCATTTTTCTGTCAAAGCAACCGCCTCTTCGAAAGAGATATTACCGGTCACAGCTAATATGGCATTATTAGGAGCATAAAAACGGAAAAAGAATGCCTTCACTTCTTCCAGCGTAGCATTGGCAATATGCGACAACTCTTTTCCGATAGTAGGCCATTGATAAGGATGCGTCTGATAAGCCAGAGGACGCAAAAGATGTCCGATATCCCCATAAGGCTGATTCAAACATCGCTGTTTGAATTCTTCCATTACTACTCCCCGCTGTACCTCCAGACTCCGTTCGCTAAAATCAAGACTCAACATCCGGTCGGATTCCAACCAAAAGCCGGTTTCTACATTCTGACGAGGTACAGTGAGGTAGTAATTGGTTATATCATTATTCGTCCAGGCATTATTCTCTCCACCCGCCAATTGAAGCGGCATATCATAATCGGGAATATTCACCGACCCTCCGAACATCAGGTGTTCGAACAAATGGGCAAAACCGGTATGTTCGGGATCTTCGTCGCGAGCTCCCACATTATATAATATATTAAGGGCAACCATCTGCGTACTTTCGTCCTGCGAATGTACCAGACGTAACCCATTATCAAGAATATGCCTGTTGATTTTCATATATTTCAGTCAAGTATTGTCACCTTTGTTATTTTTACATCTTCTTCGGGACGATCGCTACGGTCGGTTTTCACCTGCTGGATTTTATCCACAATATCCAGACCTTTCACTACTTCGCCGAACACAGTATATTCGCCATCCAGATGCGGAGTTCCTCCCACCGTTGTATAGGCTTCAATCTGTTCCGGAGTGAAATGAAATTCCGGTTGTTTAGCTGCCATTTCCTGTGCCTCTGCAAACAACTTTTCCTGCAAATCATAAAGACCGTTTTCGTCATTTGCTTTTCGCATCTTATAAATTTCCTTCATGTGTTTCTGTGCCAGCGTATTGAAAATAACATTAATCTTATTCTCATTCATCTGGCTTTCCATACCCAGCAAGGTAGAGTCATTGAACACCTTACCTGTCACGATATAGAACTGACAACCGGAAGATTCTTTCTTCGGGTTCACATTATCCCCCTGGCGGGCAGCGGACAGGGCACCTTTCTTATGGAAATATTTAGGATATACAAATTCAGCGGGAACAGTATAACCTACATCTCCCGTACCCAGCATTTTTCCTTTCGGTGCATTCTTTGAGTCCGGGTCACCAGCCTGAATCATAAAATCTTTGATAACACGATGAAACAGTGTGCCTTCATAAACACCGTCCTTCACCAGTTTGATAAAATTATCACGATGTTTCGGTGTCTCATTATATAGTTTCACCTCGATATCTCCTACAGTTGTCTCAATCTTTACCAACGTTTCTTTATCCATGTCTCCTCCTTTTTTTGTTCCGGTTTTGCAGGCAGTAAGTCCGCAAAACGATATAGTTAATAATATCAATGTAATCTTTTTCATAACGCTTTTATTTAATTTAAGTTTGCAAATATACCACTTTCGCCTAAATCATCTTACCTTTGTGACTTAAAAGAATCAAAACCTGACACAATGAAAGCCATATTAATAGTCGAAGATGATATAACTTTTGGAATGATGCTCAAAACCTGGTTAGGCAAAAAAGGATTTGAAGTATCATCAGTGAGTAATATAGCACGTGCCCGAAAGCATATCGAAAGCCAGACTGTTGACTTGGTATTATCCGATTTACGATTACCCGATTACGAAGGCATTGATTTGCTGAAATGGATGAATGACCGGGGACTGGATATTCCCCTGATTATCATGACCGGTTATGCGGATATTCAATCAGCGGTACTGGCCATGAAACTTGGTGCACGGGATTATATCGCAAAACCTGTCAACCCGGAAGAATTATTAAAGAAAATATCAGAAGCTCTACAAACAGAGAGAACGCCAACAGCTCATTCCGCAGCCAAGATGTCTTCGAAAAAAGTCTCTCCCGCCTCATCCAAAGAGACAACAGAAACTCGTCGTGCCTATCTGGAAGGAGAAAGTGATGCTGCCAAGCAACTCTACAATTATGTAGGCCTGGTAGCTCCTACTAATATGTCCGTACTCATCAACGGTTCTAGCGGAACAGGTAAAGAATATGTGGCACACCGTATTCATCAACTTAGCAAGCGTAGCGACAAACCGTTCATTGCCGTAGACTGCGGTTCGATACCTAAGGAATTGGCAGCCTCCGAATTCTTTGGTCATGTAAAAGGCTCGTTTACGGGAGCATTGACGGATAAAACGGGAGCTTTCGTTGCAGCCAACGGTGGCACTATCTTTCTGGATGAAATCGGAAATCTCAGCTACGAGGTGCAGATACAACTACTCCGCGCCCTGCAAGAGAGAAAAATACGTCCGGTCGGTTCTACACAAGAAATATCCGTGGATATCCGTCTGGTATCGGCCACCAACGAAAATCTGGAACAAGGAATCGAAAAGGGAACATTTCGCGAAGACCTTTATCATCGCATCAATGAATTTACCCTGCGAATGCCTGACTTGAAAGAACGGAAAGAAGATATCCTGCTATTCGCCAACTTCTTCCTTGATCAGGCAAACAAGGAATTGGACAAGCATCTGATTGGTTTCGACGCAAAAGCGTCACAAGCTTTATTGAGTTATCATTGGCCGGGAAACCTGCGTCAAATGAAGAATATCGTGAAAAGGGCAACCTTACTGGCGCAAGGCAGTTTTATTACATTGCTCGAATTAGGTACTGACTTACTGGATACTACTACAACTTGTACCACAAGCATGTCATTACGCAATGAGGAGACGGAAAAAGAACATATATTGGAAGCATTACGCCAAACCGGGAATAATAAAAGTAAGGCAGCACAACTGTTGAATATTGACCGGAAGACGTTATATAATAAACTGAAGCTATACAACATTGATTTATAGCATTCAAGTCAGCCCCAGACAACACACAAAACAACGATTGAATGAAACACATACGTAAATTGAAAGAAATGACATATTGCAAAAGCACACATTTGTGTACTTTTGCAATATAAAAGCCTTACGAATATTATCGCGCCATTGCATAAACATTAACACCATACAAATCAATATTATGAAGAAGTTTAATTTTATATGCCTTTCTATCCTCTATTCAATTTGTAGTTTTGCGCAACAGCAGAGTATTCCTGTCCCCAAGCCTCATCAACTGAAATGGCATGAAGCCGAAATGGGAGCAGTCTTTCATTACGACTTGCATGTATTCGATGGTATCCGCTACGGACAAGGCAATAACCGCATCAACCCCATTGAAGATTATAACATTTTTAATCCAACCGAACTCAATACTGATCAATGGGTACAAGCAGCCAAAGCTGCCGGATGCAAATTTGCCGTACTCACAGCCACCCACGAAACCGGATTCGGACTTTGGCAAAGTGATGTCAATCCGTATTGCCTGAAAGCTGTCAAGTGGAAAGACGGCAAAGGAGATATAGTCCGCGATTTTGTAAATTCCTGCCGTAAATACGGCCTTCAACCGGGCATTTATATAGGTATCCGTTGGAATTCTCTGTTGGGTATCCATAACTTCAAAGCTGAAGGCGAAGGAGAATTTGCCCGTAACCGCCAGGCGTGGTATAAACGCTTGTGCGAGAACATGGTAACAGAGCTATGTACACGTTATGGTGATCTCTATATGATATGGTTTGACGGCGGAGCTGATGATCCACGCGGTGACGGTCCTAACGTAGAACCTATTGTGAATAAATATCAGCCCGACTGTCTTTTTTATCACAACGTTGACCGCGCAGACTTTCGTTGGGGTGGTTCGGAAGCAGGTACAGTAGAGTACCCTTGTTGGTCTACCTTCCCCTACCCATACAGCCACAGTAATGCTACCGAACCCGCACGTAACCACAACATACTATTAAAACACGGCGATAAAGACGGCAAATATTGGGTACCGGCTATGGCAGATACTCCATTACGTGGAGCAAACGGGCGTCACGAATGGTTTTGGGAACCGGATGATGAAAATAACATCTACCCATTGGATGCACTAATGGACAAATACGAGAAATCAGTAGGAAGAAATGCAACTCTCATCCTCGGATTAACGCCTGATCCGACCGGATTGATTCCCATAGGAGATACGCAACGACTGAAAGAAATGGGAGATGAAATAAACCGTCGTTTTTCTTCCCCCATAGCGAAAACTTTAGGGCAAAAAAAGAGCCTGACTTTGAATCTCGGGAAGAAGCAAACTGTAAATTACTGCATCATTCAGGAAAATATAAAAAACGGAGAACGTATCCGTCAATATAAGATAGAAGCAAAAGTTAATGGGAAATGGCAGTCTGTCTGCTCCGGAGAATCCGTAGGGCATAAACGTATTGAGAAATTTGATCCGATAGAAGCAACCGCATTAAGACTAACCATTCCCGAGTCTGTTGCATTGCCCGACATTATCAATTTTAGCACATACTACATTAAATAAAAAGTACAAGAAGAAATCTGCAAATAACACCTAATAACTACCCCATGAATAAAAAGAAACTATTCCCACTCGCACTTGTGCCACTCGCAGCCACCAGCCTGCAAGCACAAAGCAACATTCAGACAGGGCGTACAGACAAACGCCCGAATATCATCCTCTTTATGGTAGATGATATGGGTTGGCAGGATACTTCCCTTCCTTTCTGGACACAAAAAACGCATTACAACGAACTATACGAAACGCCGAACATGGAACGACTGGCCCGTCAGGGAATGATGTTCACTCAAGCGTATGCCAGTAGCATCAGTTCTCCCACCCGATGCAGCCTCATCACCGGAACGAATGCGGCACGCCACAGGGTAACCAACTGGACGCTACAAAAAAACACCATGACAGACCGCAAAGACAAACAGCTTGCCGTCCCTGATTGGAATTATAACGGAGTAAGTCAGGTACCCGGTACTAACAACACCTTTGTAGGAACTTCTTTTGTACAAATCCTAAAAGACAACGGCTATCATACTATCCATTGCGGAAAAGCCCATTTCGGTTCCATCGACACTCCGGGAGAAGACCCGCACCATTGGGGATTTGAGGTAAACATCGCCGGACACGCTGCCGGAGGACTTGCCAGTTATCTCGGGGAAGAGAATTACGGACATACCAAAGACGGAAAACCAGTTTCACTAATGGCTGTCCCCGGACTTGAAAAATACTGGGGTACGGAAACATTTGTTACCGAAGCATTAACGCAGGAAGCTATCAAGGCACTAAACAAAGCCAAAAAATACAATCAGCCTTTTTATCTGTATATGGCTCAATATGCTATCCATGTTCCTCTGAATAAAGATATGCGCTTCTACGATAAATACAAGAAGAAAGGTATGACCGACCATGAAGCTGCTTATGCTACCCTTATCGAAGGAATGGATAAAAGCCTCGGCGACCTCATGAACTGGCTGGAGAAAAATGATGAAGCAGACAATACAATTATTATTTTTATGAGTGACAACGGAGGACTTGCAGCCGAATCCTACTGGCGTGACGGAAAGTTACATACACAGAATCATCCTTTGAATAGCGGCAAAGGTTCTACCTACGAAGGAGGTATTCGTGAACCTATGATTGTCAGTTGGCCGGGAGTGGTGAAGCCGGGTAGCAAATGTGACAATTACTTATTGATAGAAGACTTCTACCCTAGCATCCTCGAAATGGCAGGAATCAAGAAGTATAAAACAGTCCAGCCGATAGACGGGATCAGTTTTATTCCCCTATTGAAGCAAACGGGAAATCCTTCTAAAGGACGCAGTCTTTTCTGGAATATGCCCAATAACTGGGGGAATGACGGTCCCGGAATCAATTTTAACTGTGCAGTTCGCAATGGCGACTGGAAGTTGATTTATTATTACGGAACCGGTAAGAAAGAGTTATTCAATATCCCTAATGATATAGGTGAAAGCAACGACTTAAGTGCACAGCATCCTGACATCGTGAAAAGGCTTTCTAAAGAATTGGGAAACTATCTGCGAAAAGTAGAGTTCCTGCTGGCGGAGCCAGGTGTCCATTACCATGCTGTGCG
>OHBJ01003300.1_pt1 | contig 10655 bp, 5 predicted proteins | sample 1577241 | NCBI WGS metagenome assembly OHBJ01 (sample SAMEA3541594, study PRJEB24748) | human gut metagenome | biome: human gut; feature: human-associated habitat; material: faeces | place: China | collected 2012
ATTTACACTCGGATATTTCTGATTAGTTTTGGTTGTTCTATGGTTATAAATACAGCCATAAAAAATATTCGTACCTAAGAAATATACAGAATCAGGAAATAGAACTTTTTTAAGACTGGAGCAACCACCAAAAGCACTTGTTTCAATTCTTTTGGCTGTAGGCATTATTGTTACTGATTCCAGATTGGTACATCGGTCGAAAGCTCCGTATGGCACCCCAGGCTCACCAGGATACTCTGTACGTGCGTTTGCATTAGTGAAATATTTCAACTCATTAAAAGATGTAATTTCCAAGTTCTCTTTGAACTTAGTATTAATAGTTGTTATCCCTGCAGCCTGTTCAACGGTCAATTCTCCATCACTACCCCAATTCCTCACACATATATCTTTTACGACTTGATCTTTGAAATCAACACAAGCTTCTCCCGTCATATTAAACAAAATATTAGGGAAGTAACTTTTTAAATCATACAACATATCTGGCGAATACTTATCTGTACATAGTACTTTCCCTGATAATACAGGTATAATGTTATCATCTCTTTCTCCACTTTCATTTATTCCACGATATCCATTCTCAGCTAATGATAACAGAGTTTTTAATATTTCGTTCGTATAGAATTCTTCATCAAATCCTACAGCCCTAATATATTTAAGTAAATGTTCCTTGACTGAATATATGGATTGTATTTTCGAAAGAATATTATTATTAGTATTACAATTTTCTACCCAAAAATCTACAATCTCAGACTCGTTATTAATGGTAAGAATAGCATTTGAATAACCCACCATATGTATACAGCTAGATCCGTTATTATAAGTAATATTAACGAGATTATCGTTTGCGGATGGCATGAAATCAATAGTATCGTCTGAATCAATCAGTAAATCAGTTATATGTGTGCAATCAGACAAGTCTAATGCAACCATACTACCAGCAAATGCCGTTGTGTTCAATATCCGCAGTGTCTCAGGAAATGCAATAGAACTAAGTTGCGAACAACCTGTAAATTCATTTGTTAATGATTCAATCTTACTTAAAGATAACTCTTTAAACGATTTGATACCTGTTCCTGCAAAAATAATTCCTAGTTCAGTAATATTTCCCATTTGTCTTTTGCTTGTTCCTATACCGTCACCCCAATTTTCTGCGCATAACATTGTTACAATATCATCTGCAAAACGAACATAAAATTCCCCATTGATATTTAAGGTTAGTCTTGTGAACATTGCTCTGAGCGCTTCTACAGTATCTCCATAAACACTCGCATTGATGTTGAGAGTTCCATCTAACACAGGTAATTCATCTTCTCCGGAAAGCCCTTCACTACTTAATCCACTATAAGTACCGTTTGTCAGGTCAACCAATTTGTCTAATATGAACGAGTTATTGTATGACTCTTCAAAGCCAACGGCTCTAATCCTCTTCAATGCATGGTTATCTCCTTGTTCCATTTGTGCATTCATTATATCAACAAGAATTTTCATAGGTCGAACCAGTGCGCAATCAACAATGAAAAAGTCACTGATCACTGTCTTGCACAAGTCAATCCCGATTCCATCATCTGTAAGAAGAGGATAATTAGACAATGACAAGTATTGATTAAATCTGCTGTATTCAACTACACGAAGTCCTCCACCCGACGGCAGCACAATCTGCGCCAAAGAAGTACCGTCTGCATAAATTTCTTGCAAGTGCTCGCATGCGGTTAAGTTCAATGTACCGGACAAAGTGGTAATATTCGATAATAGCAATCTCTGAAGGCTCACACAATTCGATAATGTCAAAGAGGATATTGAAATGATAACCGGATTATTTTTGCTTCCAAGTCGTATATCCCTTAGCATTCTTCCTTGAATAATCATAGATCCAGTTACATTCTTATTGTACCAATCACCTATATCCTGCAGATATGATGCTCCCTGTATTGCATTCTGCTGATCACCGGAGCCCGAAAGTTCAATTTCCATTTCACACACTTCTCCAGCTTTCGTTCTCTTTCCTTGTATGATACTTGTACCGTTCGCAATTGCCGGATACATATCCATTGCGGGTGTCAACTGATATTTAATCGTGTTACCTGCAGCACGTACAGTAATTGTATCGGTTCCAGAAGCCGAGAATAGTCCGAAGTTATACTTCGACATCATATACAAAATACGCTTAGTAATCCACCTCTGCTCCGCCAGATAATGATCGCCTAAACTTTGAGTAATCGGATCAGTATCATTTGAATAAATACCTGCATTATAAGCTAATTTACCATTTTCATAACAATACTTAGCATCAGCATTATAACCGTCCGACGGGAAATATTCCTGCGCTTGGTCAAAGAAATACTTTTTGTAAAACGCGTATATCTTTTCAAGGTCATTTCCACTCTTTAAACCTCCGAGCGATTGCATGGCTGCCATAGATTTGCGCATACTTATTATCTTCTCCTCCGGGAAAGCAAGTTCCATCAAGTTAAAAAAATTATTTGTTTCTCCGTTCCATACAGCCGCCCCGGTCTCATCCAAATCATGAGTTTCAACACTGTACTCTTTATCCGGTAAACCACGATTGGTTGTATCAAAACGAGTATCAGCATCATCAACACGCCATCTCCATTTTGAAGTTTCGATTCCAAAGCTATACGGATAGGTGTTCTTTGCTCGTTCGTCTGTTCCAGCATTAAACTCTACATTGTTCATAAAGTACAAACAATCATCGATATCCCAGTACAAAGCGGCTTCCTTTCTGAACTTAGCCACACGGGCATTGATAAAAAGGGTATTCAGACTATCATTTGTTTTATTCTCAATATCAGCAGAAGCAAGTCCATAATCTTTGTCTACCAGTTGAGATACCAGATTAATTGGTCCTTCTCCAATGTCCGATGGTATAAACAAACCTACCGACGCCTCATAATAATAGACATCAAACCGATGCGAATCACCAACTTTTGCAATCCAAAACTCATAAGGCTGCGTACGATATATATCCAGGTCATCATTCAGTTCATCGGGAGTACCATCGAATGGAAGCAAACGGGGGGAACATTGATAAACGTGATTGTAGGTTGGAATCCAGTTGACTATATTTGCTATATCTCCAGCTCCAAAACCGAAAGAGTTGGCACCATTATACTGCCATGCTTCTTTGTCCTCATCGTATACGACTCTCCCGCTATCAGTATTCCACGGAACACGAAACAAAGTCAGAAGAGGCGAGTTATCAGAACCTTCGATAGACAAAAGATCAGGAAAATAGTCCGTATCATAGCCGAACGTATATTTATCCCCTTTATCCGGTCCGAAAGTATATAAACCCTTGAAAACATATACAGGTTCTCCGTCGTCATTAATTGACTTTTCAAAACAAAAGAAAGGAAGCTCGTATACTGATACACGTACATCCGAATACCCCTCCCTCTGCATTGCTTCGTTCGACAAACCTACTTGTTTATATAAATCAGTGTAAGAATTGACTGCGCCGATTTTATGAGATTGCATGGAAGAGGCAAAATTCTTTTTTGCTGTAAATTTCTGTCCTGCCGGAATCCAAGGTACCATCTGCCATACTTTTTTACTGGTACTTCCATCAGCATGAGTAATGACAGACAAATTCTTGTCTAGTTGATAACGGGTATTCCATATCCAGTATTTCATAGATGAAGTACCTTGTCCTTTTGCAGTGACATCACTGATAGATACATTCCACTCCGGATGGTCGTAGAAGTAAACGTCAAGGGTACCAATACGTTGCGTCTGGTCAGCCATACTTGGAATCGTATTGTCAAACACTATGACATTATATTGGTCAACCGTATTATCGAAGTCTATTTCAGAACCGTTTGTATCAAGGATGTCATTCTCTGTTTTGAAACTATTTTTTTCTTCTGCTGTAGAAAGCCAATTGACATAGTTCGTTTGTACACCTTGCGAGGTTAATGCCGAATCATATTCACGAATACCGTATACATCTACATCCGCATTATCAGAGCCTATGACAATCGTTCCGTTATGAGCAAAATAATCATTATTCTCATAAGTAAACTCACGGTTCTTAATTCCGTTTATATAGAGAATGCAGAGATTAAATCCACTATTTCCATAAGCATCCGGCATGATTGTAAGTGTCAGCCGGGTCCGCTTCTCTTCAAAGGTGTGAAGACTTTGTACATCCTTATCTTTTAGAGACTGTGAGTACATAATCACGTTGTCTGGATAAATATTCAATCCGACAAATAAATCTCCTGCAGGAGTAGAGACTGTGATAACCGGTTTTGAGAAATCAGTAACGTTAGAGATTTGATAGTCTATTTCAAATGTCTTGCCGGTCCGGGCACTCTCTTTTCCAAACGGACTGTAATTGATATCAACGCTTGATCCGGCAAGCAGACGGAGCGTTTTATACCCTAGATTATCGTTTGTCCATCCGTCGTTTCCCCAGTTTATTCCATTCCATATAGCTTCGATCTGCGTTCCGTCGACTTCATTAATCATACATTCCCTATTTCCTTGTCTGTTGGTACGTGTTTTAGGGTTGATATACATCACAGCTCCTGCTACGGCAGAATATCCCAACGAGTTATTCACGGGAAACTCTAATGGATCGGTAAGCAGAACGCCGCTATCTTTGACATTAGCAATAATAGAGAAATCCTGATTATCTATTGTGTCTATTTCAAGAGGCAATGAGAATGAATACTTAGTAGAGGTAGAAATGCTTTCTTCAGTAGAACTGAATACTACTTCATTCCCCTTCGTAATCTCAAACAAGGCAGAAGTACTAACATTATCACCATCATACATCGTATAATCAAACAAGATGTTTTCACTCCAGTTGGTTATTCTTTCCGCCACATTATTGATAGCGATCAGTTTAGCCTGCTCACCGGCGACTGCACATATCACATTAAATGATAGGGTCTTAGTACGAATACTACCGTCCGCATTGGAAACATAAGCCGATATCTTAAAAATTCCGCTCTTTTGTGGATGTGGAATAGAGTAATTGTAAGCAGTTTCGACATAAACTCCCGTGCCCAACGCTACTTCATACCCTTCAGAATAATCTGTTCCGGAAATGTTCACATACAGACTTTTAGAAACATTCCCTGATATATTGAACGGAACTGTAATGTCATTATTAAATGCCGTCCACCATTTAAAGTTTACTGCGCTAATGGACAGAGACGTAAGCTGCACAGCATATACAAATGCGGGAGTTGTTACCTCAGTCACTTCTCCGGTAACTTTGATCATGACATTATTAGCTCCGGATGTCAGAAACTCGGCAATATCCGTTTTGAACGGAACACTAGAATTGATATACAATTGTTTCACTATAACATATTCAGAGTTAATGTTATTCTTGACCGAAATCTGGCACATACCACGTTCTCCTGTGTCTTCATATGGTTCATTAGAGCTATATCTTTCCTGGCTGATAAAGGTAAAATCCAATAAACAAGGCTCTCCCTTACTAGCAGAAATATTTTTCGATTCCAGGTTATTTGTGATACGAATATTCCGTTGCACACCAGTACCGCCACCACCTTCTCCATGAGTGGAGATATAATTCATTAAGTCAGAAAAAGTGGTAATGATAGAACCGTCCTCAGCCGTTCCGGTAGGAATAAAGCATTCCGCAGCCGGTTTCCATTCATTGTCCCTATACATCAAAACGGAACCATCTTCTGCTATATCAGCTTCTTGAGACACATTGGTCAATTCTCCCATTGAAGCAGCACCTTTTATTTCAGAAAGTAAAATCAGGGTCTGCCATTCTCCATCCTCTCCCATCTTCCATTGCAATTCTGTTCCGTTAGACTGAAGATAGACATTTTCTCCATTATCACCTTTATCTCCCGGATCTCCCTTCTCTCCTGTCTGACCCGGATCTCCTTGATTTCCCTGTTCTCCCTTTTCTCCCTGAGCAGACACCCGATTCCCTAAAGAATCAGTTATATCTTTCCATGTATTCCCGTTATCTTCCGATACTTGCCAATAGCCTGACGAAATTCGAAAGACAGGTAAAGCTGCCAATTTACCTTTAAGTAGTTCCAACGGAGTACGGACAACATCAAATACCGATCCGGATTGGCGTACACACGGGAGAGAGTTAATTCCCTCTATCGAATCAACAAGAGGAACTTCATCAACTCCTACAGAGTCGAGTTGCAGGCGTCGCTTCACGTTTTGAGCTAGTACGTCCAGTTGCGACTCAGGCAGCATTCCTTGAGATTCCATCAACGAAAATACAGCCGTTACTATATCATTAATTTGCTCTTGTGTCAGTTCCATATTATTCCTGTGTTAGTTTTAATAAATTTAAAGCAGCCTTCTTTGCAGATACCAGAATGGTACTTGCATTAGAGAGGGCATATATAATAGCACTGATTTGTTCATCAGGGATTTCAAGCTCTCCTTCGGAATGATAAATGTTGCGTGCTGTTTCATCAACACCGATATCAGAAGTATTCTGATGAATTGCATTACCTACTGCTTTGGCGATATCCATTTCCTTGTATTCACCAAATGTCACTTCTACTTTTGCTTTTGTAAAATCTACTTTCATAATTTTTCTTATTAATAAATCATTTATTAAGCAGGTCTCCCGAAAATTATAACCATAAAATAAGCGGGTTTTGCCTTATCATTATTCCCAGATCTAAACAATATCCGAAAAACATTATTTTCAATGCTAGTATAAGATGGAATTGCTTCATGGTATCCATCCACCCAATTTACTGATGGCATTGCCAAGAAATAATAATCTGTATGTCCAAGGTTATGGTAAAATTCATACTCCCGTTCTGCGTTTAATGCAATACGGTTAATAGAAATACCATTTCCCCATTTCCTATTAAGGTTAATGCCACTATTGGTAGTATAAATCTCGACACACCCAAGTACACCGGGCATACACCAAGTATCTCCAGCTTCTGATAATTTCCATTGGCATCCTCCAGAAGCAACAAGAGCATAATTAGCCTTTCCTCCATACTTATAATCATATGTAGAACTGCCATAAGCATTAATCTTGACAGCTATATTTTCATCGTCACCTGATGCCTGAAACATAGACGCTGTTTCAAATCCTGCAATAGAAGGTATGCCATTACCGAGTATCGCTTTCCTTATGGCGGTTAAAGTTTGATTTCCTGATGTCCGTGTTTTTTGTGTTTCAATACTAATAAACGCATCTGCATTACTATAATTTGACAATCCGTATCCATCTATCTCAAACCCTCCAATTTTTCCTCCCTTAGCAGTCATATATCCATTTTCAATACTAAACCCCTTATTATCAGTAGCAAAACCTTCTAGAGTTATCTTATCAGCTACCAGTTTAATTTCACCATCACCACTTTCATTGATAGCAGCAATGATCGAAGCTGCATTAACGACTTCCCCACCTTCTGTCTTCTTCACCAACAGACCAATGGACGTGCTAGTCTGGTCAATAGTCGTCTGATTCTTGACAATCCATTCACGGGAGGCTTCTACTCCCAGGTTAGCAAGCTCGTTGCGTGCTGTTACATACTCCTTGAATAAAGGATATATCTGTTTGTCAGCGTCTAGCAAGGAGATCCTTTGTAATGAATCGGAACAGGGCTGTATTCCCACACGGAACGATGGTCCAATGGTAACTTCGCGCCAATGCTTTTGCAACTGCGTCCGGGTCGGCCGCTACATATTCATCAAGCAACTTGCTGTACTTCGGCTTTTCGTAAACACCCTTTAATATCCGGCGAAGCATACCGATTTGCGTTAATCTGTTCAGATTGCGCCTGATTGTTTCCGAATCAGCAATATCCGCGAAATCCGAATTCACAAAGATTGTGCCGTCGTCCGCACCGTTGATTCGCTCCTGTATCTGCTTGGAATATCCAGTTTTCATCCTGTTTTCCTCCCTTGCTCTGTCCCGAATATTATATAATATTCGGGACAGAATTTCAACTGGATTTGCGATCCTTATCTACATTATCTCCAAACAATCTGCACATAATCAAACAGCTGCCATGCCGATGCTCCTGTGCGGCATCATTTGTCCCGCTCCCGTAGAAGCAAAGTAATAATCGAGGCCTTTAACCTTACCAGTTTTCCAAAATAGAAAGAACCTCCAGCCAGGAATCCACCTCGCCGGCAGGGGCAGACCATAGGCGCAGGGCGATGATATTGATTGCCTGCGTGCGGAGCCGGTAATAGTGCCGGGCAGAGATGTCCAGACGGTACAGAAGCTCTTCGTGCATCAGCTTGTCCGGGCCGAGAAAGGTCATGTAGATGATGTCGTACATCTTGTGTCCGTTGACCGGTTTGGCTTTCAATATACTGACCGCATCGTTGAGCCGGTCAACCAGCAGGCGGGAGCGGCGTACACTCTCCATCCGGCCTTCCAGCTTTCGATTGTTCATCCCAAGTTCCAGGTCGATCCGATCCAGCAGCGTATCCAGATCCTTCAGAGGGCGATCCAGCTCCTCTGCTACGCTGGACGGGAAGCATTCCAGCGTCCAGAGAATGGTTCGGTAGTGCTGCAGCAGAAGAAGCGTGTTATGATACATGCTTTTCTTTTTCTCCTTTTTGGCTTGGCGGACTCTGTCATCATCGATAGACGAATCTCCCAGAATGCCGCGCTTTGTTAGAAGCTCAATAAATGCGGCAGATTGCTGCGACAGCTTGGTTTCCTGCTGTTCATAAAGCGCCTTTCCGGCACTGCTTTCGATTTTGCTCATGTTGATTCTCCTTTCCGGTTTCGTGAGTGCAAGAAAAAATCCGCGTAAGCACATGGCCCGCGGATGTGGTTCGCATCTATGCGGCGTAGTCTACTACTTACACCTCTGCAGTCATAGATACAGTTCTGACAATTCCAACACAGAGAAGTATACGCGCGTATTATAGGGGACGAAAGTGCAACGCGATTTTCTGATGCCTGTTCGGCATAATCAGTAGTTCTCATGATAATGATCCTGCGGCTATACCAAAGGATCATCTTGTTCAGGCGTGCATTGTCCGAGCCTCCAATATGCGCATTTCCGGCGCAAATACGCATTTTCTCAATAATGCGTTCAATTTCTGCGCAGGTGGGCAGGGAAGCCTCTGTATCCAGCGGATACAGTCTATTGAAAATGAGGCAGCCGTAGGAGCCCGGCAGACGGTGCAGAGCGAAGGCATCCCCATTCTTCTGAAAAAATCTCCACACCTTTGTCTTTTCCCAGTCCCAGCGCCGTCCCAAGGCTTCCAATGTCAAAGCGGCGCCAAGTCTCCCGAATTGAACGGCAGGCGCCAGATAAGAAAACGCATTGCCGGTCTCCTGCCAAACCGTGTGGCACCAGAGGTCCAGCCATGCATCTGATTCGCCGAATGTATAATGCTGATCCGCAAGGCGCTGCGTGATGTTGCGGGGAAGGCAGAGAAAGCCATAGCCGTCTGTTGCGTAGACTGCTCCACTCATGCATTCGGCGCCGGAGCATTTTACGACCCAATCGGTGACGACATATTCCAGCTTCTTTGTTTTCTCGTCAAGCGTGTAACGGATATACCCGAACCGGCTGAGCGTATTCATGATTTCCAGAGCCTCCGTGCGGCTTTTGACGCCCAGAATGCTCTTCAAGCCGACCACACCACCGGACCACATCCCTGGCATTACATCGTTTGTGTATCCGCAGTATTTTGCCCGACCCTTGCGAAATGCCGCCCGCGAGGCCAGCTTCGCCCAATAACCCATGATTCCCTTGCCGACCGGCAAATGAGCCCTGGGCAGCTTAACCCATTGGTATCTGAACAGGCATTTCGGCATGACGGGTTCCTCCTTTCTGCGACTGGATATAAAAACAAGGCAGCCCCGTTAATCAAGAGACTGCCCTTGCAGTATGTGGTTACTATATTCTTACTTGAAGTCCGGGTAACGATTCCTTCTGCACCCCTACGAGATACCAGTCGTTTCCGTACTCTATGCGAGTGGGTGCCCATTCGTCATTTATCAAGACCTCCATTGTAGTTCCGCAGTGCAGGCCGCCATAACTGTTTCCTTCCTCATACAAAACGTCAAAGCGATTTGTGGAGGAGTCATATATAAGTATCCCTTCTTTCATGTGGGCTTACCTCCTGACAAAGAATTTAAAAACATTTTCCCATAGTCATATTTTATGAAATTAGTACAAACCGCATCAGTGTCAATGCAGTTCATTTTTACTTAGGGGTGTTCATGAAAAAAACCCGCAAATTCACCTTGTGTTGACCCTTCAGTTAACCCATTTACTCACCCATTTACTCACCCATTTGTCCCGGTTAACCCATTTTTAGCCCTTATAAAATGGGTTAACCGAGGTCACATACGGTCAAAAACAGCGAAAGGCTTCAAAAGCAATCAGACGAAAAGGGTATAAGAAAACCCCGGAAAATGCTGATTTTCCGGGGTTTTTGAGCTTTTGAGTTGTAAATTTGCGTCCGATCAGCGCTTGGAGAACTGCGGTGCACGACGGGCGGCTTTGAGGCCGTATTGCGCGAGTTTTTGAGCTGTTTTTCCTTGATATTCCGGGCTTTTCCGGCTTTCTGCTTCTCAGTTATCCGGTGTGCGGACCATAAAAAACGACCCTTTTTCATTCAGCGCTAGCCTGATGAAACGCACCATTTACTACCCCAAACAGCTCCTCTGGTTTATTGTA
>OHBJ01003302.1_pt1 | contig 10653 bp, 6 predicted proteins | sample 1577241 | NCBI WGS metagenome assembly OHBJ01 (sample SAMEA3541594, study PRJEB24748) | human gut metagenome | biome: human gut; feature: human-associated habitat; material: faeces | place: China | collected 2012
AGTCCGCTTCCGAGATGGGGCTGGACACCTTGTTTGTCAATCTGGAAAATGCGTACGGTACCCTCTGGAATTCTTCCTGCCCAATGGTTTCCTTTGATGTGTTGGGAAGTCTTTCCGATGCTGTTCATGAAGCAGGTATGCAGCTTTATGGCATATATGACCTTTCTTTTGTTGCAGGGGATGGCAGCATGCAGTATATGCGTTCTGTCAATGCAGAAACTCTCGATCAGAGTGCAAAGCAGATTGCAGAGCTTGCATCCGAATCAAAGCTGGATGGTATTCTGTTAGAAGGATATCTTAATCCGGAAACAGAAAACAGCTACGATGAATTCACCCGTTCGGGAGAGAATGTCAGCCTGGATACTTATATGACCCAGAACACTCAGATTCTGGTTGAAAATGCGGTAGAGACCATTCGCCAGACAAACGCTTCTCTTCCAGTAGGTTTGGCAGTCAATCCGGTTTGGGCAACAACAGAGGAAAGAGAGGATGGTATTTCCTTAAATTATACCCAGACTTCTCTGGGAGCACATCACGCAGACACCAAAGCGATGATTGAAGAGGGAATCTGTGATTTTGTTGTAGTTAAAAATTATGGAGCGCCACGGAAACTGCGCGACGTGGCACGATGATTTCGCAGAGCAGCAAAGACAACTGCCGCATAGTGCCACACAAAGTAAAGGGGCAAATACCGCCCATATCAGTATTTTTCCATATTTTTGAGGCACATAGCCATCGGGCTACTCAAACACAAGCAGTTCAACAATGAGCAACGAAAGCCTTATTGCGCCCAACAGCGCAGAATTCATAAACGACATCAAACAGATTGTAACCCAGGCACGCCATAAGGCATACGCCGCCATAAACTCGGCTATGGTCGAAGCCTATTGGCAAATGGGAAAACGCATAGTGGAGCAAGAACAGGAAGGCAGGCAGCGTGCCGATTACGGAACGCGGCTGCTGAAAACCCTGTCGGAGGAACTCACCCGAGAATTCGGCAAAGGGTTTTCTGTCAACTCATTATATTATTTCAGGCAATTCTATTTAACATTCCCCGAAATATTCCCCACAGTGTGTGGAATATTGACATGGTCGCACTACAAGCGGCTACTTAGTGTAACCAACGCACAAGCCCGCGAGTGGTACCTCAAGGAAGCCACCGAACAGATGTGGAGCTACCGTACGCTCGACCGCAACATCGCCTCGCAGTATTACGAACGACTCCTGCTCTCGCAACACAAGGACGCCGTTGAAAAGGAGATGAAAACTCTGACTAAGCCCTATGAATACGACCGGAACGAATTCATCAAAAACCCAACCGTCGCCGAATTTATAGGACTTTCGCCCAACAGCGACTTCACCGAATCGGATCTCGAGTCGGCCATTATCGGCAATCTTCAGAAATTTATGCTCGAATTGGGCAAAGGATTCTCGTTCGTTGCACGGCAAAAACTCATACGCACCGAGAAGAGAGACTATTTCATCGACCTTGTGTTCTACAACTACATCTTGAAATCGTTCGTGCTTATAGACATCAAAACCACAACAGTCTCGCACCAGGATGTGGGACAAATGGACATGTACGTGCGCATGTACGACGAACGCGTGCGCGGCGAGGGCGACAATCCCACAATCGGCATACTGCTGTGCTCCGACACCGACAATGACATTGCGCGCTACTCCGTGCTGCACGACAACGACAGGCTCTTTGCCTCGAAATACATGCTCTATATGCCTTCAGAGAAAGAACTGCGCGAAGAAATAGAGCGCCAGAAAGAGTTTTTCAGGCTGCAGCACGAAACAGATACTCCACAACACGCCTGAGCGCACTAAAACGAAACGAAACATACGTTTCTGCCAAACGGGGCACAAAATTATCTCTGAGATATTTTAAATTATGTCTGACATATTTCGAAATATCTCAGAGATAATTTTTTTCTGCTGCGGGAACAAATTTTCGCCACCCCTCCGAAAACATTTGTACTTCAAAGCAAAAAAGGAGAAAAAGATACCCGTACCTTACAAAAAAGGGGTATATTTGTATTTTAAACATCAAATTGTTTCTCCTGAAACGACAGAAAACAACTCTGAAACATATTAAAATCATGAAAACATTCAATTTCTTAGCATTCGACGTGGGTGCCACCAGCGGGCGGGGAATGCTCGCCACAGTAAGCGGCAACTCGTTCGAAATGAAAGAGATCTACCGGTTTCCCAATGCCATAATGAACATTCACGGCAAATTCTACTGGGACATCTACGCCATATACGACCACCTGAAAAAAGCCCTCGCCGCCGTGCGCGACTTAGGCGTGAAGCTCGACTCGATAGGTATCGACACATGGGGTTGCGACTTCGGATACATCGGTCCCGACGGCACACTGCTGGGACTGCCGCGGGCTTATCGCGACCAGTACACCGCAGGAATGCCAGAAAAAGTGTACCAGACCGTACCGCGCGACGAACTTTACTCGCAGACGGGAATACAGATTCTGAACTTCAACTCCCTTTTCCAGGTAATCAAGGCCAAAGAAGAAGGCTTCTCTCCCCGCATGAATGCCGACAAGATTCTGTTCATCCCCGACCTGCTGTCTTACTTCTGCACCGGCCGCATGTATGCCGAATACACCGTGGCCTCGACCTCGCAAATGCTCAACGCCTCAACGCGCACATGGGACAAGGAGCTGCTCGCCCGCTTAGGAGTAGAAGAGCACCTTCTGCCCGAGATAATACAGCCCGGCACATGCGCAGGAATGCTACTGCCCTCAATTGCCGAGGAAATAGGAATAGAACCCGTACCCGTGATAGCCGTTGCCGGCCACGACACGGCGTCGGCCATAGCCGCCGTGCCGGCAAGCGACGGAAACTTCGCCTATCTGAGCAGCGGCACATGGAGCCTAATGGGAATAGAAACGCCGCAGCCCATACTCACGGCCGACTCGTGCGAGAAAAACTACACCAACGAAGGCGGCATTGAGGGAACCACACGCTTCCTGAAAAACATCACCGGCATGTGGCTGCTCGAGCAGAGCCGCAAGTGCTGGGCGCGCGAAGGACGCAACTACACCTATCCACAGATAGAGGAAATGTTCCGGAGCGAAATAGACTTTGCCCCGACCGTCGACCCCGACGACCCGCGCTTTGCCAATCCCGACAACATGGCCGAGGCAATAAAGGAATACTGCCGCGAACACGGCAACCCCGTTCCCGCAAACGACGCACAGATGATCTCGTGCATTCTCCACAGCCTCGCAGCAAAATATCTCGACGTTATAAAGGCGCTGCAAAGCATGGCCTCGTTCAACATCGACAAACTGCATATCATCGGCGGAGGCTCGGCCAACAAAACAATGTGCCAGCTCACCGCCGACACGATAGGCATGCCCGTAATAGCAGGACCGGCAGAAGCTACCGCCATAGGCAACGCAATGATTCAGGCACAGGCGGCCGGACTCTACAAAGACCGCTGGGAAATGCGCACAGCCGTGGCCCGCACAATCGGCACCGTAACCTACATGCCGCAGAAATAACAAATACGCACCATAACCCAACCACCGTTTAAAACCAATAACAAAAGAGTGATGATTAGAAAAACCCTTCTCGCGCTCGCAGCCGTCATAATGCTCGTGCCCGCTGCCGCGCAGACTATCGAAAACCTAACCACCGAATACATGGACTGCCCTCTCGGCATTGACGTAAAACAACCCGTGTTCGGCTGGCAGATGAAAAGCAAAAGCTACGGCGCGGCACAGAAAGCCTACCGCATTGTCATGGCAGCCTCGGCCGAAGACCTCGCCAAAGGCAATTACCTGTACGACACCGGAACCGTAAGCTCCTCGCTCTCGGTAAACATAAAATACAACGGCAAGGAACTCGCTCCCTGCACACGCTATTTCTGGAAAGTGTTAGTGACCAACGAGAAAAACAAAGTCATATCGTCTGAAGTGAAATGGTTTGAAACCGGTCTGCTGGGCGGTCTGTGGGACAACGCCATGTGGATAGCTTCCAACAAGACGCAGGTTTCGCCCTACCGCGCCATGTTTGCCCTTGAATACGACGTGGAGACAGGCGGGAAACCCGGCGTATCGAAATTCATTCTCGGAGCGCCCAACGAGGAAAACTACGTTTACGTTACTCTCGACACACGCGACAAAGCACGTCTGCTGCTCGGAAACTCCTTATATAATAAGGAACACGAACAACACAGCCTCGACATCTCCGACATTATTCCGCAAGACAAGGCAGCCGGCAAACACCATGTACGGCTACAGGTAAACTGCGGAGGCGACTACGAATATCACATACAAATAGACGGGAAACAGGTGAGACAAAACGACCGCGACCAGTTCAACGTAAACTGCATGCGCGACAGCGTAGGCCGCAACGACAGTCACCTTTACAAAATAGGCTACAAACAGCCGGCAGGTTTCGACGCCGTATTCTCGAACATAAAAGTACTCAGCTACAAATGGGATAACGTAGTGCTAAACAGCGACCCAAAGACCTACAACGCCAAAGGCGACAACAAAATAGTGCTTTGGACGCCGGCCGACGACATAATGGCACCGATTTTGCGGCGTACCGTGAACATCGCCAAAACAATAAAACGGGCACGTCTCTACGCTACGGCACGCGGTTTCTACAATTTCTACATAAACGGACAGAAAGTAGGCGACGGTTATCTCAATCCGGGTTGGACAGACTTCCGTTACAGAATAATGTATAACACCTACGACGTTACCGACCTGCTGTGTCAGGGCAAAAACGGCCTCGGCATAGAACTCGGCAACGGGTGGTTCTGCAGCACCTACGGCTGGACCGGAAGCCAGTGGGAAGACCAATACGGCTACAAGCCTTCGGCAATGGCAATGATAAAAGTAGAATACACAGACGGCACAAGCGAAAACATCGTAACCGACAACAGCTGGAAAGTATACAACCGCGGCCCGCTGTACGTTGACAACCTGTACCACGGCGTTATTTACGACGCCCGCCGCGAAGTGAACGGCTGGCAGAAAGCCGACTTCGACGACTCGTCGTGGGAACAGGTGGCAATTGCCGCCTTCCCCTCTCCCAACACCGAGATACAAGGTTACGTAGGAATGGAGATAAAGAACAACATAACCTTGAAAGCAAAGAAAATGACCCGCGTAGGCAACCGCTTCATCTACGACATGGGACAGAACATGGCCGGCATTCCGCGACTCAAGAACATGAAAGGCAAAAAGGGCCAGACCATAACCATTTGCTTTGCCGAAATGCTTTATCCTGAATCTGTGCCTGAAAATCCGCGCGCACCGCTCTCAAAAGAAGTATACGAGCGCAACAAAGGACAGATGTACACCGACAACTACCGCTCGGCTATTTCCACCGATTATTACACTTTCAAAGGCGCTCCCGAGGGCGAAACATTCGAGCCTCCCTTTACACAGCACGGCTACCGCTATGTTTCTATCGACGGGCTCGAAAATCCGCTGCCGTTAGAGGACGTTGAAGGAATCGTGCTCGAATCGATAGGAGAGCAGACAAGCCACTATGAAACGTCGAACGCCGACATCAACCAGCTGTTCAACAATATCGTATGGGGACAGCGGGGAAATTTCATTGCCATTCCCACCGACTGTCCGCAACGCGACGAGCGTTTAGGCTGGACCGGCGACGCAAACATTTTCTGCCGCGCTGCAACTTATAACATGATGACCGAGCCGTTCTACAACCGCTGGTTCTATACCGTGCGCGACCAAAAAAGCACCAACGGCGACACGGGCGGATACTACCCCATGCTCGGCACCACAAAAGCCGGTGCGCTCAACCATGACTTCGAGCGCGGCTGCGGCTGGGCCGAATTTACAATCACAATCCCCTGGCAGATGTATCAGCAATACGGCGACCTTGAATTTGTTCGCCGCCATTACAGTTCGATGAAAGACTTCATGAATTTCCTTGAGCACCAGGCAAAAGACTACATCTCTCCCGACGCCACTTACTGGGGCGACTGGGTTGCTCCCGTGCCCACGAACATTTCTCTGCTCAGCACCGCTTATTTCGGATACGCAGCAAAACTCATGAAAGAAATGGCAAATGCGCTCGGCAAATCCGATGACGCCGCTTACTACGGAGAACTTTACAAAAAAGTAAGCAATGCGTTCTGCAACACTTTCTTCGATAAAGACGGCTATACCGTAGAAGGCAACAAGGAAGGAAAACCGCGCATGGACACGCAGACTTCGTACATACTTCCTCTGGAATTTCTGGAACTGCCCGACGACCTCAGACAAAAAGCTGTAAAACATTTATGTGAGGCTATAGAACGCAGCGGCAATCACCTGCAGACGGGCTTCCTCGGCACGCCTCACATTTGCAACGTTCTTTCGAACAGCGGTCACAGCGACCTTGCCTACAAACTTTACGTACAGACAGAATACCCGTCATGGCTCTTCCCCGTAAAACAGGGAGCCACTACGATGTGGGAACGCTGGAATTCATACACCATAAAGGAAGGTTTCGGCGACGTAGGCATGAACTCGTTCAACCACTACGCATACGGCGCAGTCGAAGAGTGGATTATGTCGCACAACCTCGGAATCCAGCGCGACGAAATGCAACCCGCTTACAAGCACATTCTTATTCAGCCCGAGATAGACGAGACTTTCAGCTACGCAAAAGGAGGATTCCGCTCGGTTTACGGCGACATATCCAGCGCATGGAAGATTACGAAAAACGGAGCGGACATTGAGTTCACCATTCCGGCAAACACCACCGCCACATTCACTCTTCCGGTAAATGCAATGGACGATCTGAAAATTAAAAGCGGCAAAAAAGGCGTAAGCAGCCAGTCGTTCAAAAACGGGAAAGCCGTATACGAACTCAAATCGGGATCATACAAATTCACTCTGAACAGAAAATAAGAATTCCGCAACGCCATGCGAATTAACATAGCACTATACGGGCACACTACCGGAAAGCGTCATTTCTGTGACGTTTCCGGACATGTGTGCCTTAGTGTTTTCTCTGTGCAAAATGACGTGCGAAAAAATATGTCTGAGATATTTTAAAATATCTCAGACATATTTCAAATTACCTCAGAGATAATTTTATTTTCCTGCGGGAAATTCCAAAACGCATAGACACAAGAATCGCCCAACCGGCAAACGCCTCCAAAAAGCGGTAAGCGCTTCAAGCAAACAAGCGTCACCCGCAAAAAATCATCCACACAACAATACAAACAAATAGAACACATATTATATAATACAACAACCATGAAAGAAGAACTCATCATCAAAGCCTATGAAGTGGCTAAAGAACGCTACGCCGCAGTAGGAGTAGACGTAGACGCAGTTATCAAACAGCTCCAGGACTTTCATCTGTCCATTCACTGCTGGCAAGCCGACGATGTTATCGGATTCGAGAAACAGGCCGGCTCTCTCACCGGCGGAATCCAGACCACCGGCAATTACCCCGGCCGCGCACGCAACATCGACGAGCTACGCGCCGACATTCTGAAAGCAACGTCACTCATCCCCGGCAACCACCGTCTGAATCTCCACGAAATCTATGGCGACTTCAAGGGAAAAGTTGTAGACCGCGACGAAGTGGATGTAACTTACTTCCAGAGCTGGATAGACTGGGGCAAGGAAAACAACATGAAACTCGACTTCAACAGTTCGTCTTTCTCGCATCCCAAATCGGGCGACCTTTCTCTTTCGAGCCCCGACGAAGGCATACGCAAATTCTGGATAGAACACACCAAACGCTGCCGCGAAATATCCGAGGCAATGGGAAAAGCACAGGGCGATCCCTGTATAATGAACCTTTGGGTGCACGACGGAAGCAAAGACATCACTGTGTTCCGCTATAAATACCGCGCGCTGTTCAAAGATTCGCTCGACCAGATTTTCGCCACCAAATACGAAAACATGAAAGACTGCCTCGAGTCGAAAACATTCGGTATCGGCCTCGAGAGCTTCACCTCCGGTTCGCTCGAATTCTGCGTTTCTTATTGCGCACAGAACCAAAAACTCTACACAATCGACACCGGACACTATCATCCCACGGAAAGCGCTGCCGACAAGGTTTCGTCGATGTTGCTGTACGTTCCCGAACTTATGCTTCACGTCAGCCGCCCAATCCGCTGGGATTCCGACCACGTAACAATCATGGACGACACCACGCTCGACCTGTTCAAGGAAATCGTCCGCGCCGGCGCGCTCGACCGCGTACACTACGGCCTCGACTACTTCGACGCTTCGATCAACCGTATCGGAGCCTACGTGATAGGCAGCCGTGCTGCGCAGAAATCCATGCTCCAGGCACTGCTCGAGCCCCTGCCCAAACTGCAGGAATACGAATCCACAGGCCGTCTGTTCCAGCGTCTTGCACTCCTCGAGGAAGCAAAATCGCTTCCCTGGAACGCCGTATGGGATTATTTCTGCCTGAAAAACAACGTTCCCGTAGGCGAGGAATTCATTCCCGAAATCGAGAAATACGAATCCGAAGTTACATCGAAACGATAACCGCCTGCAACGATGGAAATCGTAATAGGACTGCTGATAATAGCAATAGGCGCGTTCTGCCAGTCGAGCTGCTACGTTCCTATCAATAAAATAAAAGACTGGAGCTGGGAAAGCTACTGGATTGTGCAAGGTGTCTTCGCCTGGCTCATACTTCCGTTGCTCGGCGCCCTGCTTGCCGTTCCCGCCGGCCATAGTCTGTGCGAGCTTTTCAACTCAGACAACGCCTTCAATATCGGAATGACCGTTCTTTTCGGCGTTCTGTGGGGAGTGGGCGGCCTTACTTTCGGACTGTCCATGCGTTATCTCGGCGTAGCTCTCGGACAATCTATCGCATTAGGCACATGCGCGGGCTTAGGAACCATTCTCGGTCCCGTAATGCTCAACGCGATATACCCGGGAATGGGAAATCTCGAGAAGCTCACCGCTTCGGTAATCATCGGCGTCGTCGTAACGCTTGCAGGCATTGCCATAATAGGCGTTGCAGGCAGCATGAAGGCCCAGTCGCTCTCGGAAGAAGAGAAGAAAGCCGCCGTAAAGGATTTCAACTTCCCCAAAGGCATTGTCATCGCTCTCCTCGCCGGTTTCATGAGCGGATGTTTCAACGTAGGGCTCTCGTTCGGCGAGAACGTATCGTTCGCCGAATCGAGCGACATGTTCAGAACCCTGCCCGCCACGTTCCTCGTAACCCTCGGCGGCTTCGTAACCAACGCCCTCTACTGCTTTTTCCAGAACACCCGCAACAAAACGTGGGGCGACTACGCCAAAAGCTCCGTCTGGGGCAACAACGCGCTGTTCTGCCTGCTTGCCGGCGCCCTCTGGTACAGCCAGTTCTTCGGCCTCAGCCTCGGAAAAGGCTTTTTGGCCGAAAGTCCCGTGCTCATCACGTTCTCGTTCTGCATACTCATGGCTCTTAACGTGGTATTCTCAAACGTTTGGGGCATTATACTCAAGGAATGGAAAGGTTGCTCGGGCAAGACAATCGGCGTACTCACGGCAGGAATAATAATACTTATCATATCGTCATTCCTCCCGCAGCTACTTTAAACTATCAAGATAAGGGGCAGGTTCTAACCTGTCCCCTGTTTTTAACAAACCTATAAAACGATGAAACCATTTTTCGAAGAATATCCCGCCGCCAAGACTGAAATCCTCAAGGCCGCCGAAGTTGCAGGCTACCTGTGGCAAAAAGGATGGGCCGAGCGCAACGGCGGAAACATAACCGTAAACATAACCGAACTTGTAGACGCGGAAGAGCTGGCCAAGCGTCCGGCAATAGGTCCCGTAACGCAGATAGGCATGACATTGCCCAATCTCAAAGGCACCTACTTTTTCTGCAAGGGCACCAACCGCAGAATGCGCGACCTTGCCCGCTGGCCTATGGACAACGGCTCGGTAATACGCATTCTGCCCGACTGCGCGTCGTACGAAATGATTGCCGACAATCCCGTAAAGCCCACTTCGGAACTGCCGTCGCACCTTGCAATCCATGACGACCTGCTGGCAAAAGGCTCCTCCTATCGCGCGGTTATCCACACCCACCCGATAGACATCGTAGCCATGTCGCACAATCCCGAATACCTTGTTCCGGGAGTGCTCACCCGCCTGCTGTGGTCGATGATTCCCGAAACGCGCGCCTTCTGCCCCAAAGGCCTCGGCATAATTCCTTATCAAATGCCCTCGAGCGTCAAGCTGGCCGAAGAAACTGTAAAAGGCCTGCAGGAACACGACGTGGTGCTGTGGGAAAAGCACGGCGTAGTAGCCATAGGCAACGACGCACTCGAAGCGTTCGACCAAATCGACGTGCTATCCAAATCGGCACAAATCTACCTCCAGGCACGCAGCATGGGCTTCGTTCCCGAAGGCATGAGCGACGAAATGATGAACGAGCTCAAGGTTGCATTCAACCTCTGATACTTCGCAGCAGCTCCCGCACGCAACATATACAACCGGTTATCCGGACTTTCCGCTGCCACACGGCACAAAGAAATCCCGATAACCGGTTTTTGCGTACATAGAATGCAAAACATAAATTCCGCCGCTTTTCCGAGTATGTTTTGCAGACAAAAACGGTCAGCGGCCAAGCACTTGAAAATCAACAGGTGTATATGTAGCAAAAAATATGTCTGAGATAATTTAAAAT
>OHBJ01003306.1_pt1 | contig 10641 bp, 8 predicted proteins | sample 1577241 | NCBI WGS metagenome assembly OHBJ01 (sample SAMEA3541594, study PRJEB24748) | human gut metagenome | biome: human gut; feature: human-associated habitat; material: faeces | place: China | collected 2012
TGCTCTACCTCAAAAAGAGCGGACTGGACAAGTCGGGCAAAGCCCCGATAATGGGAAGAATTACAGTGAACCGCACGATGGCACAGTTCGGATGCAAGTTGTCCTGCACTCCCGAATTGTGGAATCCCCGTGAAAGCCGTCTGAACGGAAAGAGCCGCGAGGCGGTGGAGACTAATGCCAAGATTGACAAGTTGCTACTGGCGTTAAACATGGCATTCGACAATCTTGTGGAACGCAAAATTGATTTCGATGCCACCGATGTGAAAGACCTTTTTCAAGGCAGCATGGAAACGCAGATGACCCTTATGAAAATGACCGATGTTGTCTGTGATGACATCAAGGCACGTATCGGTATTGACCGTGCCAAAAGTACTTATCCCGGCTATCACTATATGCGGCTGGCTCTCGGAGAGTTCATCAAGCATCAGTACAAGGTCAAGGATTTGGCTTTCGGGCAACTGACGGAACAGTTCATCCACGACTATCAGACATTTGTCACGGAAGATAAAGGACAGGCAATCGATACTGCCAGACATTATCTTGCCATACTTAAGAAGATTTGCCGTATAGCTTATAAAGAGGGACATGCCGATAAAATCCACTTCCAACATTTCACCCTGCCGAGGAAAACGGAAACGACTCCACGGGCATTGAGCCGTGAATCGTTTGAGAAAATCCGTGACGTGGAAATACCTGCATACCGCAAATCCCATATGCTGGCAAGGGATATGTTTCTCTTCGGATGTTATACAGGTGTATCTTATGCGGATGTCGTTTCGATTACCCATGCTAATTTGCAGACAGACGGGGAAGGGGCATTATGGTTGAAATACCGCAGAAAGAAAAACGAACTCCGTGCCAGTGTAAAACTATTGCCCGAAGCAATTGCGCTTATCAATAAGTATAGCAGTGAGGACAGAGAAACCTTGTTTCCTTTACTTCGCTGGCCCAATCTTAGAAGGCACATGAAAGCGTTGGCGGCACTGGCAGGCATCAAGGATGACCTGTGCTACCATCAGGCGAGGCATAGTTTCGCCTCGCTGATTACGCTCGAAGCTGGTGTGCCGATTGAGACCATCAGTAGGATGTTGGGGCATTCCGATATTTCCACCACTCAGGTGTACGCCCGTGTCAGTCAGAAAAAACTCTTTGAGGACATGGACAGGTTCATCAAAGCTACCGAGGATTTCAAACTTACCCTTTAATACAGCAAACGATATGCGAAGTACATTTTCACTGTTACCCTATATCAACCGCAGCAAGGTAAAGGCTGACGGTACGACCGCCGTTCTCTGCCGCATAACCATTGACGGGAAACAGACGGTCATAAGCACAAGTATCTATTGCCGTCCCGAAGATTGGAATGGCAAGAAGAACGAGATAAAGTCCACAAGGGAAAACAACCGCTTGCAGGAATATCTCCGGATCATTTCAGAAGCATACGAGGAAATACTGAAATCGCAAGGTGTAGTCAGTGCAGAGATGTTGAAGAGCTACATCACCCAAAACAACATTCATCCGACTACCCTCCTGCAAATGGGAGAATGGGAACGGGAGCGGTTAAAAAAACACTCCGAGGAAATAGATTCAACCTCCTCCTATCGAAGTTCAATGTATTACCAGAAGTACCTGACAGACTATATTGTGTCATCGGGTAAAAAGGACATCTATTTTGAAGAAGTTACAGAGGACTTCGGCACACTGATAGACCGCTTGGAGGCACACGGCAAGTGGTCGCTCACGATAGACGTGAAGCGACTCTCGTCGGAGGCATGGAAGAACATCATTGCCGAGCGCAACGCGTATCTGAACAGCCAGCGCGAAGTGCTGCTGAAAGACTTGTAAAAAACAACACAGAGCGTAGGTTGGGAGCGACACTTTCACGCTCCTTTTCCTATCGTTTAGTCATCGGACGGCGAACGCCGTCCAATCGGATTCCGTCCGCCGTCCAATCGGATTCCGTCCGCCGTCCGATCAGATTCCGAACGCCGCCCGATCAGATTCCGAACGCTATACGGTGACAATGGCTCACGAATTGGTGCTGCGGAGGCCGGAGACCTCCGCTACGAGAGAGGGCATCGTACGCAATATGACACAAAAAAAGGAGGCCACAGACCTCCTTTTTTTATAAATTCCTAAAGCGTTTACTGCATTATTAAACGTTTACTGCATTATTAACCGAAGCGTTTACTTCACTACAACCTTCAATGTAGTGCCGTTGCTGAGCTTCACGATGTTCAGGCCCTTCTGCTTGCCGTTGATACGCTGACCTGCAGCGTTGTAGCGTGCCACCTCTACTGCGTTCTCATCGGCGTCAAGAGTCTGGATTGAAGTAGCCTCAGAGAGGCTCAGACCGATTGAATTCTCAATGCGGTTGTCGAGAACATCCTTACGGTTATACTTGTTCACGAGAGCCACCAACTTGATGTCTTCCTTCTTCCATGTGTCGTCAACCTCCCACTCGAAGGTCTGAGAGAAGCTGTTGCCATTCCATGTAATCGGTTCGCCCCACGAGGTGTTGTACTGGCGTATCACGTGCTGGTGTACGAAGTTACTGCCACCGCCCGCCTGACTCTTGGCTGCTATGTTGTCCTCAGTCATATACAGAGTGAGGCGTGCGCTCTCCTTGTCAAACACATTGTTCGACTCGCCGCTGACGGTTATCTTATACAGATTGTTGCCCTCATCGTAAGCCACCTTCATGTTGAGCTTCACGTCGGCATCGGTCGAATTGAGATAATACTGTGCCAAAAGCTCTATGTCGTCTGCGCTGCTCGGGATAGTGACATTGTCCATCTCGCCCGATGCGTAGGCCGACTTGAAGTCGGGCTCGCGGTTGAACATCATTGCAGGAGCGTATGTCGAGCCGGCGTCGTTGAAGAGATAGGTAAGATCCTCGTCGCAAGGCTGCGTGAGCCAGTCGGTGTAGAAAGCGGCATGGTGACATACAGCATATACGCGACTGAGGTCGGCTTTCTCGAGATATTTGTGCAGATAACCTGCCACGCGCGGACAGTTAGGACACTTCTCTGTCGTGAACTCCTCGATGCAGAGGTTGCGTGCGAAGCGTGTAGAAGAAACGTTCAGCTTGCCTTTTGCGACGCGGTCGGTATTTTCGTTATTGTTGCCGTCCACCTTTGTCACCTCTACCGTCACGTCCTTCACGCCTTCAGTGGTGCCACAAGGCACGTCAGCCATGAAGTAACCCGACTTGCCGCGAGCTATGCCTCCGTCAACAACCGCTGTGCGTTCTGCGCCAGCAACGCCGTCTACCGTAACTACGTAGCCGATCTTACTGATGTCGTACGCCGAATAGTTGTCTACCTTGACATTAGCCACAGCCGTGCCGCCTAACATACCTCTTACGGTCTTGAACGAATAAGGCTTAACGCTGTAGTCGGGGAAATCGCCCTCTACAAGCACCTGGATACTCATGCTCTTTCCGCCGGCTGTGAACTGGAGCCACGAATAGTCTGTGCCGTTCTTCGAGCACCAGAACCATATTGGTGTGCTGCCGTCGCCTTCTGCTACTGCCGAAAACGGATAAGAGTGGTCTTCGTCGTCATCATACTGTGTGTATTCGAAGCCAGCCACGAGTTCTTCGCCCGCCTTGATGGTGTAAGGCTTGGGGAATGTCTCCTCGTTCCAGCCTGTTACGCCGTTCTGAACGTAGGTGTATGTGAGCACCTGGTCAGGATAGCCGTCCTTTATCTGCGAAAGGAACACGGACGACTGACCGATGTCAGCGCAGAGTCCGAAGCGGATGCCTACAATCTTCATGCCGATATAAGGCTTCAGAATCGATTCAGTAAGGTAGATGGCAACCTTGTTTTCGCCAGGATATGAAGGGACACCCATACCGTAATCGGCAAGCGCATCGGATGAGTAATAGCCCACCCAGCGCTGGTTGCTTGCAATCTTCTTCGGTGCCTTGCTCACAGCCTCGCTGTGCTTCACCATTATGGGGTTGCACTCTACAACCCTATATTTCTCTTGCTGTTGTTGTACGCTCGCCTGTGCGCTTGCGGTCAATGCCAAAGCGAAGGCTACGATGGAAAGTAAAAATCTTCTCATAGCGTCTGGTTTTGTGGTTTGTATTGCGGTTTGTATAAAAATATGCCCAAGAACGTGCCATGCGTTTTGCCAAGGCGTCTTTTCTGCGTCAAAGATAGTCATAATTTCAATACGAACAAACATTTTGACACATTATTTTTCATTTTAGTCGCATTTTGCACACATCCAAACCGTTTTTCTTACTTTCACCTCAAAACCCATACATTATTATATAGCTATCCGTAGCGGCAAGACGTATTAAAATTTTTACTTTTTTAACCTTCTTACCACTTCACTTTCAAGGGCAAATTTTTGTTTTTCATTTTTCGCGAGCTATGAGCGGTCAAAACCTGCAAATATCGTCTGGGCAAAAAGTATGCCAGATATTGAAGCCAAACTTTTATGAACGTTCAACAGCTATAAAACTACATTTTTATGAACGTTCAACAGCTATAAAACTACACTTTTATGAACGTTCAACAGCTATAAAACTACACTTTTGTGAACGTTCAATGGAATAAATTGTCCGTAGCGGAGGTCTCCGGCCTCCGCAGCACCAATCCAAAAACAATTCATTAATAAAGTATTCATTGCTTGCTGCGGAGGCCAGAGACCTCCGCTACGGACGGTTAAAGCTTAGGATGCTCTACCCAATCTCCACAACCTCAAGCCTATCGTCCTCGACACGAAAGCGCACATCGCGGCGCGCGAACTCCATGCCGTACACCTTTGTGGGGTTGTCGTGATACTGCGGACGGGGGTCGAGCGCGAGCACTTTCTTGAGCGACGCAAGCTCTTCGGCTGTGAACTCTGAAGCCAAATTATCGGGGAAGACAACGTGCAGACAGCGCGCGGCTGTGGCATCGACAAAGCCGCTGCGGGCGTCGGGGTGCGAGTCGGCATAAGTGACGTAAGGCTTTATGTCGTAGATAGGTGTGCCGTTCATGAGGTCGGCACCGAGAACATGAATGAGCGGCCCGTCGGCTGCATCGTAGTCGATGCGGTCGATGCGCACGGAAGAAAGACCCAGGCGGTTGGGACGGAAAGGCGAACGCGTAGCAAAGACGCCCACCTTAGTGTTGCCGCCAAGACGCGGCGGACGCACGACGGGGCTTGTAGCCTCGTGCCTGTTGGCAGAGAACTCCCACACGAGCCACAGATAGTCGAAGTTCTCCATGCCGCGCAGAGCGTCGGCGTTGCGATACTTCGGCACGAACTCTATCGTTCCGCGTAGCGTGTCGGCAAGTCCGCTCTGCTTGGGTATGCCGAACTTAGTGGCAAAGGGCGAACGAAAAAAAGCTATCGGTTCTATTTCCATCGTTTCAAGTCATTATAAAACAGTATGTGAGGAAAGGGCAACGTAGCACAAATGTCAACATCTCACCACCTCACCATCTCAATTCACCGTGATGTGGAAGCATCCCTGCTTCACCTCGTACTTCACGAGGCATCGCTTCTGCTCGCGCATATCGCGCAACACCTCAGAGAGCACCCACTTCAGCGAGTCGTTGCGCACCTGTCGGCGGCGCGGTCCGTCGGGGTCCTCCACGGTGTGGTAGCGGTTGTAGCAGATGTCGAACGTAGTGCCGTAGAGATGGCACGAGTTCTCGGTGGCGTTAGAGTTGCGGCGACGCAACTTCTCCACGTCCGCTTTGCTGCGCAGCACCGACGTAACGATCACCTTATGCAGCGGAATCTGCTTGGTCTGCAAGCTGTCGAAGAAGCTACGGCCTATGTCCTGCAGCAATATGGCGGCACGCGGCACGAGATAAGGTATGCTGCTGCGCATACGACTGTCGATGTGGTAGAACGGATTGCTGCCCACGTACACCAGTTCCGACTTGCGGTGCTCGGCATCGGCACGGTCAACAACCGCCTTCACGCCGTAGCGCGCGGCAGCCACGAGCTGCACATCGTTCTGATCGGGGAACGTGTTGCCGAAGTGAGGCACGCTGTATATGCGGTTCTTCACGGGAGTGCCGTCGGCAGCGAAGAAGCGCGACGGGCGACCCAATGGCTTGGGCGCTGCGGCGGGCACGCTCGCCACCTCCTTTCGGGAGATGGCAGCCGACTGTGCAGCCAGTTCTGTTCGGAGCGAGTCGGAGGCAGCCAAGCTGTCGGCAACGACTGCGCTGTCGGCCTGACTTACAGACTTTTCTGCTGGCGCAAACGCCAGTTCGGGATGGGTGCAGCGCAGCATGGCGAGCAAAACAACAGCCACGCCGAACGCCTGCGTATATCTTTTAGGAGAAATTTTCATCATAATGGATGCAAATTTAGACAAAATCGAGGACAATACAAAACATGTGCTCTTGTTTTTATTGTTGTTTGTTTTGTATTGTCTTGTATTTTCATTAACTTTGCATCCAAAATAGTAGACTGAATATTTTGATAGAAAGACATATCATATTAGAGGATATCGACCCCGTAGTATTCTACGGTGTGGGCAACGGGCATCTGCAGATAATAAAGTCGCTCTACCCGAAGCTGCGCATAGTGGCACGCGACAACGTGATACGCGTGCTGGGCGACGAAGAAGAGATGGCTGCCTTCGAGGAGAACGTGGAGAAGATGCGCCGACATGTGCTGAAGTTCAACAACATCAACGACGAGGACATTCTCGACATCATCAAGGGCAAGCAGACAAAGGCCGACAGCGTGAAGGGCGTCATCGTGTACAACATTTCGGGAAAGCCGATAAAGTGCAAGAGCGAGAACCAGCAACAGCTGGTGGACGCATACGAGAAGAACGACATGATATTCGCCACCGGCCCCGCCGGAACGGGAAAGACATACCTCAGCATAGCTCTGGCAGTGCGCGCACTGAAGGAGAAGACCATACGCAAGATAATACTCTCGCGTCCGGCTGTGGAGGCTGGCGAGAAGCTCGGCTTCCTGCCAGGCGACATGAAGGACAAGATAGACCCGTACCTGCAGCCGCTCTACGACGCGCTCGAAGACATGCTGCCCGCCGTGAAGCTGCAGGACATGATGGAGAAGAACGTAATACAGATTGCTCCGCTCGCCTTCATGCGAGGACGCACGCTCAGCGACGCTGTGGTGATACTCGACGAGGCGCAGAACACTACACCGGCACAGATACGAATGTTCCTCACACGAATGGGATGGAACACGAAGATGATTATCACCGGTGACATGACGCAGATAGACCTACCGCGCGGACAGAAGAGCGGACTCACCGAGGCGCTCGACATACTGAAGGACGTGGAGGGCATCGGCTTCGTAAAACTCGGACAGAAAGACATCGTAAGACATAAGCTTGTGACGCGCATCGTGAATGCTTACGACGCTCACGACGCTCACGAAAAAACTCAAAATTAAAAAACAGTTATGAAAGCACTTACAAAGACCGATTTTCATTTCGAAGGTCAGAAAAACGTGTATCACGGAAAAGTTCGCGACGTGTATGACATCAACGACGACGTGATTGTAATGGTAGCAACAGACAGAATCTCTGCGTTTGACGTTATCCTGCCGAAGGGTATTCCGTTCAAAGGACAGGTTCTGAACCAGATTGCAGCCAAGTTCCTTGATGCCACTACAGACATCTGCCCCAACTGGAAGCTCGCCACACCAGACCCGATGGTAACCGTAGGTTTGAAATGCGAGGGTTTCCGCGTTGAAATGATCATCCGCTCTATCCTTACCGGCTCGGCATGGCGCGCATACAAAGACGGATGCCGCGAACTCTGCGGCGTGAAGCTGCCGGAGGGTATGAAGGAGAATCAGCGTTTCCCGGAGCCTATCATCACTCCGACAACTAAGGCAGACGAGGGACACGACCTCAACATCTCTAAGGAGGAAATAATCGCTCAGGGCATCGTAAGTGCTGAGGACTATGCTATAATGGAGGACTACACACGCCGCATCTTCCAGCGCGGCCAGGAGATGGCTGCTCAGCGCGGCTTGATCCTCGTAGACACAAAGTACGAGTTCGGCAAGCGCGACGGCAAGGTATATCTCATCGACGAGATTCACACTCCCGACTCGTCACGCTACTTCTACGCTGACGGATACGAGGAGAAGTTCGAGAAGGGCCTGCCGCAGAAGCAGCTCTCGAAGGAGTTCGTACGCCAGTGGCTCATCGAACACAACTTCATGAACGAACCCGGACAGACAATGCCCGAAATCACAGACGAATATGCTGAGAGCGTGAGCGAGCGCTACATCGAACTCTACGAGCATATCACAGGCGAGAAGTTCGACAAGACCGTTGAAGAGGGCGACATCGCAGCACGCATCGAGAAGAACGTGGCTGACTACCTCGCTACACGCAAGTAGCAACGCATAACGGGTGCAGAATATCTGATGTCGGGAAACAAATTCCTGCGACATCTGATATTCTACACCCTACATTATTATATATACATATATGAGAAACCGCACCTAATAGGGGCACGGAAAGAACAAAGAAAACAAATAAAGACAATGGTTTACAGACAGGAAAAGATAAAGCCCTACAACGACAAAGAGGAGAAGGGCGCGCAGGTGGAACAGATGTTCGACAACATCGCACACTCGTATGACAAGCTCAACCACCGCCTGTCGTGGAACATTGACAAGCTGTGGCGAAAGAGAGCTCTCAACCGACTGAAGCCTTACAAGCCGCAAAGCATTCTCGACATCGCTACGGGCACGGGCGACTTCGCCATACAGGCGGCACAGACGCTGCAGCCAAAGCAAGTGACCGGCACCGACATCAGCGAGGGAATGATGAATGTGGGCAGACAGAAGGTGAAGGCGCTGAAGCTCGACGGCGTGATATCGTTCGCCAAGGAAGACTGCATGGCGCTCTCGTTCGAAGACAACACGTTCGACGCCGTGACCGCGGCTTTCGGCATTCGTAACTTCCAGAACCTCGACCAGGGACTGCGCGAGATGTGCCGCGTGCTGAAACCGGGCGGACATCTCTGCATCGTGGAACTGACATCGCCTGTGATGTTCCCGATGAAGCAACTGTTCAAGGTCTACTCGCACACGGTGCTGCCCTTATACGGACGTCTCATCTCGGGCGACAGAGTGGCTTACTCGTACCTCACGGCTACTATCGAGGCGTTCCCGCAAGGCGAACGAATGGTGGAGATACTGAAGGCAGCGGGTTTCGCCGAAGCTACATTCAAGCGATTGACGCTCGGCATCTGCACGCTATATCTCGCTACAAAATAAAGGTATCTCAACCCCATCAACCATCAACACCTCAACCCATCAACACCTCAACCCATCAACACCTCACCCCATTAACACCTCATCAACACCTCAACATCTCAACATCAACATTCACACTATGGACAAGTACGGTTTAATCGGTTTCCCACTGGGACATTCCTTCTCCATCAGCTACTTCAACGAGAAGTTCGCAAACGAAGGCATCAAAGCGCGCTACATAAACTATGAGATTCCGCAGATAGAAGACTTGAAGGAGATTCTCGCTTCAAACCCGGAGCTGCGCGGACTCAACGTGACTATACCATACAAGCAGCAGGTGATACCCTACCTCGACGAGCTTAGTCCGGAAGCACGCGCCATAGGTGCTGTCAACGTGATACGCGTGACGCACAAGAACAAGAACGTGATTCTGAAGGGATTCAACAGCGACGTAATCGGTTTCACACGTAGCATCGAGACAATGCTCGAGCCTTGCCATAAGAAGGCGCTCATACTCGGCACGGGTGGCGCATCGCTCGCCATCAACTACGGACTCAAGTCGCTCGGACTCGAGACGCTGTTCGTGAGCCGCACGAAGAAGCCTGGCTGCATAACATACCAGGAGGTGACGCCGGAACTGATAAAGGAGTATAACGTCATCGTAAACTGCACTCCGCTGGGCATGTACCCGAAGGCAGACACCTGCCCCGACCTGCCGTACGAGGCAATGGACTGCCACACCATACTCTACGACCTCATCTACAATCCGGACGAGACGCTGTTCATGAAGAAGGGCGCACGCTATGGCGCAAGCACCAAGAACGGACTGGAGATGCTACTGTTGCAGGCTTTCGCAAGCTGGGACTTCTGGCACAGCGACAAATAAAGACACCCTACCTTATTATATTGTATTGCAGCAGGATTATATTATATATTGCCATCTGATTATATTATATATTGCCGCAGACAACAACTCAAAACTCAGAAATCAAAAATAAAAACTCATAATATGGACACATCTAACAGATACATGATGCGCGGCGTAAGCGCAGCTAAAGAAGACGTACACAACGCCATCAAGAACATCGACAAGGGTCTTTATCCGCAGGCTTTCTGCAAAATAATCCCCGATATCCTCGGCGGCGACCCCGAATACTGCAACATCATGCACGCCGACGGTGCTGGCACCAAGTCGTCGCTCGCCTACATGTACTGGAAGGAAACCGGCGACCTCAGCGTATGGAAAGGCGTGGCTCAGGACGCTATCGTGATGAACACCGACGACCTGCTCTGCGTGGGCGCCGTTGACAACATCCTCGTTTCGAGCACTATCGGACGCAACAAGATGGTTATCCCGGGTGAGGTTATCTCGGCTGTTATCAACGGCACAGACGAACTGCTCGAGGATCTGCGCAAGATGGG
>OHBJ01003307.1_pt1 | contig 10641 bp, 6 predicted proteins | sample 1577241 | NCBI WGS metagenome assembly OHBJ01 (sample SAMEA3541594, study PRJEB24748) | human gut metagenome | biome: human gut; feature: human-associated habitat; material: faeces | place: China | collected 2012
AAACAGGCTTCAGACTGAAGATGCGGAGTTTCTGTTCAGAAGCGTTCCAAGCGCTCTTTGAGCTCTCCCGCGGCTTTGTTGTGGAGGTGTGTTTCCCTTGCAGGGAGACACTGTGCCCATCGTTGATGGTTACATCTACTCGAGGATGGAATAACAGATCGATTTTGGCCCCTTTCTCACAAGTTATGCGATCCAATACGATTACAGCATTGGTTCGTTTGTCGAGTACCATGGCCCGTTTCCACCCTTTCATCTCCTGTTTGGGATAGGCATTGGTCGGATCCATCAACGTGTAATCGAATGCCGGTGAGGTGTAAAATTTGTCAATCTTACCACCCAGTCCCTCAATCCAAGGTTGATCTTTGTGCTTACATGGAATTTGCTCCTCGCCGTTGACATGGACGACATTATGCGAAAGACTACGGACGTGCAGGTATTTCCATCTGTCTTCGGTGAAGAAGAACTGATCATACACCTTCTGATCCATCTCTCCCACCAAAATGTCACCTTGCCAACTCAGGATGAAGGATCCTGCATCTAAATGTCCGTGGTGCGGATCATTCATCGGAGCACATTTGATGGCAACCTGCAGATTCTCTTCACCGAAGTCTTTACGCATGAAGGCCCAATCGATACTCGGAAAATATTTGGATGCCACAGCAGGCTTTTCTGCCTGGATGGTCGGGCGTGGCCAAATCAGTTCCCAAAAGTTCATCGACCGGCGGTCATCACTGAAATATTTTTCGAGGTAGTACATGGCTGCCGGGTCTGGATTCTCGGCAATAAATTTGTTGTAGAAATAGGAGTAGCCGATGGGCCCTGGTGAAAAGCCGTCATTGAAGGTTCCGGTCATGCCATATAGTCCGAAATCGGCTGGATGTTGCCATCCCTCGACTTGGAACAGGTTTACCTCTCCATCGGTTAAGCGTTTGATGGCATCGATAAACGCAATGGACTCCCGAAGCCCGTATATGGAGTAGTGACGTCCTTCCGCCCAACCGTTGTCGGAACCATACTGTTCCAAATTCTTTTCCATGCCTTCGCAACTGCGGGCTACGACATCGATCAGTTTCGGGTCTTCGGTCAGCAGAGCCAATGCTGCAATGCCCAAACCTCCGTAGCAACTGGCCGACCAGTTGCAGCGATATGCCCCACTCCACCAGAAGTAGTCGTAATTGCCCCGTACGCGCAGAATGGCATTTTCAAGCAGTCCGCTGCGGATGCGGTTACGCTGTTCTTTATCCATTGCGGGATAGATCCAATCGTAAACCAGGCCTAAAGCCAATGCGATCTCGCTGGTATGCAGATCAAAGGTGAAAACCACCTGGTCGTCCCCGGCGCCCCAAGGCCATACACGTTTGTGAATCACCTTATAGCGATGAAGTCCCAAGACCCAATAGGTCATTTCGCAGAGGCGATCAGCGTAGTGGAATGCCTTTTGGGCGTAGGCTTCATCTCCGGTCATTTGGTAAAGAAAAGCCAATAATTTAGCCCCTTCCCGATAGTAACCGACGAAATGTTCGAAATCAAAAGTCTCGTTATATACGTTGGCATCGTTATCCAAAAAAGGTTCGGGTTCGACAGTTGTCAACAACAGACGTCGTCCCTGTTGTTGCAACAGATCGAAAATCTGTGCCTCGGCAGGATTAGCGGCAATGCGATCGAGCATCTCTTGTTTGCTCTGATTGTCGAAAACCAAATAGGGGTGTTCGAGTTTGCGTTCGAGAATACCCTGACTGATGGTTGTGTAGTCTCGCGCTGCAAATGACGGGGTGATGCAACAGAGCAGCAGTATTCCAAAAAGTATTTTAAGTTTCATAGGTATTGAGGTTAGGTGTTCAAGGTTTTGTTCAAATAGTTCAGGCCGGAGCGTCAAAGAGGTGAACCATACTCCTATATTGTAAAATGATTGTCTTTTGATAGAGATGTCTGTGAATACGTTCTATATGAGAATACGGTCGTGACAGGATGTATGTGCTGTTTCGATAGTAACCATAAAAAAATGCTATCCGATGTGCCAGTAAGCTAATCGAATAGCAATTTAAGAAAAATAGGTCAAATCCCAAAGATGTCCGGAAAACTATCTTGTGTCGTTTGATCGCTATCGTATGTTATGGAGGGATCAAACTTTACCGTATCTATTCCAGGTTTCATAACCAAGCAAGGCTTGCAGGATGAGTCTCTCCTTTGGTTACAATCTCTTGTCGAGAGGACCTGTATATGTGTTGTTGTTACGTTTGATCTCTTTCCTATGAGGTAGGTGGTGTATGCTTAAATTTCGTTGCTGTATTTTGGCGAAATGGCTACAATGTGTTCTACCTCGTCGTCTGTAAGTGGCGTGTAATCCTCCAAATGGTAATATTCGAGCAAGAGGGAGCCAATGTGGTTTAGGAATTGCTCTGTTGTGTCATCGTTCCCGAGCAGATCGCTCATGTTGACCACCGGACTGGGAACCGAAGCAACTCCCTTTCCCCGGACGGAACGATCTCCGCGTAACGCGTGATGCAGCATCTCTAAGTCACTCCGATGTAACAGTGTGCCATGGAACAGTTGGCGGTTGCGGGTGACATGCGATGCTGTACCGGAAATTTTTCGTCCATCAACCAGCAGTTCTTTGCGGTGTCCGACTGTCGCGTTGATCCCGATATGTTGCAGTACGGAAACAATCGGTGTCAGAAAGTCACGATCTAATACCGGAGAAGCCTCTTTATTGGCTATGAACGAATAGTTGATATTCCCAAAGTCGTGGTAAACGGCACCACCTCCGGACAATCTGCGGACTACCTCGATCTGATGCGTACGGCAAAAGGTCTCGTCAATTTCGGCTGCAACGGTTTGGTTGCGTCCGATGATGACCGACGGACGGTTCCTATACAATAACAGAACGTCGTCTGGACGTTCTGTTATCATGTATTCTTCCAATGCGCAATTTTGCGCCGGAGAGTTCCAAGGACTGATGATTATTTTCATCTTGAACGGGTTGTCAATGGCCCTTTGTCATTATTGTTTGTTCAAATTTCCGTTGCTTCCTTCATGGTGACTTGGTCCCTTAACCTCTGGAATGAGAACTGGACAGTGTGCCATGATCTATTGATCCAGGTTCAAGAACAAATCACTTGTTGTGGAAGATCGGACGTGAACTACTGACCTACGTGGAAAGCAACACGCAACTCTTCGATCTCCTTGTCGTTGATTGGCTGCAGTGTTCCGATCGGAGCTGCCATAATCAGCGATTTAGCACTGAATTCAGCAACCTCGAGGTGGTCGAAGGTGTCGATCAGCTTCTTGCCGGTGATCAGCACTGAGTCGTTGGCCAACAGCAGGCAAGGATGTGTTTTGGTCATCTCTGCGATTGCGTTGGGATCTTCGTATTGCAGGTTGAATGGTACCAAAGGTACATCCTGCAACTGAATCCAGCTCTCAGGGATCGTACGGACATCGAATTTAATGCCTGATGTACAGAAGCCCATCAAATACGGGGACTGGGTCAGGATGATTGAATCGATGTTCGGGTTGCTCTGGTAAATAGCCTGGTGCATAGCCACCGAGCGGCTCGGGATCTTACCAGCCTCTACCATGCCGTTTTTCACCTGAACGATGTTTTCCGGCTCAATGTCCCAACGGGGTACACCCGGAGGGGTGATCAGGAAGTCATTTCCGCGCCAGCGAACTGATACGGTACCGTAAGTACTGATCATCAAACCCTGGTCGCAAGAACGACGTACAATGCGGCAAATATCGGTACGGATTGCACGTTCGTCCGAAGGATAACTTACACCCATGAAGTGTGGGTAATCTGTCGGAAGAGATGCATCGTGGCGACCGATCTGCTCGTCTGTCAAATAGGTCGGATCACCCAGAACTTTGGCGTTCAGTTCAGTACGTGCACACAACTCCAGGGTTTCGAAACGCTGATAAGCATCCATCAAATCCTCACCGCAGAGCACTACACCATGGTTCTCCATGATGACAGCTTTGTAGTCAGGGTGGTTGCGGAATTCAGTCGCAATTTTCTTACCCAGTTCCTGGCTGCCCGGACATGCATAAGGTGCAAATCCGATCTTACCGCAAATGCGGCGAGCCTGCGGAATGATATTGGTATTTGGAATTTTGTGAACGATGCTGAACGATACCAATGCGGGTGGGTGTGCATGGATTACGGCACGCATGCCGGGACGCATCTGATAAATCGCTTTGTGGAAGGGGTACTCCGAAGAGGGTTTGTGCGGACCGATAATGGTACCATCCGCTTTCACACAGATGATGTCCTTTTCGGTCAACGAACCTTTGTCAATCGCACTCGGGGTAATCCACATGTCGCCATTGTCGTCCATGATCGAGACGTTACCGCCCGATGTGGTCGTCATGCCACTGCGATAGATACGGCCGATGATCACCGTAATCTGTTCGGCAGGATGCATCAACTTGGTGTCTAACTGTTTCATAACCTAACCTAAAATTGTTTTTTATTTGTCCGGCTCATGCCGGTCGTTATTGTTTTTTCAACTCTTGGGTTTGTGTTCCCGTATCCTACACTGTGGGTGAAACCGTGTCTTGTTTCACCCTGCAGTGCGGTTTGTTGTGTCAGGCCTGTCGTTGCATCTCAGCCGATGAGAAACTCTATGCGAGCTTGTCAGCATTAGCCAGAAGATACTCTTCGGCTTCGATGTTCCACAAACCTTTGTGGCGTGCGCAGATCTTGGCCAGTTCTGCAAACACCGGTTGTTTTTCACCCAGTCTTTCGAAATCCGCAATCGGTGTTAGCGGCATGTCGATGTGGGTGTATATCAGTTTCTTTCCGCCTGGAATCGAAGGCAGATTGAGCGTTGTGTCGATTACAGCATTCAAACCTCCTACGTGAGTGACCAGTCCGGCCGGATCGAGTCCTTCGCTCATCATCTTTAGCGCTTCGATCATATCTGCCGTATTTCCTCCACTGGTTCCTACAACGTGGGTATAAGCGTAGTGTACGTTGTAGAAATTGAACGGAGCTTTGAAGTCGGTCTTGGCCGGTCCTGCAAAGAAGTTCAAGCAACCATCAAATGCCAGGATGGCATCTGCCTGTTCTACCACAGGAACCACCGGGGCAAAGACAAAGACATCGTTGTAGCCTTTCCCGCCTGTAAGCGCTTTCAGTTCGGCGGTAGGATCTGCCATTGCGCCGGTATTGACATATTTCAGTTCGATGCCATTTTTGGCAGCCTCTTCTGGAGAGTAGAGCGATGCTGCACGGTCCAAACGGCTCTGATCAATATCGGTTACTACCAGCAGACGAGGTTTCCGGTCTTTGCGGTGGATGGCGTAATTGATAGCTGCCAATCCCATCGGACCGACACCTGCCAGAATTGCCATACAACCTCCGTCAGCAATCTCCATCTGGTGAACATACGATCCGGGGGTGATGTGGTAGTTGGCGTGCATGGCTCCGATTACGCATGAGAGCGGTTCAGCCAATGCAGCCGGATAGAAACCTTTACCGGTATAGTTGAGCAGGCATCCCTTTTCCATCACTTCGTTGGGAATAACCACATAAGTGGCATCACCGCCGATATGGTGATAAGAGTATCCCGGTGCACTTAATACCCCGACCGGCCCGTTCTCATAGTTCAGCGCAGGCTGAATGGAGAATTTTTGACCGGGAGTGAACTGATTTTTCCATTTGGCTCCGACTTCGATGATTTCACCGGCAAACTCGTGGCCGATGATCACCGGGTTTTCGGCGATATCACGAGGTACACGTTTGTGAATATCTGCCTCATGTGAAGCTTTGTATGACGACATGCAGATGCTGTCACACATAACTTTGGCCAGGATTTGATCCTCGCTGATTTGCGGCAGCTCAAACTCCTCCATTCGGAGGTCGTTCTTGCCGTATAGTCTGACTGCTTTCGTTTTCATGATAGCTTGTTTTAACGATACTTGCCGCTTTCGGCTGCAAATATACGCATTAAATTAATAAAAATAGGTCCCGCAAAAACTCGTTAAAAATATCGAGCTTCCTGCGGGACTTTTTTGTTACCTGTTCGCAGGTTAGCTTAACATGACCTGACCTCCAGTGACAGGAAGTGCCTGGCCTGTTTCGCACGTCTGCTCAATCAAATAAAGTACGGCCTTGGTCACATCTTCCGGACCAGTTCCTTTACGCATCGGTACCTGTGCCATGTAGTATGCACGAACATCTTCTACATTCTTTGCACCTGGCACCTTACCTGCATGCAGATATTGCAGGAACAGTCCATTTTCGGGATTGCTCCACAGCGGACCTTCGTAGTAGTTGCCGGGACAAACGGCATTTACTTTGATACGGAACGGTGCCAGTTCCAAAGCGAAAGATTGGGTGAGTCCTACACCTCCGAACTTGCTGCCTGCGTATGCAAAATTGGCTTTCGAGCCGCGCAGACCTGATTTAGAGTTGATCTGAATGATGTCGCCGTAATTATCTTCGCAATATTTGTTCTGCAGTTTCATGACGCGAGAAGCGGCCTGTGCGCAGTAGAAATAGGCGTTGTAGTTGATCTTGGTGACAAACTCGAAATGTTCGGGAGTCATCTCTTCCAAACCTCCTGCCCGCAATACACCGGCGTTGCTGATAAAGACATCCAGACCTCCGAATGCACAAACCGTTTTGTGGATCAATTCGCGCAGACTGGCCGTATCGGCTACATTGGTCTTAACGAAAATCGCTCGGTTACTTTTAGCCAGGGTGTTGAGATTCTCTGCAGTTTTCGCTCCAGCAACTTCGTTCAAGTCGGCAACGACGATGTTGGCGCCTTGTTGAATCAGGCAACGTGCGATGCCCTCGCCGAAACCTTGGGCTGCACCGGTAACGATGATTGTTTTGTTTTCAACACGACCGGCTGTCGCACCGGCACTCACTTTGCGCCGGTAGTTTTCGACCTCCCAGTTGTCAATGAAGTCGATCTGTGCCTGAGTCATTGGATGCTCACCGCCGAAAGATTGTGCGAGGTAAGCGATCTTCATCATGTCCTGGTAAACCTCGGCAATGATGTCGCATCCGGCAGCATTATCTCCGACAGCTACCAAACCGATACCTTTGATCAAAATCACTTTCGGAGCGTAACCGTATTTTGCTTTGTAAGCGTCGATCTCTTGTTGAGCGGTTGCCAGAATGGCTTCAGTTCCTTCGCTGTCGATATAGATGTAGTTCGATTTGCAGTAAACGATAATATCGGGTGAGAAGGGTTTTGAAATTTTGGCAAACAGCTCTTTTGACTCGGTGAAGTAGGAGATCAGAGCATTGTTGATCACTTTCAATGTTTTGAGGTTGCCTTTGTCGCTGACCATCATGCGGATGGCTGGAATAATCTCATGAGCAGAGCCGCAAACATCGGCTTCTCCTCTCAGCGGACTTTGGGTCCCGGTTGGCATGAAGGTGACTTGTGAGTCGGAGCTTGTGAAGGTTCGCCGCCCTCAGCGGACTTTGGGTCAGTGCCTTCTCAATTTTCCCCAAAACGTCGTCGTAAATGGCTTGAATCTTTTCGGTTGATTCAGCTCCTACGAAAATACCGTGGTTTTGAAGCAGAATAATCGAAGGTTCGTGTCCGTGTTTTTTTGTGTATTCACGAATCTGACTCTCCACCTCTTTGAACAAGATATAGCCCGGATCAATGTACGGAATGTACAGTGCTTCATCGCCGAACAGTTTGTGAGTCATCTCTTCAGCCTGTTGTGAGCACATCAGACCGTTGACAAAAGTCGGGTGCAGATGCACGATAAAGCTGGCACTAAGTGCATTGTGAAGCGAAGTCTCTACACTGGGACGACGATCTTTCGTGATGCAGGCTGCGGCCAGATCATTCTTAACCTCCTCTTCTCGTGTAGCGGTATCGCTCGAATACTGCTTTTCAGAGATAACATTCAGTTTTTTTCGGTCCAGAACAGCAAACCCATCTTCAGTGATCGTAGCTAAAGCGTGTCCGCTTGCTTTTACCCACAAGGTGTCTGCATTTTTATAAGAGGTGTTGCCGCCTCCTGCAATAACATAGCGGCTGTCGGAGCCGTAAAACTGGGATATTTTTACAAGTTGTTTCAGTTCGTTCATGGTTTTACGTTTGTCGATATGGATAAATTTTTATTGTCTGTTTTTCTCTCTTGCTCGGATTGTAGGGTGTTTTGACTCTATTTCCCATTCTCTAATTGGAATCAAGCAGCAGAAACAGACAATATCAATTATCCGATCACTGCTTTGATTGCTTGGTCTCCGTAGGCGATATACTCGTCACGTTTGCTGACATCGGGGCGCCCTTCGCGGTCCACATAGCCCTGTTTGCCATTCTTGACCAACTCTTGATGTGCCGCTACGACGCACGCCCCCTCATAGTTGATCTGACGCAATTTTTCTGAGAGAGGTACTCCGCCGCGTGCCGCAAGTTGGATTGGTTCCATGGCCGGTGTGTTATGTTCGCTGCCGAACGTAACGACAAATCCACTGTCGTGCAGGTATCCGGCGTACTCTTCCAATACCTCGAGACTGTTACGTGTAGGAATGAACTCGACAGAGAAAAATCCTCTCCGTTTGAGCTCTGCAGCCGTCTTACGCACGTCGGCTTCAAACTGAGTAAAATTACCTTTGGCATCATCGGCCAAGAATGGATAAGTGGGAATGCCTCCAGCCGCCAGAATGATCTGACGAACATCCTCGACAGGCAGAAATGCTGCCGGAGTTTCTGCAACGAAGGCAGCGCCACCCGCTTTAAGCAGATTGCCGCGGATCTCATTCTCCAAACCGGCCAGATCATTCAGTTTCGATTTGAGCGGTTTTCCTTCGAACAGTTCGGTGAAGAAAGCAGTTAACTCTTCTTCGGCATTGCCGTACTTTTCCTGGGCTTTCATGCGCAGCGCTTTGGCTAAGTGCCGCTCACGGATTGAACCGCTGGTCAGATTCTGCTTGATCCATTCGAAATCGAGCACGATATCTTTGCCTTTGCGAGCTAACAGGTCGTTGAGCTTGTCGCACATCTGTTTGACCTGTTCGTGCGTCTCGGCGCATACCCCAGCCAGTTGTGAAGCGTATGGTTCTGGCAAAACAGCCGGGCAAGCAAGTCCTTTCCCGCTGAGGTAGGTTCGTCCCGGATTGTTCGGGTCGTTAACTCTGACCCCTGCCTCCTGATCGGCTTTGTGCAGGCTGATAAATTCGATGTTAAAGAGCGGATAGAGGTGGCGTTTGCGACACTCTTCGTCCCACTGGGTATAACCGGCTGTGGTGTAGAAGTCGTTAATGCCCACCACCTTCACATTCTCAGCGACCGCTCGTTCCAACGAGTCGGTCAGCGTGTCGAATGCGCTGAAGGAGTATGGTGTGTGGAGGTGAGCATTGACGCTCACCTCCTTCACCTTGGGTTTTGAAGTCGGTTGACAGAGTTCACACATGGTTCGGTTAGATTAGGTTAGGTTAGCGATGAACTCTGATTAGATTCCGGCTTTCGCGCGACGGATTTGTTCTGCCTCAGTAAAGTTACGGGTTGGAACGTGACCTTTGAGCGGAACGATCTTCTCGTGGATGGCGTCTATGAAGCTGTCCACTTGTGGGAAGAAGGCATACTCCAACTCGAAAGCAGGAGTGATCCAGTCACGAGAACCGAGAACTACTGGAGGTGCATCCAACTCGTCGAATGCCAACTCTGTGATATTGCGGGCCAAATCGTTGAGGAACGATCCACGGCTGGTGGCATCGCCTGCGATGATGATACGGCCAGTCTTCTTAACTGAAGCAAGTACCTTTTCGTAGTTGAATGGAACCAAGCTGCGGGCGTCGATCACTTCGGCGCTCATGCCGTATTTCTCTTCGAGGATTTTTGCAGCCTCCAAAGCACGGTACAAAGTAGCTCCGATGGTGAGGATTGTAATGTCTTTTCCTTCACGTTTGATATCGGGCTCGCCCAGCGGAATTTCGTAGTAACCTTCCGGCACACCGCCTTCGTGGAATTGCTCTCCGACGTCGTAAATGCGCTGGCTTTCGAAGAAGATAACCGGGTCAGTTCCCTGCAATGCTGCATTCATCAAACCTTTTGCATCGTATGGAGTTACCGGGAAGACAACCTTCAGACCCGGAATGTGAGCTGCCAACGAGGTCCAGTCTTGTGAGTGCTGAGCACCATATTTAGAACCAACTGATACGCGAACCACTACCGGCATTTTGAGGATGTTGCCGCTCATGGCCTGCCATTTAGGCAGCTGGTTGAACACCTCGTCACCGCAGCAGCCGAGAAAGTCGCAGTACATGATTTCAGGGATTACGCGGCCACCGCACATCGCATAACCGATAGCGCTACCGATAATGGCAGCTTCAGCGATCGGCGCGTTGAACAGACGGTGATAGGGCAGAGCCTCTGTCAGACCACGGTAAACGGCGAATGCACCACCCCAGTCGCGGTTCTCTTCACCGTATGCGATCAGCGATGCATCTTTGTAGAAACGATCGATAATAGCTTCGAAAATACCATCACGCAGCTGGAACTGTTTCATCTTCGAGAAAGGTTTGCCATCCTTGTCGAAAGCGAAACGCTCTTTTTTTGCGATCTGCTGTACACGTGGGTTTTCGCTCATCGGATGGTTAACCTCCGGTTTAGCGTCTGACAATGAGTCGTACCGACAACGGCAAGGGCTTCGGAAGCGACGACG
>OHBJ01003312.1_pt1 | contig 10638 bp, 3 predicted proteins | sample 1577241 | NCBI WGS metagenome assembly OHBJ01 (sample SAMEA3541594, study PRJEB24748) | human gut metagenome | biome: human gut; feature: human-associated habitat; material: faeces | place: China | collected 2012
GATAATTCAAAATATGTCTGAGATAATTTTTTCTACAAGCGGGAAGTTTTTTTCCACGTGCCGGAGCGAGGTTCGGGCACCTGACAAAATGTCATGTTCTGAAAAGTCCAATACCGCTTTTGCCGTTGTGCGGTGGCTTGCGGGCAAAACGGTTCCGGCAATCTTAAATAACCGGCGGAAATGCAATAATAAAAAGCCGGCGCCGTTATTTATTACGGTACCAAATTTATTGTTCATTATAATGATTGAATACATTACAGGCGAGTTGGCCGAACTGTCTCCTACGCAGGCCGTTGTCGAGGCGCACGGAGTGGGCTACGGGCTTAATATTTCACTCACTACTTATGATGCTTTCAAGGATAGTAAGACGGCAAGGTTGTTTGTCTATGAATCCATAAGGGAAGATGCGTACGTGCTTTATGGCTTTGCTTCGAAAGACGAGCGCGCCGTGTTTGTAGCCTTGCTTTCAGTCTCGGGAGTGGGAGGCAATACAGCCAGAACCATTCTTTCTGCTTTTTCGCCCGATGAGTTTCGTGCGGTTGTGGCCGGCGAAGACTCTCGCGCCCTGACGTCTGTTAAAGGAATAGGGCAGAAAACGGCCCAGCGTATAATAGTAGACCTTAAAGACAAACTTGCGGGCGGCATAGACGCGACGCTGCCGAGCGTTGGGGCGGCCGAACGCGGTTCGCGCCAGGCAAATGCGGAGGAAGCGATAGGTGCTCTCGCTACGCTCGGCTATCCGGCCGCCGTTTCGCAGAAAGTCGTTGCGGGAATACTGAAAGAGCGTAACGATGATATAAAGGTGGAGGAAATAATAAAACTCGCGTTGAAACTTCTTTGATACTCTGACAGAGGTGTCGAATTATATCTTGCGGCAATTAAAACCGGTTTTACGCCGCTGCAGGTCGCTTTGTGCGGCAATGGCGGCGGCTGTGGCGCTTTGCTTTGTGACGTTCACTGAAGCAAAGGCACAGGCTGTCGTTGACGGAAACGATTCGGTAGTGAAGCCGCATTTCGATGTAAGCAAGACTTCGCCCGACAATGAAAACGACCTGCGCAACCGGCCCATAGACCTGCGCAATCCGAAAAACCTCGACGACCAGCCCGAGTATGACGAGAAAACCGGAACTTATAAATTGGGAACGAAAATAGGCGATTCGTATCTGAACACGCCGGTGCTGCTATCTCGCGACGAGTATATGCGCTGGAGTCTGCGCCGCTCCATGCAACGGTATTACCAGAGCAAGAACAGCGAACTCTTCGAGAAAAACGGCAAGGAAAAGTTCGATTTCACGGATATGAAATTCGATCTCGGTCCGGCGGAGAAAATATTCGGCCCTGGCGGAGTGCAGATAAAGACGCAAGGCTCTGCGGAATTGAAATTAGGAGCCAACACCACGAGCGTGGATAATCCGACCTTGCCGCTACGGTATCGCAATACCTTTGGCTTTGATTTCGACGAAAAAATCAATGTGAGTGTGAACGGTAAGGTGGGCGATAAGATGGATATGACGTTGAACTATAACACCGAAGCTACTTTCGACGTCGATTCCAAAGACCTTAAACTTACATACCAGGGAAAGGAAGACGAAATAATAAAGCTAATCGAAGCCGGAAATATTTCAATGCCGTCGAACCTTTCGCTCGTGCGCGGCGCAACCTCTTTATTCGGATTCAGAACCGACATGCAGTTCGGAAAACTGAAATTGCAAACCGTTCTGTCGCGAAAGAATTCTACTACGTCGTCTGTGAAATCGAACGGCGGCAATCAGGTGACAACATTCGAGCTGTCGGCCGCAGACTATGAGGAAAACCGACATTTTTTTCTCTCTCATTTTTTCAGAGACAGCTATGACCGTAACATGGCTCAGTTGCCCAACATTACTTCGGGCATAAAAATCAACCGTATTGAGGTGTGGGTGACCAATAAAACGGGAGCGACCACGAATACGCGAAACATCATAGCTTTTACCGACCTCGGCGAAAGCGAACATATAAGCAATCCTATCTGGACAGGCAACGGGCAGAGCAATCCGCAGAATACGTCGAACAGTCTTTACGGAACCATTACGACAACATATGCCGCGGCAAGGGATATAAGCCTTACTACACAGACGCTCGACGCTATCGGAAATTTCGTAGGCGGCGATGACTATGAAAAGCTTGAAAGCGCGCGAATGCTAAGCTCTTCGGAATATACTGTAAACACAGGGCTCGGATACATCTCGCTTAAAACAACGCTGCAGACCGACCAGGTGCTGGCGGTGGCTTATGAATATACTTACCGCGGGCAGAATTTTCAGGTTGGTGAGTTCTCGACCGACGTAAAGGATAACACACAGGCTTTGATGGTGAAGGCGCTGAAAAATACTTCGAATGTGCCTGCTATGGGTAACTGGAATCTTATGATGAAAAACGTGTATTCCTTGCGTGCAACAAATGTGCAGAAAGATAATTTCCGTTTAGATGTTAAATATCTGAGCGATACAACCGGTGTTTATCTGAGCTATCTGCCGGAAAACAATCTTAAGGACACTCCGATAATACGTCTGATGAATCTTGACCGCTTGGACAATAATAATAGGACTAATCCGAACGGATATTTCGATTTTGTTGACGGATATACTATAGACGCTTCTTCCGGACGCGTGTTCTTTCCTTCGGCCGAGCCTTTCGGCAGTTTTCTGAGAAGCAAGATAGGAAACGATGCCATAGCCGACAAATATGTTTTCCAAGAACTGTACGATTCTACAAAAACAATAGCCAAACAGATAGCCGAGAAAAACAAATACATGCTTACCGGACAGTTTAAGGCTTCCAAAAATAGCGGAGAAATAAGTCTCGGAGCTGTCGATGTGCCGCAAGGAAGCGTCGTTGTCACAGCGGGAGGCGTTACTCTTACGGAAGGTGCGGATTATATAGTGGATTACAGCGAAGGCACGGTAACCATAATAAATCAAAGCATTCTCGATGCCGGAACTCCCGTGAATGTAAGTCTTGAAAGCAATACCGACTACGGATTGGAGCGGAAAACGTTGCTCGGACTGAACTGGCAATATAATTTTTCCAAGAATTTGCAGTTGGCGGGAACTTTCATGCATTTGTCTGAACAGCCTCTTACAACGAAAGTCGCAATGGGAAGCGAACCTTTGAACAATACGATCTGGGGATTGAGCCTCTCGTGGAAAAAAGAAAGTCAATGGCTTACCGACATGCTTGATAAATTCCCGCTTCTTTCGCTTACGAAACCTTCGAATATAAACTTTACTGCGGAAGTAGCACAGTTAATAGCAGGAAATAATAAAGGCGCTCAAGGTAATGCTTCTTACATAGACGATTTCGAGCAGACGAAGAGTAATATTGATATAAGTACGCCTACGGACTGGCAGATAAGTTCTACACCGTCCGATTTTCCTGAAAGCAAATACATGAATGATATTCGTTACGGATATAATAGAGCTCTTCTTGCGTGGTATAAAATAGATCCGCTATTTACACGTCGCAGCTCTGCTCTTACTCCGAGTCATATAAAGAGCGACTTGGAACAACTTTCGAATCATTATGTGCGGGAAGTTTATAACAGGGAGCTTTTCCCGAATAAGGAGCAACGTTTCGGCGAATCTTCTACACTGTCTGTTCTTAATGTGGCTTATTATCCGAACGAACGCGGCCCTTATAACTTAGACCCGAGCCTTGACCTAAATGGATATCTGAGTAATCCGTCGCAACGGTGGGGCGGTATGATGAGAAAACTTAATACAAGCGACTTTGAAACGGCCAATATAGAATATGTGGAGTTCTGGATGCTGGATCCGTTTATATATACGCGCGATAATGCTGGAAATTATTCTGGAGACCTGTATATAAATTTGGGGGAGGTGAGCGAAGATATTCTGAAAGATGGAAAGAAATCTTATGAAAGCGGAATGCCTACCGATAATGATCCTTCCAGGTATGTTGAAACTGTATGGGGGCGTGTTCCTTCACAAAACAGTGTTACATATGCGTTCAATACCAGTTCGGACGCGCGCGACCGTCAGGACGTTGGCTTGGACGGTCTTTCGAGTGAGGATGAAGCAAGCTTTTCTGTTTATAAAACTTATCTTGACCAGATTCGCGCAAAAGTATCGGAGGCCGTTTATGATTCAATCATTAAAGATCCGGCTGGAGATAATTATCATTATTTTCGCGGTTCCGATTTTGACAGGGCAAAAACTCCTATTCTCGAGCGTTACAAACGTATCAATGGAACGGAGGGAAACTCTCCTGATTCGAAACAGTCGCCCGAGAGTTATTCTACGGCTTATAAATCTACGCCGGATGTGGAAGATATAAATCAGGATTATACTCTTAACGAGTACGAGAAATATTTCCAGTATAAAGTTCATCTTTCTCCCGAAGGAATGGTTGTGGGGCAAAACCATATCGTCGATGAACGCAGAGCCAGTGTCCAGTTGCGGAATGGTAAAACGGAAACGGTTTCATGGTATCTTTTCCGTGTACCTGTTAAGGAATATGATAGTAAAGTAGGAAGCATTTCTGATTTCAACAGCATTCGTTTCATGCGAATGTATCTCACTAATTTTGAAAATCCGATTGTACTGCGCTTTGCCACATTAGGCTTGGTGCGCGGCGAGTGGAGAAGCTACGAACAAAGCCTATATACAGGTTCTGCTCCTTCGGTTAGCGGAACTATGAATGTGGCAGCTGTAAATCTTGAAGAAAATAATGAGAAAACTCCTGTCAATTATGTTCTTCCTCCAGGAATAACCAGAGTCGTGGATCCCAACCAATCGCAACTACTTGAGCAGAACGAGCAGGCTTTGCAAATGGTTGTAGAGAATCTGGCAAGCGGTGACGCGCGTGCGGTTTATAAGAATCAGTATCTTGATTTGCGCAAGTATAAACATATACAAATGTTCGTGCATGCCAATGCTTTGCTGGGTGATAATACTCTTGAAGACAATCAGGCTTCTCTTTTCATTCGTTTCGGTTCCGATTACAAGAGTAATTTTTACGAATACGAGATTCCTCTTAAGCTGACTCCCGAAGGCAAGTACGACCGTAATTCTACTGCTTCTCGTCGTCTGGTCTGGCCGGAGGAGAATATGCTTGATATAAATCTTTCCAAATTTATAACTCTGAAACGCGAAAGGAACCGCCGCAAGAGCGAAGGGCTTGCGACATATTCCGAAGCATTTTCTTCATACGACAACGATCGTCCGTATAATAAGCTTACGATAGTAGGCAATCCTTCGCTTGGAGAGGTGCATACTGTTATGATTGGTGTGCGTAATAATTCCCGAAAACTTACCAATGTAGAAGTTTGGGTTAACGAGTTGCGTTTGCAGCACTATTCAAACAAAGGAGGATGGGCAGCTAAGGGAAATCTTAATGTGCAGCTTTCCGATTTGGGCTCTTTTAATCTTGGCGGTCATGTAGAGACTGCGGGATTCGGTGGTGTGGAAGATCGTGTAGCCGACCGTCGGGATGATAATCTATACGAATATAATGTTTCTACGAATGTAGAACTTGGAAAATTCCTGCCTGAAAAGGTTAAATTGCGTGCTCCGCTATATTATTCATATAGTAAAGAGAAAGTCAGTCCGCAGTATGATCCGTTCAATACCGATATGGAACTGGATGATGCCATTGACGCTCTTGTTACCAAGCGCGAGCGTGATTCCTTGCGCAGTATTGCGGAAACGACGGTCGTGAACTCTAATTTCAGCCTTTCCAACGTTCGTTTCGATATTTCTACCAAGTCTCACCCTATGCCTTATGATCCTGCTAACTTTTCTTTCAGTTATTCGCACAGCCATAAGGAAACTACGGGACAGACCATTGTGTGGGAGAAGGATGACAGCTGGCGGTTCAGTGCAAATTATCAGTATTCTCCCAACTTCAAACCCTGGTCGCCGTTCGGTAATATGAAAAGCAAGAGTCCGTGGCTGAAGTTGCTGAAAGAGGAAAAAATAAATTATGCTCCGCAAAGCATATCGATAAACTCTGATATAACCCGTTCGTATTATGAGTTGCAGGAACGCGATCTCAACCAGCAAGGTCCTTCCGCTTCTCTTCCTCTTGTTTGGGCAAGCGATTTTCTTTGGAACCGTCAGTTTAAGTTGCAGTGGGACCTTACGTCAAATATTCATGCGTCGTTCAATTCTGCCACCAATGCCGAGATATTGCAGCCGTATACTCCGGTGAATAAAGACTTATATCCAACGGAATATGAGGCATGGAAAGATTCCGTATGGCACAGCATTAAAAATCTCGGAACGCCGTTGGCTTTTCAGCAGAATTTCGACTTTTCATGGAAGATACCTATAAATAAAATTCCCGTATTCTCGTGGATTACGTCCGACGTGAGCTACCGTTCGTCGTATAACTGGAACCGCGGAACCCGGCTCGAAGACGGGTCGACGCTTGGCAATACGATAAACAACTCGCGCGATGTTAACGGAAATCTTAAGTTGAATTTCGAAACGATATATAACAGTGTCCCGTTCTTGAAAAAGGCAATGCGCCGCACGACAACAACTTCTTCATCGTCTAAAAAGAAAGAAGATGATCCGAAAGACCGGATTTTTACGCAGGAAGTGCAGCTGCTTGCCGATACTTCGGTCGTTGTGGCCCATAACAAACGCTCGCGGCATTTGCGCGTGCGTGCAATTCGTCAGGACGGGAGCCGATACGCCATAAAATATAAGGTAGTAAACAATAATAGGATTGAGATTCTTAGCAGGGATACCGTAAAAGTGAAGCTCACCGTTATTCCGGGGCCCGCACCCGAGTCGCGCACGTGGTACAAGGTTGCGCAGGCGCTGGCCCGCACTGCCATGATGGTACGCAATGTAAGTGTTACTTACAAGAACGCTTACAATATGTCGCTTCCAGGATTTATTCCGAATATCGGCGACGTGTTCGGCCAGCGTTCTGACGGCGGCCTGCAGCCGGGGCTCGATTTTGCTTTCGGCTTTACCGGAGAAGGATATATAAGCAAGGCTATGGAGCGCGGATGGCTTATAGCGAACGACAGCATTACGACGCCTGCCACTACGAATAAGAACGAGTCGTTCCAGTTGCGTGCAACGGTTGAGCCTTTCCGCGATTTCAAGATCGATCTTACCGCTTCGCGTACTGTCAATACTGCCCGCAGTATCCAATACATGTTCGACGGAATGCCCGCCACTCAGACAGGTTCGTTCAACATTACGACAATATCCCTGTCTTCTGCTTTTGCGTCGTTGGGCAATGCCGACAATAATTACGAGAACAAAACGTTCCGCAAGTTCGTGAACCTGCTTTCGACATTCCGCAACAGGGTAGAAGCGTCCTATACCGGAGTACAGTATCCCACGAACAGCACATTGGCAGGCAAGACGTTCGACCCTGCCAACGGCACGGTCTCGCCGTATTCCTCTGATGTGATGATTCCGGCGTTTCTTGCTGCATATTGCGGCGGCGGAAAAAACTCTTCGCTCGACGTATTCCCCTCGCTTTTGCGGATGTTGCCCAACTGGAGGGTCACTTATTCGGGGCTCGGCAAGCTGCGTTTCATGAGGCGCACGTTCAAGTCGTTCAACATCAACCATTCTTATCAGTCAATCTATGCCGTGGGGTCGTACAATACTTTCTCTTCGTTCATGAAGATAAACGGCTCGAGGGGATTCGTTAACGATGTTACTACCGGCAACCCTGTTCCGTCGTCGATGTTTGATATTTCGACGGTGTCGATAACCGAAAATTTCTCGCCGTTCATAGGTTTCGACATGACGTTCAATAACAACCTTACCGCGAAAATTGAATACAATCGCGCGCGTATGCTGGCGTTGTCTATGGCTTCGCAGCAACTCGCCGAGTCGCGTTCGAACGATTATGTGGTAGGAATGGGGTATAAGGTGGAAGATCTGAAGATATTCACTTCCACACGCCGTCCCAAACGAAGGAATGCGCGTCGCTCGTCGGCTTCGGGAAACAAGAAGAAAACCGATGAAAATACCGAGGACAGCAGCAAAAACGCAGCTTCTTCCGATTCGCAGAAAGCAGGCACCATAAGCAACGACCTGAATCTGCGGCTCGATTTCTCGATACGCAACCAAAGCTCCATACAGCGCAATGTAATGACACTGCTTTCGCAGGCTACATCGGGCAACAGTGCATTCAAAATTTCGTTTTCGGCCGATTATACATTGTCGAAGCTGATAACGTTGTCGGCATACTATGACCGTCAGACAAACAAGCCGTTGCTTTCGTCATCGTCTTATCCTACAACCACTCAGGACTTCGGCGTGAGCATAAAGGTATCGCTCACGCGATGAACAAGCCAGTATGTCTTGCCGGTGTGCGGCATTTTATTGTACGGAAGAGAATATTTTATTGAGATATGCCGGAAAATTACAGCATCGTGATTTTCCGGAGATTTCTTTTTACGTTTTTCTGCAACCTTACGGAAACAAATAAGGAAGATTCCCCTGATGTGGCGGAATATCTCAGGCGTATTTTAACGTGAAGCCGATATTGAAATGAACGTCTCCGGCGGAAAACCGGCGGAGGAAGGTTTTTATGAAAAATGGCTTTTCGCGAAAAAAAATATTTTTTTGTGTGGTAAAAAACTTCCCGCAGTAAATTGAAAATACAAGGGAGATAATCGAAAATATGTCTGAGATAATTCAAAATATCTCAGACATATTTTTTGCTATATATACACACGCTGATTTTCAATTACTTGCCAGGTGACCGTTTTTGTCCGCAAAATCCTATGGAAAAGTACTGCCGATTCTCCTAAGTGCAGAATCGGTTTTCTGTGTTTTGGAACTTGTTCCCAATATCGGTGAATGACTTACGCATTCCGCATTGCAGGCAAAGAGCAAGGCGCCTTTCTTGGCAATCGTACCGGAACGCATTAATTTGTCTCCGGTGCACTACGAACTAAAGTTAATTTTATAACTGTGTAGTCTAAATAAAACAAAAAAATATCGGTATAACACGAAATAAACCTTAAAAAGGTTTTTCATTGTTTGTAAAATGTGTTTAAATGAAAGAAAAAGGTTTTGCTGTTATGATGAAATTGTGTAATTTTGACAAGACAAATACGGCGATATCGGCCGTGAGAGTTAAATAAATTTAATTAATACAACGATGAATACAATTAGTTTGCTGTTCCTCGGGTCACTCGGCGCGCCTGAGATTATAATAATTGCGCTTGTGGTGCTCCTGTTGTTCGGAGGAAAGAAGATACCCGAGCTAATGCGTGGCATAGGCAAGGGAGTCAGAAGCTTCAAGGAAGGAATTAACGGAATAGAGAAAGATATAAAGGACGGAACCGATGTCGACCGTCAGGACGGCGTCGAAAACAAGGATTAGGCGTAGGGCTTCTCTTCATGGCGGCAAAAACGGAAATGTCATTTTGGGATCATCTGGAAGCCTTGCGGTGGATGCTGATGAGAGTGTTCGTCGTTTTGGCTGTCCTTGTGGCGGCAGGGCTTGTTTTTGTTCCGCAGATATTCGACAGCGTCGTGCTGGCCCCTTGCAGCAACGATTTCTTTCTCTACAAAGCATTGGCAAAACTCAACGAGCTGTGTCCTTTCATACCGGGCGAGCTGAACAAACCGATGCACGTGGAAATAATCAATATCAAGCTGGCCTCGCAGTTCTTTCTTAACATTACATTGGCGTTCTGGTTTGCATTGCTGGTTACATTCCCTTATCTTATCTATGAGATATGGAGATTCGTTTGCCCTGCATTGTACGACAATGAGAAAAAAGGAGTGAGATGGGCTTTCCTGTTCGGCACTATAATGTTCTACATAGGCTGTGTGGTGGGATATTCGCTCGTCTTTCCGCTTACTCTCAGATTTCTGTATAATTTCCAGATCAGTACAAGCATAAGCAATCAGTTGTCGTTAGACTCCTATATGAATAACTTCCTTATGCTGATTTTCATGATGGGAATAATCTTTGAGCTGCCTCTCGTGTCGTTGCTACTGTCCAAACTCGGAATTCTGAACCGGTCGTTCTTCTCGACTTACCGTCGCCATGCAATTGTAGTTCTTCTGGTAGTGGCGGCAATCATAACGCCGTCGTCCGATCCGTTCACACTTATGGCTGTGTTTATACCTATATATATATTGTGGGAGGTAAGTTCCTTCTTGGTTAAACCCGCCCCGAAAGAAGACGACACGGATGTTGCAATGCAAACTGAATAAATAAACTTTCCAAGACAGGATACCAAAACAAAGAAATTAATACAACTATGATTAAAGTAGGAATTATCGGTTTCGGCAGAATGGGCGAAAAATATTTAACGCATTTCAAGGAAAGCAACCGCTGGGATGTGGCCTATATCTGCGACGTCGACCCTGCTGCCAGAAAATACGCAAAGGAAAAATCGCCCACCTCGATAGTTGTAGACAACGAGCAGACGATATTTGAAGACCCTACCGTTAGTGCTGTGGCACTTTGCACTTTGGCGAACTTCCGGAAAGAGCAGATAGAAAAAGCTGTGAAGTACGGAAAACATGTAATATCTGAAAAGCCTGTGGCCGATTCCCTGCAGCGGGAATGGGAAATGGTTCACCTTACGGAACAGTCGAATTTGCTGTCTACGGTGAATCTTTACCTGCGCAATTCATG
>OHBJ01003317.1_pt1 | contig 10629 bp, 7 predicted proteins | sample 1577241 | NCBI WGS metagenome assembly OHBJ01 (sample SAMEA3541594, study PRJEB24748) | human gut metagenome | biome: human gut; feature: human-associated habitat; material: faeces | place: China | collected 2012
TATGATCTCTGGATACCAGACGGCGACGGCAATTATCATTTCCAAACTATCTTGTTTGCCGCAAAAATGCCGCCATTTTCTTTTTACTCGAAGCAAAAGTAAATACAGAGGCAAGCGTGTAATAGTTTTCGGGATCGACAACCGAAGGATAACACATCTTTAAGGCTTCGAGTTTGTTTTCGTCGAACGAATAGGAGGCAAGAATCCGGCGAATCTGCTCGGTCGACAGACCGTTCTCTCCGACAACCATCGAGAGAATCGCATTCTTTCCCTCTCCGAAATGCTCATGCTCAATCATTTTGAGCATTTCATCGAACTTTTTCTTGTCGAGCTGTTCTACCTTTCCCGTTCGGGAAGCAAGCCGGATCTGTTCCACTTGATTTTTCCGGCAACGAATCACCTCGTTGTAAATAACTTCTCCACACGAATTGCGCACTTCGATCCGATGATCTCCACGTTTAATCCGGGCGATAAAGCAACTGGATGCAGGATCCGAGACCTGCTTTCCATCCAGATAAACTGTAACCGACTCACCCGGAACTAATCGCCTTGTCTATCTTACCGCTTTTCTTTATGCGGTTGGCAGTGGGCAGACTGCACCCGAACAGTTTGGCTATACCGAGTATTCCGTACACATACTTCTTTTCCGTGTCTGTAACGGGTTGCGGCAATGCTTCGGCCTGACCTGAAGCGTGCTTACTCAGGAATATGAATTCTTCGCCTGTCATTTGCCAGACGGGTTTTGATAATAATTCTTGGATATTTGTCATCGTCCAATCTATTTAGTCGTTAAACAATCAGCCCTGCGCACTGGCTGTTATTTCTGTTCTCGAACGATGCAAAATTAGGTAGGGTTATGAGTGGTAAGGATGGGGACGGTACAAACTGAATATCATTGTATCTTATTGAATATCAGAAAACAAAAATACCACTCAAAAATTATTTTGAGTGGTAAAAGTGGAACTTTCGTAAAGTATCAGGATATATCACGGATTATCTGAATATATGTTCCATTTCCTTGGCGAAATTTTGGTTGCTGTCACTGGGGAAATCTGAAACAGGCTCCTTGTACTTGGATTTGTAGTAGCTGTCGTCAATATCCAGCAGTTTCAGTATTCTGTCTTTCCATTTGTCCCTGTCCTGTTTGGAGAGTTTCTCGCTCATCAGGAATATCAGATAGCATACACGTATTTTCTCTCTCGGTTTTATTTTCAGCTTACAGTTGCAGGGGTGAAGATTCATATTGGCATAGAAATCTGGTGCGGAAATTTCTTCGAACTGTTCTCCTTTGCACACCTCATGAATGAGCGAAAGTAATTTCATGCTGAAATATTCCTGTTGTTCTTCTGTCGTTTCCTGCTGACTGATTGGCTCGCTTGATTTATTCTCTTGCTTTCCGTCAGGAATGTATTTCTTCAATATATCCAGAAAAAGGCAGCTTTGACGGTATATGTCCGCACAACAGTTCTTCATATATTGGAATGCCTCTGTTCTTGTAGCCTTTTGCTGGTCATAGAGTTTGTTCAGTTTGGCTTTTTCCCTGTCATATTCAGCCTTGCAGCGTTCATATTCTTTCTCTGCCTGTTTTTCCTCTTCGGCTGTATGCTCCCTGTAACCAATGGAATCATACCTGTTGTTGGCTTCATTCAGCGGCTTGCTCAGACTTCTTGTAACATCCAGCTGGGCTTCAATTTCCTGAGAATACCTTTCCATGTGCTGATAGCAAGCACGTTCTATGGCTCTGTCACTTAACGGGCGTATCTCATAAGCCTGTATGCTCTTTTCTATTTCAGTTTTCAGACTGTTGAGTATCAAGGTGTATTGCTCTTTTTGCTTGTCAAGCACCAGTTCAAGGATAGCGGCTTCAAAGGATTTCATGTCATTATACTCCTGATAGAAATCCGATATGAATTTCTGCCTGTCAAAAGAAAAAGCGTAATTATCTATATAGTCTCTGTATATTCTGTTAAGTTCTCCATATTGGGGAATCATCGTCTGTATCTTTCCTGCCATATACTTTATATTATGGGTTCTTGTCCTTGTCAAGGAATAAGGTCAGTTCTTCTTCCACTTCTTCTATACTCGGTAGGGCAGATTTCAGATTTTCGGGTACTGCCTTGCTCAATTGATAGTCGCTGATACCTATCGGCTGGTCATATCCAGCCAAGGCATATTGTGCCACGACCTCATCCTTACCCCTGCACAGCAAAAGACCGATGGTCTTGTTATCATTTTCTCCCCTCAGTTTATCATCTACAACATTGATATAGAAATTTAACTGCCCTGCATATTCCGGTTTGAATGGCGTTGCTTTCAATTCCACGACGACATAGGCGTGGAGCTTGATATTATATAGAATCAGGTCGGCGAAAAAGTCACTGTCCCCAATCTGGAAATGTTTTTGTCTGGCAACAAAAGCAAAGCCGTTACCCATTTCCAGCAAGTAATGGGTTACATGCTTTACCAACTGTTCTTCTATATCCCTTTCGTCAGCCTTTTCCTTTGCTCCTGCCAAGTCAAAGATATACGGGTCTTTTAACAGATAATTGGCAAGATCGCTTTGAGGTGCCGGAAGTGTGGCAGTGAAGTTGTTTACCTTGTTACTCTTGATTTGTCTGTCATACAGATTACTTTCAATCTGCATTTTCAGCACATTACTGCTCCAACCCATTTCTACAGATTGTTTCATATACCAATACCTTACACCTAATGGTAGCGGATTATTGAGTATGACCATATGGCTTGCCCAATTTATTCTTGCAATCGGTGACGCCAAGAATAAATCTTCTATATCCTCTATTTTTATTTTATAGATGGTTGCTACTGTTTTTTCTACATTCTGAAATTGCGCAGGAACCTCCTGCGTAATTTCTAAAGATTGATTATCAGCTGATTGTATTTGCGCAGTAAGCTCCTGCGTAAATTGCCCGCTGTTGAGTTTAAGGACTTCATTAGTAATGTTTTGAATATTAGGGACTGACAGTATTGAATCTGTTTCAATAAAACTACGAAGTACATTTAACGGATATAAACGGGCAAACTGGCACATATAAGTAAGATTACGCTCCGAATATCCCTTCTTTTCAGGATAATTGAATCTGATTGCCTGTGCCAACTTCTTGATAATTTTACCACCCCAGCCATGCAGGTTTTGGTGGTACAGTATATAATTGCCCATTTTCCAGTAATGGAACAACATCTGGGCATTGGCTGCGGTAATGAGCCGGACTTGTGCCTGTTCTATTTCCGAACCGACAGCATGGACAAAGGCATCAAAATGACCTTTCTTTATATTATGTTCGTTGTTATTTTCCATATTACTAACTATTACTTAACAAAGATAACTCTAATAATGGATAATCTGTGAAACAGACTGATACTTTTATAGTTGGTTAAACTTGTTCATTGCATTAGCCTTAATATCATCGGCTATGTCAATGTAGGGCTTCATGGCTTTATAATCACTGTGTCCTGTCCATTTCATTACAACCTGTGCCGGAATACCTAGAGCCAGCGCATTACAGATGAATGTTCTTCTTCCTGCATGAGTACTGAGCAATGCGTATTTCGGGGTAACTTCATCTATGCGCTCATTCCCTTTATAGTAGGTTTCACGTATAGGTTCGTTAATTTCTGCCAGTTCTCCCAGTTCTTTCAGATAATCATTCATTTTCTGATTGCTGATAACAGGCAATACCATGTGGTTTTCAAAATGGATGTCCTTGTATTTTTCAAGTATGGCTTTACTGTACTTGTTCAGTTCAATACTCAGACTATCTGCCGTTTTAACGGTGGTGACTTCTATATGGTCGGACTTGACATCACTTCTCTTTAGGTTGCGAACATCTGAATAACGCAGACTGGTAAAGCAACAGAACAGGAAAACATCCCGGACACGTTCCAGATACTGTTTGTCTTTGGGTATCTGATAGTCTTTAAGTCTGTTCAGTTCTTCCCATGTCAGGAAGATTACCTTCTTGGGGGTGGTTTTCAATTTCGGTTTGAACGTATCGTATGCTATATTCTGGTGATAGTCTTTCTTGAAGCTCCACCGCAGGAACCATTTGAGGAATCCCATTTGTTTACCGATGGTACTGTTCCTCATATCCTTTTTGTCGCGCAGGAAATTGACATATTCGTTCAGTCCGAATTCATTGAAATATTCAAAGGTTAAATCTTCCTTGAACTCCTTGAGGTGATTTTTAACGGCTGCAAACTTTTCGTATGTGGATTCAGTCCAGTTATTCTGGTTGCCGCATTCTTTTACAAATTCATCGAATACCTCCCAAAAACTTATCTTTACGTCTTCCTGGTCTTCACTTGTATCTTTCATCCGCAGGTTGAATGCGTCCTTTAGCTGTTGGGTAGTGGGCATGGCTTCCTGTACCTCAAATTCCTTGAACACGTTTTGAATTTCGGTATAGTATTTCAGCAGATCGGCATTGATTTCAGATGCACTTTGCTTTAGTTTGTTGGTACACCCGTTCTTCACTCGCTGCTTGTCAGCATCCCACTTGGCTACATCAATGCGGTAACCCGTTGTAAACTCAATGCGCTGACTTGCGTATATGACACGCATACGGATAGGCACGTTCTCCACGATTGGCACACCGTTCTTCTTCCGGCTTTCCAATGCAAAAATGATGTTTCGTTTGATATTCATAATTGGGTGTGTTTGAAATTCTACACCCAAATATACACCCAATATTTGGAATAGCAAAAGATATTCAGAAAGATTTAGATTTACTATGTACTCCAAATAGTGCTTGATTATTAATGATTTGCAATTTTATGATATTTCTTGAATATGTAGGTTCGAGAGCCTCTCTCTCCGCAAAGAGTGCATTTTTAATGCACTCTTTTTTTTATTATGCCATAAAATCCAAACCCACTAATCATATTGCAATAGTGCCTTGCTAATATAATTTCTATCTGTCATTCGAATTTTCATAAACTTTTCGCTTTATTGCATAATGGTGGTTGCTTTGTTCACATAGCATTGCAGAAAAGAGAACAAGCTTCAACAAATAAAAGCAAAAATTAGGAAAGAGTGCTAATAACGGTGCCAATGACTATTTGGATAAAATAAGTAAGAAATTTATCACCATTATTTAACCAAAAACGACCAGATATACCATAAAAGCGGACAAAGAATGCCGAACAACATATTTTATAAACATATAGTGCTTTTATTGCATATTTCTTATATATAAAGTATTTAAAAAATTTGGAAATATGATTTAAAACGAATTAATTTGCATAGCAAAACCGAATAAAATTATGTTTTTTAGTTAATTATGTTAATTACTCAATAGTCTTTTTAACATAATAATCACAAAAGCAACGTTTTGCAAAATTAGCACATGGAATTTATATTTATTACTCTAATATTCAATCGCTTATGAAAAAACAATTTGCATTGTTTACAGCGTTTCTTCTCGCATGCGGAAGTCCGTTAATTAGCAATTATGACGGATTTACTGCTATGGCACAAAGCCAGACAAGAGAAGTAACAGGAATCGTTTACGGTTCCAATGGTGAGCCTCTAACGGGTGCTGCTGTCACTGTCAAAGGAACAAGCCGTGGCGTTGCTACTGACATTGACGGAAAGTTCAAAATTCAGGCTGCTCCTGGCAATGAACTTCAGATTTCTTATGTTGGTGAAAAGACACAAGTAATCAAAGTTGGCTCTCAAACGAGTTTAACAATTAAAATGTCAAGCAGTGTAACAAACCTTGACGAAGTAGTTGTAACAGCCCTCGGTATTAAAAAAGACAAGAAGTCCCTCGGTTATGCAATCGAAGACATTAATGCTGAGGAATTGATGAGAAACAAATCAAACAACCCAATCAACTCTCTTTCTGGTAAGATTGCCGGTGTCAACATTACACAAGGATCGGGAGCAGCTGGTTCCGGTTCTCAGATTATCCTCCGTGGTGGTACATCACTTGAACGTGACAACCAGCCACTATTCGTTGTTGACGGTGTTATTTATGATAACTCGACATCTGTTGTCGGCAACTCTGCATTCGACGGCATGATGGCAACATCATCTACAAACTCTAACCGTGTTATGGACATCAACCCGGAAGATATTGAAAACATGTCTGTCCTTAAAGGTCCGGCTGCCGCTGCCCTCTATGGTTCTCGTGCTTCTGCAGGTGTTGTTATCATCACAACAAAAAAAGGTAAAGAAGGTCGTGCAGAAGTTAACTTCTCTACTAAATACACAACAACATGGGTAAAAGACCTTCCTGAAACTCAAAAGAAATACCGTCGCGGTTTCTTGAAAGACAATTACGATGACGCAGGAAACTACACTGGTACTACATTTGATGACTTCTCCTATAACTCTTGGGGTTCTAAAATCGAAGACGGAACTCAAATTTACGACAATATAGGTGATTTCTTTGAGCAAGGCGGTTCATGGGATACAAACTTGAGCGTTTCCGGCGGTAACAAAAACGGAAACTTCTTCCTTTCTGGCTCATACTTCAGCCAAGACGGTATTATCCCAACAACAGGTTACAAGAAGACAACATTCCGCTTCAACGGTGAACAAAAATTCAAAATGTTTACTTTCGGTGCTAACGTTGCATACTCACAAGCGCGCACTGACAAGACTTTAACATCAGCAGGTCTTTACGGATCATCTGGTTCAGGTACAATGCAAGGAGTATATCGCTGGTCACCAACCGACGATATGAAGCACTTTATGAATGAAGACGGCACACGCTACCGTATGTTCGGCGACCGTCTTGACGTTGTTGACGAACGCGATAACCCGTATTGGATTCTTCATAATAACAAGATGGAAGACAATACAGAGCGCTTCACAGGAAACTTCTCTATCCGTGCCGACATCACTGACTGGTGGTGGATTTCTTACCGTATGGGTATTGACTCATATACAACTGAAAACAGTAACAATATCGGTCCTGGTGGCGTTTATAAGGAAGCTTGGCAAAATGGTATGTATAGTGAAAACTCTCTCCGCTACCAATATTTGTCAACAAACCTTATGACAAACTTCGGCAAGCAATTTGGCGACTTTAACGTAAACCTTATGTTAGGTACAGCAACAGATGATACAAAATCTGAACGCAACTACCGTATGGCATGGAACTTCCAAGTTCCGGGATTACCATCATTTGACAATGCGCTTGACAACAATCGCGACTTTACAAACTCAAAGAGCCGCAAGCGCTTGGTTGGTGTATTCGGTGAGTTCCGCGCAGACTGGAAGAACACTGTATTCTTAACTGTTACAGGACGTAATGACTGGACATCAACTCTTCCAATAGATAACCGCTCATACTTCTACCCTTCTGTCAGTGGTGCATTTGTATTCTCTGAGTTGCTAAGCAACCTCGGCGTTATCGATAACACATCACCTCTAACATTCGGTAAAATCCGTGCATCTTGGGCAAAGGTAGGTAAAGATACAAACCCTTATGTGACAAACACATATTTATGGCCGGTAGGTAACTTTATCGGTGGCGTAACTGGTGTTGGTAACAACTGGCAACGCGGTAACCCATACTTGGTTCCGGAAATCACAAAATCAACAGAAATCGGTCTTGAATTACGCTTCTTTAAAGACAGACTTCGCTTAGATTACGCTTACTATACAAACGACTCATATAACCAAATTATGACTCCACGTTTGTCAAATGCTTCTGGATATATTCTATACTCAGTCAATGCGGGTGACGTTTTGAACAAGGGTATGGAGTTGAGCATCAGCGGTACACCAATCCAAACAAAAGACTGGACTTGGGAAACAGGTATCAACTTCTCTGGTAACCGAGGCACTGTAGAAAACCTTATTACAGGTGTTGACGTCCTTTATGTAACCGACGTTCAGGTTGGTAACGTTCAGGCAGCATCTTTCAACAATGGTAACTTTATGGCTATCTCTGGTTCTGAATGGGCACGCAACGAGCAAGGCAAAGTTATTCTTGACAAGAACGGTATGCCAACACAAGGTGGTGACAAAATCGAAATTGGTAACCGTGAACCAAAATTCCAAGGCGGTTGGAACAATACCGTTTCTTGGAAAGGTTTGACTTTCAATATGCTATGGGAATTCCGCGTTGGTGGTCACGTTTATAACGGTACACAATATGCAATGACAGGTGCCGGCGTCAGCAAATTGACTGAAAACCGCGACAGAATAGAAATCAATGGTGTTTACAATACAGGAACAGACAAAAAACCAGTATGGGAAGACAGACACTATGTATTTGAAAGTGGCAAAACATACGATTTCAACGGCAAAAAGACAAGCGGTGACGTTATCATCAATAACTACTACCAGAGTTACTATACAAGAGAAAGTGCAAACTTTATGAAAGAAGTGAACTCACTTCGTCTCCGCACCATCTCACTTTCTTACGAATTGCCAAAGAAATTAATGCAAAAGACAAAATTCATTGAACGTGCATCAATTACTGCAACAGCCAACAACCTCTGCGTATTCACTAACTACGACGGCGACCCAGAAGTTGCAGCCGCTGGTTCAGGTGCTGTAGGTTCTTCTTCAGTAGGTATCGACTACTGCGGTGTTCCTTCAACTGCAAGTTTCTCATTTGGTGTTAATTTGACATTCTAAAAACCAACAAATTATTGAAACAATGAAAAAGTTAAAATCTATATTAATCGGTGGTGCCATTGCCCTTTCGCTCACAGGATGCAACGATTGGCTTGACATCAATGTTGACCCGAATAGACCAACAGCTGAAAGCGTTCCTTACCAAATGCTTCTTCCTTGGTGCCAATTTTATATGGGTCACGACTATCTAAATACAAGTTCCAACGCTGCAATGTACACAGGACATATCCTACGCACATCTAATGCACGCGAAAAAGGTGCCGCTTTATGGAACCTTGGAGCAGCAACTCGTAGAGCAAACACTTACCAATGGTTCTATGTAGGCGTTGGTCCAAACCTTGACAATTTGTACGAAAAAGCAATGGCTGATAATGCTTACCACTATGCAGCAGCATCTAAACTTATTAGAGCTTACGGTTTCATGTTATTAACTGACGTATTTGGAGAAACTCCATATACAGAAGCGTTTGGTAGTGCTATTTCTCCGAAATTCGATACTGGCAAGACAATCTTTATTGGCTGTCTAAATGAAATTGACGAGGCTATTGAATTATTCCAAAAAGAGCAACCGGTAACTGCATCTCCTCTTGCACAAGGCGACAGTTGGAACAGTGGTGACAAAAACAAATGGTTAAAGTTTGCTTATCTTCTGAAAGCACGCTGGATTAACCACCTTTCTAAGAAAGAAGCAGGTTCATACAAGGAAGGAAAATATGATGCAGATGAAATCCTCCGCTGCCTTGACCTTGCAATGCAAAGCAACGATGACAACACTGTTATCCGCCACACAGACACAAACGGCAATACCCATGACGTTCTTGGTTGGAATGAAACAGTTGACTACTCTACTCTATTTTCATGCGTTGGTATGAACTCTAACTTCTATGTAACGAAGACATACTACGACAACTTGACAAACTTTATGGGACTTGGTGTAGAAGACCCTCGTGCTGACCGTTTCATTCCTTGGGCTCGCTCGCAAAAGTCTGCAAATTCTCCTAAGGAAATCAAATGGACAGAAGACGGCAAATGGCGTCGCTCTCTACCGGTTGACATCATTAACTCAAATATTACAGCAAACTCTGGTCCATTTGCAATTTCTTGGGAACCTTCAACAAACAGTTGGTATTGTAAGACTGATATCAAAGAGCGCCAAGGCGATACAATCTACGTTCAGGCGCGTTGCAGCAGCAAGGGTTACCATAGCAATATCGACCTTCTCTGGCGCGCTGAAGCAGGTAACGACGCATCTGCCATGAGCGGTATTTTCCAAGTGCGTCCTGACAGTCCTACTCATCTCGGCTCTTACTGGGAAGCTTGCTTCATCAGAGCTGAAGTTCTTGCAAGAAAAGGCGATGCAGGTGGTGCAAAAGAAGCCCTTAAAAAAGCTGTTAAGGCTCATATGGAAGGTGTTAATGACCAATTGAACAAATGGGTTTCTGGTGATGCTTCTTTGAAAAACTGCCCTTCATTTATTCCTATGAATCAGGCTGATATTGACAATTACGTTAATAACGTTATCGCAAAGGCTGCTGATCAAAATCTTATGGGTACGATTATGACTCAAAAGTTGATTTCTGAAGAATTCATGTTTGAAACATGGAACGATTTCCGTCGCCACGACTTCGACAAAAACGTATTCTTGGAATGGGATAAGTCTTACGAATACCGCACAAACCCGAACTACCAGACTTATTGTCCAGAAGGCAAAGGTCCGCGTCGCTGGGCTCCTGCAGGAATTGAACAAGACTACAACAACATCAACCTTGAGGCTATTGGTGCAGAAGTTCCTGGCGCTCTTGAACTTCCGCATGAAAAGGACGCTAAATGGTACACATCAGACCAAATCAACACATTAAACGTTTGGTGGGATTCAACTCAGCAATAATCTAATTCAGACCAAGTCTGAACAATAAAACTGGGTGCGGACAAAATCCGCACCCAGTTTTATTATTCAATCTGTCTAGTCCTGCCATAGCGTTACACTAAAAAGTAACAGAAAATGAAAGAGACTA
>OHBJ01003318.1_pt1 | contig 10628 bp, 16 predicted proteins | sample 1577241 | NCBI WGS metagenome assembly OHBJ01 (sample SAMEA3541594, study PRJEB24748) | human gut metagenome | biome: human gut; feature: human-associated habitat; material: faeces | place: China | collected 2012
TGAAAGCCAATGAGCGCGTGTTCCCGGTGGACGAGGGCATCGACTTCTTGGGATATGTGATACGCCCGGATTACGTCCGGCTGCGCAAGCGCATCAAACAGAAGTTCGCCCGAAAAATGCACGAGGTAAAAAGTAGAAAAAGGAGGCGTGTGCTGATAGCAAGTTTTTACGGAATGGCAAAGCACGCTGACTGCATAATGTTGTTTAATAAATTAACAGGCAAAAAAATGAAATCATTTAAAAATTTGAATGTCGCTTACAAGCCGGAAGACGGCAAGAAGCGGTTTGCGGGTGCGGTGGTAAGCATCCGCGAGTTGGTAAACCTGCCAATCGTGGTCAAGGACTTCGAAGTGGGTGTTAAGACAAGTCAGGGCGAAGACCGATGCGTCGTGGCCGTGGAAGTATCTGGCGAACCCAAGAAGTTCTTCACCAATTCGGAGGAGATGAAGAATATCCTCCAGCAAGTGAATGAAATGCCGGACGGCTTCCCCTTTGAAACCACCATCAGGTCGGAAACTTTCGGCAAAGGTCGAACGAAGTACATCTTCACTTAGACGTACACAAAAACATCCATGTATGAGAAGAATTGAAGGCTCTGCCGGGGTCAGGCTGCTCGAATGCACCAATCCGGCTAAAAACAAATGGCGCATCCGTTGGGATGTGCAGACAAGGGAGGACGGCTCGGCAACCTATATGGAACATGAGTTCACGCACAAACCCACAGAGGACGAAATCAGACAGACCGTCATCGGATGGTTTAACCAAATAACCGATGAGGAGATTCTGTCCGGTTTCGAGTGGAACGGCATGAAGGTATGGCTGTCAACCGAAAACCAGTTCAACTATAAGGTTGCATACGACTTGGCTGTGCAGACGGCCGGGGCTGTATTGCCGATTACGTTCAAGTTTGGGACGGATGAAGTGCCTTGCTATCACGGATTCCAAACCATAGAGGAACTGACCGACTTCTACACCCGGGCAATGGAACACATACGGTCATCGATAGCCAAAGGTTGGGCAAAAAAAGAAGTGTTCAATTTGGAAGCATACCGGACTTAGAAACATACCCTTCGGGGGAGGTATAAAAAAAGCCCCCGGCCTGTTTGAAATAGTCGTCTCACTTACCATTTAAACATAAAGCACCTCTTACCGGCACGACCGGGGGCATATACCCTCGTTCGCCGGTAAGAGGCTTTTTTATATAAGCGCTACTTCGCGCAATGATAAGTGAGACAGTGCAAAGATAACAAATTTTTCGTTTATGAAAGTAATTGAGATATTAAACTTGAACAGGGAATTACTGATTTACTTCCGAAAAGCCGGCATAAGGCTTGAAGATGTGCAATATATCGGGCTTTACAATGAATTCAGGGCACTGAAAGCCCAAAACAACAAGGTGTCCTACATTGTGGCCACTCTTGCCACCAAATACAATATCAGCGAACGTAAGGTATATGACCTTATACGACGCTTCAAAACCGACTGCAACCTGCTTGCAGTGTAAATACCGTGAGGTCACATGTTCTTGCTTGTGTCCACACTACCTTTGTAGCGTATTCAAAAGTATTTAGCCATGAACAAGTATCATCAAATTCTGAAGAAGATTATCACTTCAGGGAAGAACCAGACAAACAGGAAGGGAGAAATACGCTACCTGCTCAACGAGCGGCTGTTCCTGACACCTGCCGACCTTCTCGACATCTTCGAGGGGCACGGCATAGCACGGAAGAAACTGCGCTCAGAGCTACGCCTCTTCATGCAGGGGGAGCGCAACATTGAAAGATACAGGCAGGAGGGCATCAACTGGTGGGACTACTGCGGTTCCATCCTCGTAAACTCCTACCCTACCTATTTCGAGAAACTGCCTCCGCTCATTGACAAAATCAACAGGGAGAAGCGCAGCAGCAAGAATTATGTGCTGTTTCTCGGTTCTACCGATGCGGAAAGTAACCAGCCGCCGTGTCTGAGTCTCGTGCAGTTCCAGATAGACGAGGGGGAACTGGTGCTGTCGGCATATCAGCGCAGTTCTGATGCCAACCTCGGTCTGCCAGCGGACATATACCACCTCTATCTTATGGCAAGACAGATAGAGGTGCCGCTGAAGTCTATAACGCTCAATCTCGCCAACGTGCATATCTACGAGAACAATCTGGAGAAAACACAGTCGCTGCTCAACGGCAACGAGAATATAAAATTTGAACTGAACGTATAAATGAAAAAGCATTATCTTTCCGCACCACTGCCTTTCGTAGGGCAAAAGCGAATGTTCGCACGTGAATTTATAAAAGTATTGGGACAATACCCTGACGATACTGTATTCGTCGATTTGTTCGGAGGGTCGGGACTGCTCTCGCATATCGCCAAATGCCAAAAGCCGGGGGCGACCGTCATATACAACGACTTCGACAACTACCGCTTCCGCCTTGAAAACATTCCGCACACCAACGCATTGCTTGCGGATTTGCGGATCATCATACAGGGCGTACCCAAGCATGGCTGCATCAAAGGTGCGATGCGCGACCGGGTGTTCGCACGGCTGGAACAGGAGGAACGTAAACGGGGGTACATCGACTTCATCACCATATCCTCTGCCCTCATGTTCTCCATGAAGTATAAGTTGAGCATCCCCGAAATGAAGAAGGAAGCCCTTTACAATAATATCAGGCTGACAGACTACCCATCGGCATCGGACTACCTCGAAGGCATTATGGTGGTCTCATGCGACTACAAGGTGCTGTTCGAGAAATACAAGGATACGCCGGGTGTGGTGTTCTTGGTCGACCCCCCGTATCTGAGTACCGATGTAAGTACGTACAATATGTATTGGAAACTGTCCGACTATCTGGACGTGCTTACCGTTCTGACCGGGCACGACTTCATCTATTTTACCTCCAACAAGTCGTCCATCATCGAATTGTGCGAGTGGCTCGGCAGGAACCACACGGTGGGCAATCCTTTTGCAGACTGTCGGAAGGTGGAGTTTAACGCTACCATGAACTACAACGCCTCCTACACAGACATGATGCTGTACACCGGACCGGGTGATAAATTAAAAGCCGCCTCCTGACGGCGTTTTACTACCGTTATAACGACATAAAAAGAGCGTCCGAAGCAATCAGCCAAGGACGCTCTTTCCGTTTGACACGGGGGCTATTTCAACCGCTTGAACGCAACGCACGAATAAACTTCTATACTCTCCACGATGTCCTCGTGGTTATGGTTGGTTTGGCTCTCCTCCAAATCAAACACCTTGAAGGTCTCACCTTCCATACACGAGAGTTTTTCGTGTATCAGCTCCGGGAGGTCAAACACCTCCAAGGCTTCTTCCTCCAGTTCGCTTCCGGCGGATGCAGCACCTGCCCAGTCGGTCACGATATGGAGGTTCACCTGCGGCTCCGCCCTGTATTCAACGCCGTTCACCAAGGCGTTCCACCTTATCGGACAGAACTCGACGAACACCGCCGGGCGTGCCCAGTTCTCCTCCTGTTCTATAAATTCCACGTTTTGGTTCCACAAATCTATGTGCGGTATCAGCCGCTCCGCCCCTTCGGGTGCTTCCATTCCTTCAGCCAGTTCGTATACCGAACCGTCGGACAGTTTGTACAGCCTGCCCAGTCTGCCGCAAATCGCTTTATAAAGTTCTTTTCTCATCTTCTTTGAATGTCAAAATCTACATTGAAATACTCTGTTATGTTCTCCTCTATGATTTCCCGGACTGTCCGTTCCACCTCTGGTGATGTACCCAAAAACCTTCGTCTCGGTATTTTGATGCTCTTGCCGACCTTCATCAACGCCATCAGTTTCCAGAACTCGGCTTCGGAGGTCAACTGAACGGTGCGTTTGTCATTGCGCTTCTCCCCGTTCTTCTTCCTTCCGAAAGAGCCGGTAGTTTCATAGTATTTGTGCCAGAAAAAACGCTTCATCCTTGCCGTTACCTTAATCTCGCCACCGTCGTTGTGTATGGAGGCATACGGCAAATCCGTGTAGAACGTGATACTGGTGTCGGTAGTCCGGCTTGTGATGCTTCGCCGAAGCTGCCCCGTATCCACCAGAATGGAACCGCCGGGACGTGTGGGACTTTTTCGACGCTGCCATGCTTCGGAGAAAAAAGCCTGTCGCTCGAAATTGCGGTCAAACTCGTCGGACATTTCTACCCGGATATCCTTCAGTATGTTCCGGATGATTCTCTGAACGTCTTTATTCATCGCCATAGTCAAAATCCAAATACATCTGTACTTCTTTCAGGGTCTCGCTCCCCTGTTCGGAAGAGGCTTTGAGCAGGTTGTAAAAGGTACGTTCAGACACGCCATAAACAGGATATACATAACGCCGCCATATCTCGCGGTTCGGAACACCGCGCCTTGCGTACTCGTCGTATATCCTGTTTATGTCTGCAACTCGCTTCTGGTAACTCACTCCATGCCTCTTGCCCATATTACTCTTTATCGGTTCTCCTTCGGTTTGTACGGTCTGATGTCAAGTATCATCTTTGCGCTCACCGTTACTCTGCCGCTTCCGCCACACTGCGCGCATACTTCCTCGGTGGTTTCGGTTTTCTTCCTTCCGAATATCCGTGAGGGGTATTCCACTGTCTTTTGCACCTTGCCCGTGCCGTGGCACGCACGGCACAAGGCTACTTTCGGGGTTTTCTCTACTTCCTGTATCATATCGGTATTTTATTATGATTCCGTCATGCCCAACGGTATGGGCTTCCACATTCCATTCTGGTTCTTTATCTCCGCCCTGATGAACTGCTTGCTCACTTCCGGCTGATAAGCTTCCTCAATGATGCGCACACCTTCTATAAAACGGTCATCACCGGTTTCCATCGCTACCCTGCGCAACTGAACGATGCGTGAGGCTTTCAGCGTACCCTTGGCGTCACGTGCCAACAGGCGGAGAACCATGCTTACCAATGCCTTGGTCTTTTCGTCCTTGGCGAGGCTCTCGATGTACTCCTTCACGATGGCGATGCCGTCCTCTACGGTATCGCGATAGCCGTCGGTAACATATACGCCTAATGTGATACGCTTGTTACCCTCGCTGTTCGTGAACGTGTGGCTGCGCTGGTCGTCCTTGACCCTCGTCTTGAACAGGTCGTTCTTCATGCCGATAATGGTCTTGAAATTGTCCATCACCGTCTGCTTGCTCGCCTTGATTTGCTCGCTGATGCCCAGCAGCACCGGAATGGAGTTCTCTATCTCGTCATCCACCATCTGCTTGTACATCTCGCGGTCGTTCTTGGCTTTCTCCTCCGCAGCCTTTTTCGCTTTCTCTTTCTGGTAGGCTTCAAATTCCGCCTTCTCCTCTGCCGTCATAATCACGGTCTGTCTGTTGTTCTCTTCCATATCAAAAATGTTTAATGGTTGTTATTCTTCATAATCCTGCATTTCCAAATCGTCCTCAAGCAACGCTTCTTCGTACTTTTCGTATGACCATCCACTGAGGCGGTTGAAAAACTCCTCCCGGTCTTCCATGTTCATTTCGGCAATCACATCAAGCACTTGGTTTTTGATGTTTTCCAGCAATTCTTTGAAATTCTTATCCATAGCATTCAATTTGGCAACAACCCGTCACCCATTGGAATAACACAGGTGACGATACTGTTTGGTTTTACTTCTTTCTTTGGTTTCAATCCGCCCTTGCGCTGTATGGAGCGCAATTTTACGGCAAGTGCTTCCAGTTCTTCGTTGTCTATCCGGGAGAATGGTTTACCGGCAATTCTCGGGTCTTGGCAGAAGTTGTTGATGCGCGCCCAGTCCGACGTGTCAATACCGAGTTTCTGCATCAGTTTCAGGCACGCACTCCGTTTCCTACGCAATTCATCACGCAGTTTTTGTCGCCATTCGTCCTGTCCGGTCAGTCTTTCCAAAGCCGTGCAACAGGCTTCATACTCCTTGGAGGTCATTTCTCGGAGGCTGTCCGTCCGGTTCCACGTGTACTGCAACACAATGGATTTCTTGAACTCTTCCCGGTCACCGTTATACGGCAGCTTGTTGAACGATGCATAGAACCTTGCGAAATTGGTTACTTCCTGTGCCATATCATGATGATTTTATATTACTCAAACAATACTTTAATGCCACACGAACTGGCAACATCCAATTCCAACTTTGCGCCCTTGCTCAGTTCCCAGTCTTTCAGCATATAGATATACTCACAGTCCAACAACAGGCGGATGTCCGCCCTCATGTGCTCACTCCAGTGGGCTTCTTCGGGAAGTCCGTTCTTGAAGGGATTGACCGGGGCGAAGCCCAAATTCTTCAGCCGTTGTTCCGCATTCAGGAATGCCTCCTTGCGCTCATCGATGTCATAGTGGGCTATCGCCCCACTGATGTAAACTCTGTCCTTTTCCATTGTTCTGTTTTTATTGGTTATCATTCGTTCTTTTCATTATAAACCTCAACAGCCTTTTCCTCCCAAATGGTGTAATACTCCGACACGTTGCCCGAATACCGCCCACTGCAGTAGGCTCTGAAACCTTGCGTCCGGACTTTCACACCGGCGATGTATTTCAGACGGATGGCCGCCTTGCCTATCGGCTTGCCCTTGTCCTCCTGACTGATAAAGATGAATGTCTTACGAGGAAATTCATCCATCAGGGTTTTTGTCTTGGGGTATTCCCAGCCGTATTCGTCATGTGCCAACTGGAAACTGTCAACGATGATAAACTTCGCACTCTTGGGCTTGTGAAGACGCTCGCGCAATGCCTCAAGGTCGCCGTCAGTCACTAAGCGGAACGAACCCTGAACCTCGTTCATCTTGAATTGCTCAAGCCTCTTCTTCATCGACAGCCCCACACCTTCTTCAAGGGAGACATACAGCGTACTGCCTATTCCACAAAGAACCTTGGCGAACTGCATCACGAAGGAGCTCTTGCCACTGGCACTGGGTCCGGATATGAACCATGGGTCGCCAACTTCCGGCTCTCCAAACACATCCTTCCATTTGCCCTCAAGCGGAAGTACCTTGTGATTGATACACGCCACGTCTTTGGGACTGTATGCTCGCTTTGCCATATCACTTTTCCTTTTTCAGTTCGGCTATGAGCATATCCGCAATTTCAACGGCATTCTTCGCATCCTCTTTGTAAGGATTCAGGCTATTCTTAAGGCTCAAGAATACCTCCTTGGCTATCTCGTATCTGCGTTGCTCCCAGTCCACCTCGTTTGCCTTCTTCATTTCACGGTGGATGCCTATAACCGCATCCATCGCCTGCATTTCTATCTTTGTCATCATTGTGCCGCTTTTTTAAGTTTCTCAATTTCCGTATAAACTCGTCTCAATCCTCCGCCGGTCTTGCGTACCAAGGTGGCTATGTCCGTTCCTGCCGGGGCATTCACCCTTGCAACCGCACTCGCTTGGTCTCTAAGGAACTTCTCACGTTCCCTGCCGTCATCGGGCGTCACCTTGCTGTATCGGTCGCCGTAACGGCTCAGCATCTCTGTATAACCCACCTTCTTGTGTTCAATGGAGCGGTCTATCTTCTCCTTCAGCCCGTCGGCACCCATCATATACCACGCACAGCAGCGTTCGGTGGCGTTCCACAGGGCTTTGAGTTCAAGGAATGCCTCGTACTGCAAGTCCCCGGCTTCGTCAAGTATGATAAGGGGCGTATCAATGGAGCGCAGGTAGTAAACCAAATCCTCATACACGTCGCTGTACCGTCCGTTCCCGCTTACTCCGAACTCGGTTGCTATCTTGCGCACCAGCTTCAACTTCGTCTTGACCTGCGAGCAGTCAACGTAAATGGCATTGCGGTGTCCTTTAACATAGTAACGGGCGGTGAAAGTCTTGCCGATATTCGGAATGTCGCACATAATGGCACTCAGACCGCTCTGTTGCGAAAACTCCAGCTGAGCCGTAATGAAGTCGAATGTGGCAGTACGTGCCGGCTTCCACTCAATGCCACCGTGCAGGTTCACGCCCAGCCTTCGGGCTATCGTTATCCAGTTGGCTTCACTAAGTGCCTTGTCGGTCTGGCCGTTCTTTACGGCGCTGTAAACCGAGGTGCTTATTCCCAACGATGCGGCATGTTTGGCATCGCTCGGGTAGTTGGCGCGGTTGGCTGTAATCGCCTCTATTATCCGCTTCTTGTTTTCGGTCGTAATCATATCTCACTTTGTTTTAATGTTATTCTAATCTCATTCTAAAGGGATTCCAACGCATCTGGCACATGGTAACTAACCTCCTCTATAGGCTCGCTTTCCAAAACAGGCAGTTCCAAAGCCTCCGGCTGTTCGTCCGTCTGTGTCGGTTTGGTCACGCACAGTCTTTCAATGGCGTTGTCCCTTATGTACTTGTCGAATTTGGCAATCCGTTTCTGTTGGTCTATGAATATGGCAATGTCCTCGTCGGTCTGCTCCGCCATCACGCGATTGTAGGTTTCCACACGTTCCACCTTGTCAATGTAGCGGTCGCCTTGGAAGATGTAAACGTCCGTCGGTTTGCCTTCCTCATCGGGCAGATAATAGGCTGTAACCTTGTAATTGTTCGGGCTGAGCTTCTCCAGAACCGAGGGGTCACTGAGCCACCAGTCCTCGTATGCCACCCGCACCGTGCTGTTGCGTCTTACGCTGGTCTCCACACGCTCGCCTATGTAACGGCTGAGTGTGAGTTTGTCCATACGTTCCAGTGTCGGGTTGATGTTCGCCTCAAGCACCTGCCAGCGTGTCATGCCGGGGTACTTCTTCTGGTTCGGGTGCAGGGAGTTGTTCCATTCGCGGTTGTCCGCCATGTCGTCGGCAACCAGTTCCTCGTAGGTGTAGTATTTCTTGTCCTCGTAGGTGTCGTTCTCGGCATCACTCATCTTCTTTCCCTTCATGCGCCACTTGCCTTTGCCGTAGAAGCGTCCGATGCCTTCGTGGTTCTTGTGGATGATGGTGCGCTTCTTGGCTCCGTTAAATGATTCCGCACGTTTCTCCTGTGAGTTCAGCGGTGCGCAGTAGTGTACGAAGGAAAATGCCACTCCGGCTTGAAGGAAACCGTCCTTGTACTCGCTCATCAAGTGGTTCTCTACCTCTATACCGGCAGGCATGCCCCAACCGTTGCGGTCAAGCAGTCTGAACATGTTCCGGAAACACTCCACGATGAGCATCTGGTCTTTCTTTCTGCCGTAGGCGGCTCCGATGACACACTGGCTGAGGTCATCGTACATATAGTAGGCATGTACTCGCTTCTTGGTGTCGCCCAGCTTGCGTGTCAAGTCCACGTCGTCTGCAGTTATCTGCGACAGGGAGAACTGTCCGTCATGGCGGTGTACGTGCGGACGCTGCTCGTGCATGAAGGTCTCCCAATCCTCAAGGGCGTGAGCAATCAATGCCCTGTTTTTAGGCTTGTTCAGAATATTGTTTATCGTACTTTCGCTCAACATCAACGGTTCGCCGTTCTTGTCCACATAATCATCGGGATTCAACACCTCGCCTGTTTCCGGGCTATATACTTCAAGTTCGCCACAGACAAACGACGTGTACATTTCCCACACACTGCTGTTAAACGGCTTATTCGGAAGTACGGCAACGCCGACAACCGCCATCTCCACCTGATGAGTCACCTTACGGGTCGATTGATTACCGAACTTGCCGCTAATAAGGCAGGCGTAACCGTCACGCTGGTACTCGGCAACCTTCTTGCGGAAGCGAAGCATACTGGTCGGCAGCGTGTGGCCGGTCTTGACCCGGTAGCCCTCTACGGCTTGTGCCATCATAGACCAGTCGTATTTCAAGCCCATCGTCTTGTGTATCGCCTTGGCGTTGTTGTAAAGGCGGATACAGGCGTTCAGAACACTGGCGTTCGCTACATACTCGGCTACGTGAGAGTCCTTGGCCCCGTCTCGTCCACACTTGGCTTTCCAGTCGGCAAAATATGTCGCTGCGGCTTGGTCTATCTCGTAGTTGGCTTCAAGCCACGCAAGCAGCACCTCAAGCGAAGGATCTGGATATATTGTGTTCAGTTTCTCTCGATAGGTGTCAGGCAAACTACTTACGGCGACAAGGGCATATCCCCCTCTGCTACCACGACGGGCTACCTCCATTTTCTTGCGTGACACAAGTTTCTCATAACAACCTTTGGTCATTATGCCACCGTCCACAAGTTCACGCATCGAAATACAAAGTTTATTTTCGTGGTACTCCATAACTCCTCCTTATCTTAAAGACAATGCATACTCTTGGATTCCTCCAATTTCTTTTACCAATACATTATCATAAGTCTTGACTGTTTCTCCTTTGAATATCACATAGCCCTTGCCGTCATTGCGGTCAAGTTCTATTAAGGCCCCGTTTGGGCAATACTGGCGGATAACCTTATCGTGATCGTGAAGTGTTTCAATTTCAGGTATCACTACCATTACGATACCGCCACGCTGCATCGCTAATCTGCGTATCTTGTCGCAGAGTTCCGTATTACTACCTTTCTCAAACCGAATGGCTTTAAACACCATCCTTTCCGTGATACCCAAAGCCTTTGTTATAAACTCACGGTCTGCTTTCGTAATGTGAATGTACCTCTTGTTCATATCTCACTTATTTTAATGATTAATATTGGAGGGAGTCCGGGGAATCGAACCCCGGCGCAAGAACCATGCACTCCCGTGTGTCTTTCCACACCGTCACCCGTCTCTTAACGCC
>OHBJ01003319.1_pt1 | contig 10627 bp, 8 predicted proteins | sample 1577241 | NCBI WGS metagenome assembly OHBJ01 (sample SAMEA3541594, study PRJEB24748) | human gut metagenome | biome: human gut; feature: human-associated habitat; material: faeces | place: China | collected 2012
CCTCATCTTTGGCAGTGAGTGCGGGGAACTGGCCGCCCTGCGGTCGGTCGCCGCCGCCCTGGATTCTCCCGACCTTCCGGCCGCCCTGGCCCCCCATCTGCAAAAGGGCCTGCCCTTTGCGGCAGCCCGGCAGGCAGCGGTGGAAGCAGTCTGCCCGGGCACCGGCCTTGCCGCCCTGCTGGACAAGCCCAACAACAATCTGGCCGTGGAATACTGCAAGGCTATTCTGGAGCTGGGGGCTTCTCTGGTGCCGATTCCCCTGCCCCGGCAGGGTGCCGGTCATGGGCAGGCCCTGACCGAAACAGGGGGGCAGTTTGCCAGTGCCAGCGCCCTGCGCACGCTCTGGCAGAACGGCGGAGCGGATGCCGCTGCTCCCTATGTTCCGGCGGAAGTCCTGCCGCTCTACCGGGAAGCCTTTGCCGCCGGGCAGTACACCGATCTTGCGGCCGCCCAGCGCTGTCAGCTGGCGCTTCTGCGCAGCCGGTGCGCAGGAACCGCGCCGTTTGCCCAGGTGCGGGGCATTTCGGAAGGTCTGGAGCACCGGCTGGAAGCCGCCGTGCGTTCCAGCACCACCCATGCAGAGCTGCTGGACAGCCTGACCACCGTACGCTACCCACGGGCACGGATGCGCCGCCTGGCCATGGATGCCGCTCTGGACTATTCTGCCGATGCCTTCCCCGCCCTGCCGCCCTATCTCCACCTGCTGGGAGCGCAGAAGGATGCCCTTCCCCTCCTGAAGGCTGCCGCACTGCCGGTATCCCACTCCCTTGCACGGCTGGCCGAGCAGAACGCCCCCTGCCGGGCGGTGGTGGACGCTCAGCTGCGGGCCTGTGATTTTGGCGCGCTGTGTCGTAAAAAGCCGGAGCCGATGGGGGGTGCACTTCGTCAAAAAATTATCTTTTTGACGAAATAGCAAAATTTTCTCCTGAAATTTTTACATTTCCACACTTGTATCCCGGCAGCGGTTCGGTGTATCATAATGATAGTATTGGATACAACGAAGCGTCCCCAGCCTGTGGGACAAGAGGAGGAACTCCATGGCATTACACGTTCTGGACGAAGCCAACCGCTGCCTCGGCTGCAAAAAGCCGATGTGCCAGCAGGGCTGTCCCATCCACACCAACATCCCCGAGGTCATCCGTCTGCTCAAGGCAAACGAGCTGGATGCCGCAGGCCGGATGCTGTTTGAGAACAACCCCCTGACCACGGTCTGCTCTCTGGTCTGCAACCACGAGAACCAGTGCGAGGGCCACTGCATCCGCAACCGGATGCCCAGCCACGATCCTGTCCACTTTTCCATCATCGAGGACTATATCTCCACCACCTATGCCAACAAGATGACCAAGGGCCCCGCCCCCAAGAACGGCATGAAGGCCGCCGTGGTGGGTGCAGGCCCTGCCGGCCTGACCATTGCCGTGCTGCTGGCGCGCTGGGGCTACGATATCACCATCTTCGATGCCCGGGATAAGATCGGCGGCGTGATGCGGTACGGCATCCCCAACTACCGCCTGCCCGACAGCGTGCTGGACGATTTCCAGTACCGCCACCTTGAGCTCAAGGGCATCCATGTCCGGCCCAACACCACCATCGGCAAGACCATCACCATCGATGATCTGTTCCGCGACGGCTACAAGAGCGTGTTCATCGGTGCCGGTCTGTGGAAGGCCAACGCCATGCACATCAAGGGCGAGGCCCTGGGCAACGTGGCCTTTGGCATCGACTATCTGGCCAACTCCAAGGCCTTCCGGCTGGGGGACGACATTGCCGTGATCGGCGTGGGCAACTCGGCCATGGACTGCGCCCGCACCGCCATCCGCAACGGTGCCCGCCATGTCACCTGCTATGCCCGCCGGGACGAGAGCTGCATCAGCGCCTCTGCGTACGAGGTCAGCTATGCCAAGCTCGAGGGCGTGGGCTTCCGCTTCTGCAAGGCCCCGGTGGAGATCCGGGAAAACGGCCTGATCTGCCGCGACACGGTCAAGAACGAAGAGGGCAAGTTCGTGCAGGTGGAGGGCAGCGAGACCTTCTACCCCCACACCGGTGTCATCGTCTCGGTGAGCCAGGGCTCGGAGAGCAACCTCGTCAAAACCACCACCGGCATCGAGACCAACCAGAAGGGCCTGCTGACCGTCAGCGAGGACGGCAGCACCACCCGCGAGGGCGTGTTTGCCGGCGGCGATGCCGTTATGGGTGCCCGTACCGTGGTCGAGGCCGTGGCCATTGCCAAGCAGGTGGCCGAATCCATGGACAAGTACATGAAGAGTCTGCCTGCAGATACGACCCCCGATCCCTACGCCGACATCCCCACCTTCCAGACCCCCACCTCAGACGTTCTGGGCAAACAGGAAGTCAAATAATGCTTTTCCCGCCCGGCTGGTCTGTCCCGCCGGGCGTTTTATTTCTCATCGGTTTCCATTTGATTTCCAATTTGTAAATTTTGCGCCCATTTATCCATCTTTGCCGTTTCTTAGTTGACCCTTTTTTCCGCTTTTCGGTATACTATTCATATATCTGCATGTGTTTTGTACACTGCGGAAATATTTTCTCGAAAGGTCGGTGGACATTATTCTCAAGGCATCCATCCCCAAACTGCGGGAAAAATTATTGGAAGCGCTTCAGGCGGTGCTGCCCATCGTGGCCATTGTGCTGGTGCTCTGCTTCTCCATTGCTCCCGTCTCCCCCAGCATCCTGCTCTGCTTCCTGCTGGGCGCGGCTATGATCATTGTGGGCATCATGTTCTTTACGCTGGGCGCGGAGATGAGCATGAGCCCCATGGGCGAGCGGGTGGGCGCAATGCTCACCAAAAGCCGGAGCGTGCCGCTCATCATCGGTGTCGGCTTTCTGCTGGGCTTCCTCATCACCATCTCGGAGCCCGACTTACAGGTATTGGCCAATCAGGTGCCCTCCATCCCCAACATGACCCTCATCCTCTCGGTGGCGGCAGGCGTGGGGCTGTTTCTCGTGGTCGCCTTCCTGCGTATGCTGCTGGGCATTGCCCTGCCCAAGCTGCTGGTGGTGTTCTACGGGCTCATCTTTGTGCTGGCCGCCTTTGTGCCAAAGGAATTTCTTTCCGTGGCCTTTGATTCCGGCGGCGTGACCACCGGCCCCATCACCGTTCCCTTCATCATGGCGCTGGGTGTCGGCGTGGCCGCCATCCGTTCCGACCGCCATGCTGCGGACGACAGCTTTGGTCTGGTGGCGCTCTGCTCCATCGGCCCCATTCTGGCGGTGCTCATTTTGGGCATTGCGTTCCAGGCCAGCGACAGCACCTACGTTCCGCCCATCCTGCCCAACGTCAGCGATTCCGTGGAACTGTGGCAGCTCTTCCACGAGGGCCTGCCCACCTACATCAAGGAGATCGCCACCTCCCTGCTACCCATCATCGCCATGTTCGGCGTGTTCCAGCTGGCGGCCCTCAAGCTCGACCGGCGGACGCTGGGCCGCATCGGCGTGGGCCTGGCCTATACTTATCTCGGTCTTGTGCTATTCCTCGCAGGCGCAAACATCGGCTTTATGCCTGCCGGTAATTATCTGGGTCAGGTGCTGGCAGGCCAGAGCTTCCGCTGGCTTCTGGTGCCCATCGGGATGCTCATCGGCTACTTCATCGTCAAGGCCGAGCCCGCCGTCTATGTGCTGAACAAGCAGGTCGAGGAAGTGACCGACGGTGCCATCTCCGCCAGCACCATGGGCGCAGCCCTCTCGGCAGGCGTTTCCCTCTCGGTGGGTCTTGCCATGGTGCGGGTGCTCACCGGCATCTCCATCCTGTGGTTTCTCATCCCGGGCTATGCCTTTGCCATCGGCATCTCCTTCGTGGTGCCCAAGCTCTACACCGCCATCGCCTTTGACGCGGGCGGCGTTGCTTCCGGCCCCATGACGGCCACCTTCCTGCTGCCGCTGGCACAGGGTGCCTGTGTGGCTGTGGGCGGCAATATCGTCACCGATGCTTTCGGCGTGGTGGCCATGGTCGCCATGACCCCCCTCATCACGGTGCAGCTCATGGGTCTGATGGCCCAGCTCAAGCAGCGCCGGGCCCGCCAGGCACAGCCTGTGTCCGCCGCCGCGCTGGCCTTTGCCGACCTGCCGGATGATGCCATCATCGAGCTGTAAGGAGGTCCTGCTGTGAATACTTTATACTGGCTCATCACCATCACCGACCGCCACTCCACCGATGCCTTTCTGGCCCTTTACGAGGAGCACGGCATCACGGTCAGCCTGCGCACAGTGGGTGCAGGCACGGCGGTGCGGGAGACCCTTTCCACCCTGGGGCTGGAGCAGACCGAAAAGGCCGTGCTCTTTGCCATGATCACCGCCGAGACCTGGCCCGGCCTGCAAAAAGACCTGCGCCGCAAAATGCGCATCGATGTGCCGGGCACCGGCATCGCGTTCATCATCCCGGTCAGCAGCATCGGCGGCAAGCGGGCGCTGCAATTCCTGACCGAACACCAGACCTTTGCACTGAAGGAGGAAAGCACCTTGAAGGATACCCGCTATGAGCTGCTGCTCGTCATTGCCAATCAGGGCCACACCGGCTCCATTATGGACGCGGCCCGCGCCGCCGGAGCTGGCGGCGGCACCGTCATCCACGCAAAGGGCACCGGCATGGAGGGTGCCGCCCACTTTATGGGGGTGGAGCTGGTCAACGAGAAGGAGCTGGTGCTCATCGTGTCCCGCACCACCCTGAAAAACCAGATCATGCAGGCCATCATGCAGGGGGCAGACCCCAAGGCGGGAGCCATCGTGTTCTCCCTGCCCGTGACCGATACGGCGGGTCTGCGGCTGCTGGACGAGGAGTAACGGCCTCGCCCTCTCAGGCGCTTCGCGCCAGCTCCCCCAAAGGGGGAGCCCTTGGCAGCCACATCAATCCCGCTGTTCTGATGGGAAGCAACCGCATCGGGTGGATTTTCTTGTAGTTTTCCTGTATTATAAGGATAGTATGGGAGGTACTGCTATGAAATCTACTCGTCGCTGGCAGCAGCTTTTGCTGAACAGTCTGGCTATCATCCTGGGCAACGCACTGTATTCGCTGGCGGTGGCCCTGTTTCTGGAGCCCGCCGGGCTCATCACGGGCGGTGCCACCGGCATCGCGCTGGCCTTCGGGCGGCTGACGGGGCTCTCCGTCTCCGGTTTCCTCTTCCTCTTCAACATGTCCATGCTGGTGTGGGGCTGGGCGGTGCTGGGCAAGAAGTTCGCGCTGAACACCCTTGCCAGCAGCGTGCTGAGCCCCGCCTTTCTGGAGCTGTTTGAGCGGCTGCTGGACGGCCGGGTGCTGACTGAGGACATCTTCCTCTGTACCATCTTCTCGGGTCTGGGCATCGGCGTTGCGCTGGGCATGGTCATCCGGGCGGGCGCTTCCACCGGCGGCATGGATATCCCCCCGCTGGTGCTGCAGAAATGGTTCCGCTGGCCGGTGTCCATCACCATGATGCTCTTTGATATCGCCATCCTGCTGGTGCAGGCAGCGTTCAGCCAGCCGGAGCAGGTGCTCTATGGCATCGTGCTGGTCATCACCCACACCATCGTCATGGACAAGATGCTGATGCTGGGCGACAGCCGCACCGAGGTCAAGATCATCAGCACCCGGTCGGATGAGATTCGCACCGCCATTCTGGCTGAGATCGACCGTGGCGTGACCGTGCTCCACGGCGAGGGCGGCTACACCGGCGAGCCCAGCGAGGTGCTGCTCAGCGTCATCTCCAACCGGGAGCTGCCCCGGCTGGAAAAACTGGTCCATTCCATCGACCCCGCCTGCTTCCTCATCGTCAGCCGCGTGACCGAAGTCAGCGGCCGGGGCTTCTCGATGGAAAAGGAATACCAGTAAATCTTCTTGACAGTGTTTCTGCTATCTGCTATATTGATATCGGAATAACAAAGTCGATTTTGGGCTTTCGCACAGGGACCCCCCTGCCTTTTGGGGTTATCTGTACGAAGGCCCGTTTTATTACAGGAAAAAGGAGCCAACTATGAAAATCACTCAGATCCCCATGGGGGCCCACAATGCCCAGCTGACCTGCTACCTGCAGGATCCCTGCACCGAAATGCCTGCTCTGGACCGCTGCCCTGCGATCCTGATCTTTCCGGGCGGAGCCTATGCCTTCTGCTCAGACCGGGAAGCCGATCCTGTAGCGCTGGCCTTCCTGAACGCAGGCTACAATGCCTTTGTGCTGCGGTACAGCGTCTCCCAGAACTGTCCGGTGGAGGAGGTCTATACCAATGCCTTTGCCGAGGCGCAGGAGGCCATGGACTACCTGCACCAGAACGCAGGCGACCTCCACATCGACCCGGAGCAGATCGCCGTGGTAGGCTTCTCTGCCGGCGGGCATCTTGCCGCCTCGGTGGGCACCATGGGCCGGGTCCGTCCTGCAGCCATGCTGCTGGGCTACGCTGTGTTCAGCGTCCCGGGCAAGGCGTTGGGCATGGAGCTGCCGGACCTGCTGCAGCAGGTGGATGACCAGACTCCCCCTGCCTTCCTTTTTGCCACTCAGGGCGACCATCTGGTGCCCGCCACGCAGTCCCTGCAGTTTGCCACCCTGCTGGCAGAGCGGAAGATCCCCTATGAGATGCATATCTTTGCTTACGGCGACCACGGCTTCTCCACCGGCAGCCGCCACATTGCCAATCCTCAAAACCCGGAAAACCCGGAATCCGCAGTGTGGCAGGGCATGGCACTCGGCTTCCTGAACCACATTTTCAACCACGACGTACTGGTGCCCGCCCCGGAGGAAGTCAAGGAATTCTGTCTTGATATGAAGATCGGCACCCTGCTGGACACTCCTCAGTCCGCTGCCCTGATCCAGCAGCTGCTGCCGGAGCTGGCCCAATATGTGCAGCAGGAGCCCGGCTCCCGGGGCATTTCGGTGAATGATCTGCAATTCTACAGCAACAAAATGTTCGATGAAGAAAAGCTGGCCGCACTGAACGAAGCTCTGGTAAAACTGAATTGAGGGAACACCACATGGAACGCTCTGAACTTCTTGCGCGGCTTGGATTTGCACCGCCGGAGGCCTGCCGGGTGCGGGTCATCATTGACACCGATGCAAAAAACGAAGGCGATGATGACTTTGCCATCCTGCACCATCTGCTCACTCCACAATTTGACGTGCGTGGTATCTGTGCCACCCATTTCGAGGTAAAAACCACCCAAAGGGGTTTGCCGCCCCACAGCATGGAACGCAGTTACCAGGAGGTATGCCGCCTGCTGAACGCCGCACACATCGACGATGTTCCTGTTCTTTATGGTTGTACTGCCCCTCTCGCCTCCCCGGAGGATGCTCCCGACTGTGAAGCCGTCGAATTTCTGATCCAGGAGGCTCTGCGGGATGACCCGGCTCCCCTGTACATTGCGGCCCAGGGCGCTGTGACAAACATTGCCGCCGCCCTGAACCGTGCCCCGGAGATCGCGTCCCGCATGACGGTGCTCTGGAACGGCGGCGGTCCCTATCCCACCGGACGACCGGAATTCAATGTTCAGCAAGACCCCATCGCCTGCCGTGTCCTGTTGGACAGCGCTGTCACGGTCTGGCAGATTCCACAGGATGTCTACGCCAGATTCGAGGTATCCCTTTCCGAATTGGCGCTTCGGGTACGGCCCTGCGGCGAAGTGGGAGCCTATCTATTTCAGCAGCTGATGGACGAGTACCCCTCCGAATACGATCCCCACTTTCCTCTGCGCACCGGGGGCAATTGGACTTTGGGCGACAACACTACCGCCGCCGTCCTGCTGGAGAATGGACTCCGGGGGCACTGGACACTCCGCCCGGCCCCTGTGCTCCTGCCCAGCCTGACCTATGCTGAAGCTTCTGACCGCAAAACCATCCGTGTCTATCACGATCTGGATGTCCGTTTTGCACTGGAAGATTTTTATTCCAAGCTGGCGCTGTGCTACCCCAGATAAGGATCATACAAAACAACAGCCCCCTCGGCCCATAAGCCTGAGGGGGCTGTTGCTCTGTAATTCAGCTGTTACAGCAGCGGTGCAATGACCTTGAGCAGCATTCCGGTGGCACGAAGCAGATAATGCTTCTGCCAGATGCTGGCCGAGGTATTTTCCACCATGCGGCACTGTTCCAGCGTGTGCTGGAAATCCTGCTCAATGTCCCGGATGCAGGGAGCATCCACCATCCAGACGGCATCCTCAAAGTGATGGTACAGGCTGCGGTAGTCCAGATTGATGGTGCCCACCACCGCCTCCCTGCCGTCCACCACGAACACCTTTGCATGGACAAAACCAGGGCTCCACTCGCTGATCTTCACGCCCGAATCCAGCAGGGCCGAATAGTGGCTCTTTGCCAGTGCGTAGGGGAACTGCTTGTCCGGCTTTCCGGGCAGGATAAGGTGGACATCCACGCCCCGTTCAGCGGCAAATTTCAGGGCGGTCTCCAGTTCGCCGTCCAGAATAAGGTAGGGGGTCATAATGTGGATGTAATCCCTGGCCCGGTTGAGCAGGTCGATATAGACCATCTCGCCCACCCGCTCGCCGTCCAGCGGACAGTCCCCGTAGGGAGCCGCCACGCCCTTTGCATTTTCCGGCACCGGAATGGGCCGGGTCAGGAACTGCTCATATTCCGGCTCCTTCAGGATGCCCCACATCTGCAGAAACTGAGCCGTCAGCGAACGGACTGCCTCGCCCTCCAGCATCACGGCGGCATCCTTCCAGCGGCCATGCTTCTGGATGTGGTTGATGTACTCATCGGCAAGATTCACGCCGCCGGTAAAACCGACCCGCCCGTCAATGACAAGAATTTTCCGGTGGTCGCGGTAATTATAGTGAGTGGAGACGAACGGCTGCACCGGGCTGAACACCTTGCACTGGATGTTCAGCTTCTCCAGCAGCCGGGGGTAATTGCGGGGCAGGGTGGAGAACTCACAGGTACCGTCGTACATCACCCGGACATCCACGCCCTGCAGCGCCTTGCGGGCCAGCACTTCCAGGATCTTGCCCCACATCAGGCCCTCGTCGATGATGAAATACTCCACAAAGATATATTCTTCTGCCGTTTCCAGCTGGCGCAGCAGTTCCTCAAACTTTGCCTCGCCGCCGGGAAAATAGGTCATGGCGGTGTTCTGGTACACCGGAAAGCCGCCGCCCCGCCCGTACAGGTACTTTGCCAGCGAGGCCGCACCGGGTTCAAGATCTTTCAGCTGCTCCACTGCCTTTTGGCTCTGCGGCAGCCAGCCGCGCAGCTGATCCTCCAGCTCCAGCAGCCGTTTGCGCAGGATGTTGTGCCCGAAATTGCTCTTGACATAGAAGAACATCGGAATGCCCACCACCGGTGCAATGGCAACCACCACCATCCAGGTGATCTTGGCGCTGTTGTCCATCTTGCTGTTGAGCAGATAGATGACCATGGCCGATGTAACGACCACGCTGCCGCCAAAGTAATGGGGCCACAGGTTGCCGAACCACCGGAAGATGCTGAACAGCAGCCCTACCTGCAGCAGCAGGAGGATCAGCACCAGGCCAAAGCGGCTGAAGATGGCGTGGATCACACCCTTCTGCCCCTTTCTCAGCAGCCGCAGGCCGCCGTCCTCAAACTGATGAACATAGCCCTTGACGTTCTGTTTCAGTTTCTCTGTTTTCATGTTCCGCCTTTCTTATTTCCGCCGCAGGGTCACCGCATAGGAGTCCTGTGCCGCGTGGCAGCGCTCCACCAGCTCCTTGGGCTGGGCGCAGACCCCGTGGTCATGCCACGGGTCATTGAACCAGTAGTTTTCCTCATCGTAGCCCACCAGCAGCAGGCAGTGCTCGTTGCACTTCCACGCAAAGTCAGTGCCATCGGCCAGCAGCCAGTGGTCGCGCTTTTCCGGCACGGGCTGGAAATCCAGCGTCGCCCAGAACACCACCGGCATCCCGGCGTCGATATAAGAGCAAAGCTCTGCCGCCGTCTTGCCGCTCTCGTCCACGACTTCGAACTTGTCGGCTGCGCCCTCGTGTTCCAGAGCGCTGTTCAGGGCCTTGACGATACAGGGCGAATAGCAGCCGTAGCCGGTGTGGTCGTGGGGGTCGCCGGGGTAGACCTGCCACGGGTCAGGGCCGTAGAGTTTTCCGTCCTGCTCCCAGTAAGGGGCGTGGGGCAGGTCGCGGGCGATGAAGGTATCCGGGTCGATGTCGATGCCCACGGCCTGGAGCAGCATGACGCTGCTGATGCTCTCGCAGCCGTTGACCCAGCGCTCAGTCTGGTCGATGTACGGGGCAGGAACGATTTTTTTCATCAAAATGCCTCCCAGCGGAGATTCGGCCCTGTCAAAACAGAGCGAAGTGTGTTATTATGTAGGATAAGAATATTATACCCTACTCTGGGGATTTTTTCTACAACAATCGGCACGCGGAGGTTTTTGGAACATGAACAATCTGATCATCGGCATCGCAGGCGGCTCCGGCAGCGGCAAGACCACACTGGCCTGTCGGCTCAAGGCGCTTTTCGGGGAGGACGAGGTGCGCCTCATCTCCCACGACAGCTACTACAAACGCCACGACGAGCTGCCCTTTGAAGAACGCTGCAAGCTGAACTATGACCACCCGGACGCCTTCGACAACGCCCTGCTCATCTACCACTTACAGGAGCTGAAGGCAGGCCGCGCCATCGACTGCCCGGTGTACGACTACGCCGACCACAACCGCAGCAACGAG
>OHBJ01003321.1_pt1 | contig 10625 bp, 8 predicted proteins | sample 1577241 | NCBI WGS metagenome assembly OHBJ01 (sample SAMEA3541594, study PRJEB24748) | human gut metagenome | biome: human gut; feature: human-associated habitat; material: faeces | place: China | collected 2012
GTGCGGAACTCGCGATAAACTTAACCCCCACACCCCTCACGCGGCGGGCAACCGTCGTTGGGCTTATCGCTGACACGATTAAACCGCTTGTATATCGTCTGCTGGCTTGGCACGGTACAATACTTGCAGCTTTAATTCATGAATTAGTGGAGTTATTGATGGCAGAATCTCGTGCGGAGCGTAAGGCTCGTCGTGCTTTGATCGAGGCGGCTGAGGGGTCGGGGGAGAAAAAATCTTCTAAGAAATCCAAGTCGTCTCTGAATGCGAAGGGTCAGTCGGCTAAGGGCAAGGCTAAGGCCAAGCGTCCCGGCTCTCGTCGGAACGAGGATAAGGCATCTCAGACTCGCTCCAAGCGCTCACATAAAGATCAGGTTTCGTCTGCGCGTAAGGCTGTGGACCCCAAGTCTCCCTGTTCGATCATGAAAGCTTGCGGTGGGTGCACGGCGCTCAATCGTCCTTATAAGAAGCAGCTCGCCGCCAAGCAGGCTGCTATGGAGGAGCTTTTTGCTTCGCTTTGTGAGCGTGAGGGCATTGCTGTAGATCCTATTCGTGGCATGGGTGTCACCCTGGGCGACCCGGGCAAATATCCTGCGCCGCGTGGCTTTCGTCATAAGGCTGCCACTCCCTTTGCTCCCGGTAAGGAGGGAGCCGTCCGTTGCGGTTTCTTTGAGCGCGGCACGCACAAGATCGTTGCCGTACCCGAGTGTCCTGTCGAGGCACCGGGTGCCCGTCAGATTCTCAACGGCATCGCACGCGAAGCTGAGCGGCTGCATATTCCCGCCTTTAATGAGGACAAACATCTTGGTTTACTTCGCTATGCCGTCGTCCGCTGCGGTTGGCGTACCGACCAGGTCATGGTCACGCTCGTGACCGCTCAGCGCGACTTGCCGCATGCGCAGGAGTTCTTTGAGGCTGTCGCCGCACTCAATCCGCACATCGTCACCGTCGCCCAAAACATCAACGGACGTCCCGGCAACGCCATCCTCGGCGAGGAAACCCGCATTGTATATGGCGCCGAGTGCATGCGCGACCAGCTGCTCGGCTGCGAGTTCGATATCTCCCCCACCGCGTTCTACCAGACCAACCCGCAGCAGACCGAGCTGCTCTATCAGCTCGCGATTGACGGCATGGACCTGCAGCAGGGCGACGTACTCATGGATGCCTATTGCGGTAGCGGTACCATCGGTCTTTGCGCAGCTAAAGATGCCCAGAACAAGGGTATCGGCATTATGCTGCTCGGCGTTGAGCGCAACCCGGCGGGCATTGCCGACGCACGTCGCAATGCCGAGCTCAACGGCCTCACCCGCAGCGCTTGGTTTATGGCCGACGACGCCACCGATTACATCCTGGATGCCGCCGATAACAACGAGCGGGTCGATGTCCTTTCCATCGATCCGCCGCGCGCCGGCTCCACGCCCGAGTTCCTCGAAGCTGCCTGCGCGCTTAAGCCGCGCCGCATCACCTATATCAGCTGCAACCCCGTAACTCAAGAGCGCGACCTGCATCAGCTCCTCGACGGAGGCTATCGCCTGCTCAAGATCACGCCCGTCGACATGTTCCCTCACACCGACCACACCGAAACCGTAGCGGTCCTCGAACGCCGCTAACCAACCTCAGTAGATTTTTGGGACAAGAAAGGGGGCGACCCGCCTGGGCCGCCCCCTTCGCTTGGTTTATAAACTCCGCTACATCCCCTTGCGCAGATCGCACACGCCGGCTGCCGCCATCTCGCGCAGCAGCGTCTCGCGGTCGCGCGTCACGATCAAATCCAGCGGGAAGTGAATCTCGTCGAGCATCTTGCGCGCGTGATCGAGCTTGCCAATGGCCATGCCAATGTGCGCATCGGTCGAAACGCCAATGCCCACGCCCAGCTCGGCGCAGCGCTCGGCGATCTTGCGGCATACGACCCAATGCTCAGTGTCGATACCGTGTTCAAGACTATGGTTGTTGATCTCGATAATCTTGTGCTTGGCCTTAGCTGCCAACAGCACCTCGTCGATATCGAACGGCACGCCCGAACGCCCCGTGTGGCCCAGCATGAACACCTTGGGGTGCTCCAGGGCATTGATATACATCTCGGTCGTCTGGGCCAGCGTCGCGCCCTCAGCAATCTGCGGATTATGCACGCTTGCAACCAAATAATCCAAATTACGCGTAACCAAATCGAACAGTGAATGCTGACGGCTGTACGAATCGCCGGCAATATCGAGCGTGACAAGAGTGTCCTCGCCAAACAGGCTTCCGTCCAGCGAAACGATATCGGCCTCGGCACCACGCAGCACCAGCACGCCGCTCCAAATGCGCGGCCAGATATCCTGGTTGATAAAGAACTGGTAACTGCGCAGGTCATTGGGGCAAGCCGTAACCATAGAGCTCAAATGGTCGGCAGATCCGAGCACCTGCAGACCACGCTCTGCCGCCCAGTACACATTCTCCTCAATGGTCGAATATGCATGCGCAGAGAACATCGTATGGGTATGAATGTCACAAGAAAGCAGGTAGGGCATCAGGTCTCCTTATCTGGCACGGCCGTCGCTTATATTCATTGTACGCATAGCCTTCGATAGTCGTAAAACCACTCCATCCCAAAGACACAACGTCCATGACAACGGGGTCCGGCTTAACACCAAACCCCGTTTCACGTAAAACATTGTAGACAGAGCGCTTTACTTTTAACGATACTCGTCCGCCAACTGTTTCCAAGCGGGTAGCGAATTGACAATCGTTTCGTAACTCACGCAATAGCCCAGGCGGAACCAACCCGGCATACCAAAACTGTCCGAGGGAACCGCAAGCAACTCATACTTCTTTGCGCGCTCGCAAAACGCATTCGCATCGGGCTCCAACGCTTTCACCCATAGGTAGAACGCGCCATCCGGCTCAACATAGGTGTAGCCATACTCCGCTAGTGCGTCGGTAAGCGCGGTGCGGTTGCGTGCATAGGCCTCAACGTCACTCGGCTCATCGATGCAGTCGATAATTACGCGCTGAAAGAGCGCCGGCGCGCACACGAAGCCCAGCGTACGGGCGGCACCGGCAACGGCGGGCATTAGACGATCTGCCTGAGGATTCGTATTGGGAACAAGGATCCATCCCACGCGCTCGCCCGGCAGCGAAAGCGACTTAGAATACGAGTAGCACACCACGGTGTTCTCGTAGATCGAGGGCACCCAAGGCACCTCGGCACCGTACACGATCTCGCGGTACGGCTCATCCGAGATGAGCATAATCGGATTCTCGGGATCGCGCTGAGCGTTGGCCTCGCGCAGAACATTGGCCAGTCGCGTCAGCGTGTCGCGTGTATATACGGCACCGGTCGGGTTATTCGGCGAGTCGATGATGACGGCAGCCGTCTTATCGGTAATCGCCTTGAGCACGTTGTCCACGCTCAGCTGGAACGTATCTTCATCGGCGAGCGCCTCAACACACGTACAGCCGGCCTTCTCAATCCAAACGCGATACTCCGGAAAGTACGGGGCGATAACGATGACCTCGTCGCCCGGATTGGTAATCGCGTTGAGCGTGCAGGTGAGCGAAGCCGCGGCGCCCACCGTCATAAAGACGTCTTTGCCCTCATAGCTCGTGCCAAAGCGGCGGTTGAGCGATTCGGCCACAGCGGCACGACATTGCGGCAGGCCCGGTGCGGGCGTGTAGCCGTGCAACTGGTCGCTCGGCAGCTCCAGGGCCTTCTTAATGGACTCCGCCACAGCAGTGGGTGCCGGAACGCTCGGATTGCCCAGCGAAAAATCGAATACGTTTTCCGCACCGATCTGCGCCTTGCGCTCAAGGCCATAGCTAAAAATCTCGCGGATGATGGAGCTTTCCGCACCGCGAGCATACATAGTTTCGTTGATCATCTGTTCCCCTTTCGCATAGGCGGTATTGTACGCTTTAGTTGAGCAAAGTGCCGCAGCAATGTTGATTGGGGACAGACTTAAATGCGTGAAAACGCTCATTTAAGTCTGTCCCCAATCAACAGACGGCCTCATATCGCTCAAAAGAAAAAGCCTCCGCAGGTCTCCCCGCGGAGGCTTTTGTTACAAGAACTATTTGTCGGTGTCGGCACCGGCATTGACGGCACAGTCATCATCGGCATCATCGGATGCGGCTTCGGCATCCTCCTGCATAGCCGCCTGCGCAAATGCCGCGGCATCAGCCGCCAGCTCCTCCTCGCTCATGTGAGGCGCACGCTTCTTGGTCGGCATGCCGGCCGCCTTGGCGTTTCGCTCCTCCTTGGCCGCCAGGATATCGCCCTCGCGCTCAAGGTAGACATCCCACTCGTTGTCGAGCAGGGCGTTCACGGCATCGCCCTCGACGGTCTCGCGCTCAAGCAGCACCTTGGCCATCAGGTCGAGCTGATCGCGACGGGCATCCAGGATCTCGACCGCACGACGATGGGCCTCACGCATAATGCGCTGAACCTCGATATCGATGCGGCGCGCCGTCTCCTCGGAGTAATCCTGATGGTCGGCATAGTCGCGGCCCAGGAATACCTGATGTTGCGCCTCACCAAACACCTGCGTTCCAAGCTCCTCGCTCATGCCCAGGCGCGTGACCATCTCGCGCGCCATCTTGGTTGCGCGCTCCAGATCGTTGCTCGCACCCGACGTAATGTCATCGCACATGAGCTCCTCGGCAACGCGACCGCCCAAGAACACGGCGAGCTCGTCGAGCATCTCGTTCTTAGTCTTGAGGAAGTGGTCCTCCTGCGGAAGCTGCAGCGTGTAGCCCAGAGCCTGACCGCGGCTGACGATCGAGATCTTGTGGACCGGATCGGAGTGCTCCAGGATGTGGCCCACCAGGGCGTGACCGCTCTCGTGGTAGGCAATCGTGGTGCGCTCGGCCTCGGTCATCACGCGACCCTTGCGCTGCGGTCCGGCAATCACGCGCTCCATCGATTCCTCGACCTCGTCCATCGAGATCACGGAACGATGACGGCGAGCGGCCAGCAGCGCAGACTCGTTGAGCAGGTTCGCCAAATCGGCACCAGTAAAGCCAACGGTCATCTGGGCGAGCTTCTCAAACTTAACGTCCTCGTCCATCGGCTTGTTCTCGGCATGCACGCGCAAGATCTGCTCGCGGCCCTTCACATCCGGACGGTCGACCGTAACCTGACGGTCAAAACGGCCGGGACGCAGCAATGCCGGGTCCAGAATATCGGGGCGATTGGTCGCGGCGATCAGGATGACCGACTCGCTTTCCTCAAAGCCGTCCATCTCGACCAGCAGCTGGTTGAGCGTCTGCTCGCGCTCGTCGTGACCGCCGCCCAAGCCAGCTCCGCGCTGACGTCCCACAGCATCGATCTCATCGATGAAGATGATTGACGGGGCCTGGGACTTGGCCTCCTTAAAGAGGTCACGCACACGGCTGGCGCCGACACCTACGAACATCTCGACAAAGTCGGAACCCGAGATACTAAAGAGCGGCACGCCCGTCTCGCCGGCAACGGCCTTGGCCAGCAGCGTTTTACCGGTGCCCGGAGGGCCAACCAGCAACACGCCACGCGGGATCTTGGCGCCCAGCTTGCGATAGCGATCCGGATCGCTCAAAAAGTCACGGATCTCCTCGAGCTCCTCGACTGCCTCGTCCACGCCGGCAACGTCTTCAAACTTGACCTTGGGGCGTGTGGCCTCGTTGGTCTTGGCGTTGGTCTTGCCAAACTGCATGTTCCTGTTGTTGGCGCCCATCATCTGGCGCATAAAGTAGAACATGATGGCGATAAGGGCGATCGTCGGAAGCACACTCATCGCCAAGTCGCCCCAAAAATCGGGATCGTTGGTGTTGACGATGTACTTGGTATCGGGGTGCTCCGCCATGAGCTCGGCAAGCGAATCGGAGCCGACATAGGTCGAGGAGAAGCTCTTGAGCTCGCTCGTATCGCCCTTGTCCTTCTTCGTCTTCCAGTAATGACCCGTCACGCTTCCGTCTTGAACCGTATAGGTCAGATCTTCGACGCGATCCTGCTTGATGGCGCTGACCATCTCGCTCGTCGCGAGCTTAACGGTATTGCTGGAGCTGGCAAAGCCGGAGCCCATATTAAAGAAGGCATAGCCCAGAAGCGCGCAAGCCAAAAGAAAATACAGCCAGCCCGTACGCGTTGGCTTCTTGCCTCCGGGCATCCCCGGGATCTTTGGGTCCCGGGGAGTCTGGGAATTGTTGTCGTTACGGTCGTCGGGCATCTTACGAATAAACCTCCGGTTTCAAAATGCCCAGATACGGAAGGTTGCGATAGCGCTCGGCATAGTCGAGGCCGTAGCCCACCACAAAGGCATCGGGGCAATGGGTTCCAACATACTTGGGCGTGATGGCCGAGACGCGGTCCTCAACGTCCTTCCACAGGAAGGCGGCGACCTCCAGAGAAGCGGGCTTGCGGCTCTCGAGGTTCTTCATCAGATACTTGAGCGTCAGGCCCGAGTCCAGAATGTCCTCGACGATCAGCACGTCGCGACCGCGGATGTCGATATCCAGGTCCTTAATGATACGCACGATACCCGAGGACTTCACACCGTCGCCATAGCTCGAAACAGCCATGAAATCGATGTTGGTCGGCAGCTCGATCTTACGCATCAGGTCGCCCATAAAGACCACGGCGCCGCGCAGGACCGCAATCAGCACCAGATCCTTACCCGCGTAGTCGCGAGTAATCTGCTCGCCTAGACGAGAGACGATACCGTCGATATCCTCCTGCGTGAACAGAACCTTCTCGATATCCGGATGTTGAGAAGCCATGACAACCCTTTCTTGTGCTTAATCGCCCACACACCGCCGTATGGACGCGAACTACACATTCTAGCAGCGCACGGGGTATATTTTCCAGCCCGCGCACCATCAGCGCGGGAATACCGTCAACGCCGCACAGAACAGCTGGTGCGAGGGGCTAATCCGCGTCAACCACGCGAAGCAGATAAGCCACACGCGTCGCCGCCGTGCATTTAAAACGTTCGTCCGCGCGAACTCCGGCGACCCACACCACGGCACCTCCCGGCGCCGTCCTCACCACGGGCACGCCGGCGCGCTCGGAAACGGGAATGCGAGCCTCACCTAGCAAGTCGGATACTTTCTTGCTTCGACCACTCATCCCTAACGGGCACATCACGTCTCCCGGTGCGGGACCGTCCACCCACAGGCGCGCCAATCGCGCCTCGGCAGGGATCTCGCCACGCGAGCCCGCCAGGATCCGCTCACTATCGCTGTCGGCAAAACCCAGGGCAGCCGCGTCTACCAAAGCTGTCACTTCCCCGGCAGCCGCAAGCTCACGGGCGCGGCGCACGATATCGCATCCCGGCTCAACGGCCATCGGTTCTGTGACCAGCATACGTCCCCCGCCCAACGGCAAACGACCGGGTACGGTAACCCAGTCCGCGACCAGGCCCTCGCGAGCCGCCGGCGCCTTGAACGCCAGCATGCCAAACTCAATGCGTGCGTCAATCCCCGCCGGAAGCGTGACCGAGCCGGCGCCCTCGGCAACGCAGGAAAGGACTCGCTCCACATGTCGCATCTCTGGACGAGCGTCCGGATCGATGCGCTTAATCGCCAGTCGCACGATGCGCCGCGCGATTACCACCTCGGCCGCAGCAAGGCGCCTGGCATCGAGCACCAGCGCGCCCGCCGCCTCCTTACGCAGGCAGCTTCGAAACGCCTGTGCCGAAAGCTGAGACAAAAACGCGTCCTCATCGCCTAAGATCTCGCAGGCGGCGCCAATCGTCTTGCAGACGCTCGCGTTGCGCTGCGCCACCACCGGCATCACTCGATGGCGCACGTAGTTTCGCAGATACGAGATATCCTCATTGCTCTCGTCTTCACGCCACGGCTGACCATGTACCTGTAGATAGCCCACGAGCTCGCCATGAGTTAGGTCGAGCAAGGGACGCACCACGATATTCCTCCGGCGAGGAATGCTCGATAGGCCAGCGGGCCCCGAACCCTTAATCGCGTTCATCAAAAACGTTTCCGCGCGATCCGAAGACGTGTGCGCGGTGCAGATACGAGCCGCCGTTCGCGGTGCCCCCGTCTGGGCACAGAGCTCGCGAACATACCTCCGCGCCGCGGCATAGCGTACCTCGCGGGCCGCGGCCTCAATATTGCCCGACTCCCCATCAAAATAAGCGTGCTCCACGCACAGCGGTAAACCATATTTCGCGCAGAGCTCACGCACAAAGGCCTCGTCGCCATCGGACGCCTTGCCGCGCAGATGATGGTTTACATGCAGCACATGCAGGCGCTCGCGAGCAATGGGGGCAACACCGCGTCCGTCTTGGATATCCAGCTTTGACGTGCACGCCATAAGAAGCAGTGCCGTCGAGTCCGCGCCGCCTGATACCATGAGCACGACAGGAGCAGCCTGCTGCCTCGTCCGGGACTCATCGACTGCCCCAGGCACGGCATGGTGTCCATAATGCTGAGATACCGTAGGCATTTGCTTCCTCCTCTATTCGTCCGCACCCATTGTATCCTTTGGAATCTTATGTCTCGTCTGCACCTTCATATCCTTGGCAGCGGCTCAAAAGGCAACTGCGCGCTCATCGAAGGCCCCCGGGGGCTCATCATGATTGACGACGGTCTTTCTCGCCGCGAGACATTAAAGCGCATGGCAGAACTGGGACTCTCGGCAGACAACGTCTCGGCTCTTCTCATTACTCATGAGCATAGCGATCACATCAAGGGTCTCGATGTCTGGTGCAAGCACTGGCACGGTCCCCTCTTTGCCAGTAGGGGCACACTTTCGAGCAAAGAAAATCTTTCGCATCTGCCTGTCGAGGAATTCGACCCCGGTGACACCCTATCCATTGCCGGCATCCACGCGCAAACCTACTCAACATCACACGATGTCATAAATCCAATCGGCTTTCGATTCGACGCCCTCGATGATTCCATCGGCTTTGCTACCGACACCGGAGAGCTATCGAGCCAAGCCATGAACACCCTCAAAGATTGTCGAGTCCTCGCGCTCGAAAGCAACCACGATGTGACCATGCTGCGCGAGGGAGAATATCCCCGCTTTCTTCAGGAGCGCATCCTGTCTGCAAGGGGACACCTCTCCAACGGCCAAGCCGCCGAAGCCGCGCGCGAACTTGTTACCGATCGCACCGAACAGCTCATTGCCATGCATATCAGCCAAGATAACAATCGTCCGAGCCTTACCGTCAAAAGCTATGCCAAAGCTCTAGCCGCAACCCTGGATGACGAGCTCGGCAGCTCCGCCACCCTTCTCCAAGGATCGCGAAAACTCTCGATACGCCCCGCAAGCCAGTATCGGCCAGCAACCATTCAATAGACTGTCCTAAACAGCAAAAGGGGCCGGGAATCGCTTCCCAGCCCCTTTTGTTGTCTTTTAATAGCGAAGAACACCAACGAAGTTATTCGATGGAGATCTTCGTAACGTTCTTCTTCTCGACGATCTTGGGAACCGTAACGGTCAGGATGCCGTCAGCGTACTTAGCCGAGAGGCCCTCGCTCGAAGCGTCCTTAAGATACACGCCACGCGTCGCGCTGTACGAGCTGAACTCCTTCTGCAGGAAGTTCTTGCCCTCGTTCTCCTCGTCTTCCTCGACATTCACGCTAATGGACAGACGGCCCTCGTTAAGCTCGACATCGATATCGTCCTTGGCGACGCCGGTCAGATAAGCCTTGACCTCATAGCCATCGCCCTTATCCTCAACGTCAACGGGGAACGCCTTAGAGGCAATCGAGCTGTTCGCTAGGTCGCTCATATCATCAAACAGATCGAACAGCGAGCTTGCAGAGGGACGAACGCCAAAAACCGAACGATAAGGAACCATGCTTGCCATGTTTACCACTCCTTTATAGGACTGCCGAGTCATCCTCAAGGTGACTGGGACTTCTTTTGACGCTCTTATATATGCCCACCCAGTGCTCATATATACATCGACTATAAAGTTTTTTGAGTCCAGTACTATAAGCATATCTAAGTGCGTATGACTCAGGTTTTAGGAAGGTTAAGGTTCTTTGAACCAGAGCTTAAATACCGAGTATGTCCCCAGCTACAAATAACAAGGGGCTTACAATGAGCGCGTACACGTTGTTGGTAACGAGCTAAAGGGCATCATGGACGACCAAAACCAGAACAATATGTTTATGCCGACGCAAGGGGAAGATACTTCCACGCAGCCGCCACGGTTCCATCGCCCCCACATCTCGCAAGAGCCCATTAATGATCCGGAGCCCGAGTATGTGATGAGAAATCGATATCAAACGCTCGAGGATGCCCAAACGGGACGCAAACATATGGGCGTCGCCTCGGGAGACCCTGTATATCTGAAAGACGCACCATTATCTAAAAACAGCGCAGCTAGTGATGAGCCGATGAAAGCATCCGCCGCTCATCAACAAAGAGGTCCTCGACCAAAGCAAACCTTGACGCATTCGGCTCGCTATCTCGAAACGCCAAAACAGGGAAAATCAATCTTCGTTTCATCAAGTAAACGACGCAAGCAGCATCGACTGACAATCCTGCTTTTGATCATTGTGGCCATAGCAGTTGCCCTTGTTATTCGATTTATCTTCTTTAAATAAAGGCTGAATACCAAAAACGATAAGATCATCTGGTGTAATAGAGTCATTTACGCCCCATAAACGCAAAAAGGGGGAGGCCGCGAGGCCTCCCC
>OHBJ01003322.1_pt1 | contig 10624 bp, 11 predicted proteins | sample 1577241 | NCBI WGS metagenome assembly OHBJ01 (sample SAMEA3541594, study PRJEB24748) | human gut metagenome | biome: human gut; feature: human-associated habitat; material: faeces | place: China | collected 2012
GGGCTGCGCCCGCGGGCTTCGGCTGCGCCGAAACGCTCCGCCGCCCTGCCCTGCGTCCGCAGAAATCCTTTCAATTTTGTGTGCTTTTCACAAGAAAATGATACGGGATTTGACAAGTCGGCAAAAAACCTGTATAATGCAACCCGAACTTGATCCAAAAGGAGACGTTAGATGAGTAAATTCAGACCCGATGCATGGTTCCGTCGTATCGGGAAGCTGCTGCGGAGCAGGACATTTACCGCAGCGGGGCTCGCCGTGGCAGTTGGTTTGTCACTATGGGCTGTGGCAGAAAATGTCAAGATCTTATATATCGCTGATGGGGCGGAAACCGGCGTCACTCTGGCGCTGCGCAGCGATCCGACCGAGCAGGCACTGAGCCGTGCCGGTATTGTTTTGAATGAAAATGACACCATAACCACCCGCGAGACCGCTTTGGTTTACAGTCGGGTAAGCATTAACCGCGGGCTTTCGGTAACGCTGGTTGCCGATGGCCATGAGATCCCCTGCACCGTCACCGGCGGCACCGTTGCGGAGCTGTTGGCGGAAAATAACATCACGCTGGGCGAAAACGACCATTGCAGCAAGGAGCCTTCCGCCCTGCTGGAGGACGGTGACGTCATCACCGTGCAGCGGGTGGAACGAAAGATTGTGAAGGAGCAGGTTTCTATCCCCTGCGATACCGTTTACAAATCCAGCAGCCTGCTGCGCAGCGGACGCAGCGTACAGGTATCTGCCGGCAGCAATGGTCTGGCGGAAAACACCTACGAGGAGCTGTGGAACGGAGATATGCTGGTTTCCCGCACACTGGTAAGCACCAAGGAGCTTGCCGCTCCGCACAGCGCGCTGGTCATAGAGGGACAGCGGGGCGCCGCCATTTCCCGTCTGGACTGGAGCGAGGAGTTCCCGCTGGACGCTAACGGCATACCGGTAAGCTACAAGAAGGTCAAGAGCGGTCAAAAGGCGACCGGCTATTCTGCCGGAGAGAACAGCTACGGCAGCAGCGGCGGATACTGCTATTACGGCACCATTGCCGTTGATCCCAATGAGTATCCCTACGGCACCAAGCTGTATATCCGCAGCAGCGATGGCAGCTTTGTTTACGGCTACGCCCTTGCCAGCGATACCGGCGGCTTTATTTCCGGTACGGTAGATGTTGACGTGGATCTTTTCTATGAGACCTATCTGGAAAGCGCATTGAACAGCCTGCGTACTGTGGATATTTACGTGCTGGAATGGGGCAACGGCACGCTGTACTACTAAGCACCAGTCCCACCAAAAATATAAGTATCAAGTTTACCGTCCGAGGCAGAAACCGCTGCTTCGGACGGGTTTTTATCGATGTTTTTCAGGGTGCTGTGGATATCTGCTCCGGCTTGTTTCTTTTTTTCGGTACGCTCCGGCAGGTAAACCCGCCCCGACGCGGCAGAATACTGCCGGAACCATCTGCCGGATCTGATCTTTTCTCCCATCATTTGTAATAAATAATGAACCTGCTGTAAAGAATTTGCCGCTTTGGTAGACAAGCGGAACAAAAACCGCTATAATAGGGAACGATATTATGCTGCCGTTTTATGGGCAGTCTGAAAATTTGGAGGAACCCAAAATGAAGAAATTTGTAAAAGTGCTGGCTGTTTTAATGGCACTCGCCCTTTGCGCAGGGCTGACCGCCTGCGGCAACAAGCAGGGCAACGGAGACGCTGCCGTGAATTACAGCCTGGGACTGACCACCGACGGACGTTTTGAAGGCATTAAAGCCAAGGACTATGTGACTCTGGGACAGTACACCGGAATCCAGTACGACGAAAGCGTTTTAACCGTCAAGGAAGAGGATATTCAGAAGAAGATCGACTCCATCATGTCCAGCCACACCTATAAGGCGTACGAGGACGAGCGTGAGATCGTGGACGGCGATACCCTGAATATCGACTATGTCGGCAAGGTGGACGGCGTGGAATTTAAGGGCGGCAGCACCGGCGGCGAGGGCACCGAGGTGACCATCGGCGTGACCAGCTACATTGATGATTTCCTGGAGCAGCTCATCGGTCACAAGGTGGGCGAGACCTTTGATATCAATGTCACCTTCCCCGATCCCTACACGAATAACCCCGATCTTGCCGGCAAGGAAGCCACCTTTACCGTGACCATCAACCACATCATCGTCACCCGTACCTACGAGCTGACCGATGACTTTGTAGAGAAGAACCTGAAGGAATCCTATGGCTACACCAGCGTGGAGAATATGCGCGAAACCATCGCCAAGGATCTGCGCGATGAGCAGGTCTACAATGCCATGATGGAGACCATACTGAAAAACTGCCCCGTAAGCGAGGTTCCCCAGAAGCTGGTCGATAACGAGATCACCATTGTAACAAAGCAGCTGAAGTACACCGCTCTGCAATACAATATGGATGTTTCCAAGCTGCTGAGCTACTACTACGGCGTGGACAGCGAGGAAGCCTTCCGCACCAAATACGAGGAGCAGATCCGCGAGTCCATCTCTCAGTACATTGTGCTGATGGCAATTGCCGAGAATGAAAATCTGTTTGCCACCGAGGACGACCTGAAGGAATACTTCAAAAACGAGATGAACACCGAGGATTACTCCGAGTATGTAGCGCAGTACGGCTATGGCTATCTGTACCGTGTTGCAATCTTCAATAAAGTCGGCGCCTTCCTGGAGGAGCAGAACCCCGCTCCCAGCTACACCGATATCAATGAAATCATCGTGCCTGCCGCAACCGATGATGAGCCTTCTGCCGAGGAAAACACCGAAACCCCTGCGGCATAAATCAAGCCCGAACCCCAGCCGCCGTGCTTTGGCACGGCGGCTTTGCTGATCTCTGCGAGGCGGGACGGGAACAAGACCTGTACCTTGGAGTGATTTTGTGCAGCGGAGGGCTGGCAAGGGTCGCAGACCCGACCGCCGCAGGCGGTCGATGGGGGCGAAGCCACCATGTTTCGGCGGAGCCGAAACGGTCTGCGACCCTATCACCCCTGCCCGCAGCATTCGTTCCGGCTGGCAAGGCGATTATACACCCCGTAAAAAAGGGGGCTGTCATTTTGGGTTTCCACTTTTTCCACAAAGTTTTCCACACTGCCGCAAACACTTGCAAAAAGACAGCTTTTAGGGTAAAATACAGTTAGGGAAGTGCCGCAAACCATACTTCCCGCACGATTTGATTTCATTTACCGAAAAGAGGTTTTAACAGTATGTCGATCACTTTACGGGAGCAATATCTGGAGGGCTTTGTTTCCTCCCACGAAATGGACTGCATGGCGCCGCAGGTGGCAGCCGCCGTTCACCAGCTGCGGCACCACACCGGAGCAGGCAGCGACTTTCACGGTTGGCTCAGCCTGCCCCGTGACTTTGACCGCGAGGAGCTGGCGCGAATCCACGCCGCAGCGGAAAAAATCCGCAAGGACACCGATATTTTGATCGTCATCGGCATCGGCGGCAGCTACTTAGGCGCCCGCAGCGCCATCGAGCTGCTGCGCAGCCCCTATTACAATGCTTTGGGCAAGGACGGTCCCGCCATTTACTTTGCGGGCTGCAACCTTTCCGGCAGCTACCTTGATGAAATTCTGGCATTGTGCGAGGGCAAGCGGGTTTCCCTCAATGTCATTTCCAAATCCGGCACCACTACCGAGCCGGCACTGGCATTCCGTGTGCTGCGCGGCATGATGGAGCAGCGCTACGGTAAGGAGGCGGCAGGGCGTATCTACTGCACCACCGACCGCGCCCGCGGCACCCTCAAATCCCTTGCCGACCGAGAGGGCTGGCAGACCTTTGTGATCCCCGACGACGTGGGCGGACGGTATTCCGTTTTGACCGCAGTGGGATTGCTGCCGATGGCAGTTGCCGGAATTGATATTGATGCGGTGCTTGCCGGCGCCGAAAAGGCGATGGTCGAGCTGGATAACGATGACTTTGCCGTAAACCCCTGCTACCGCTATGCCGCATTGCGCAATATCCTGCTGCGGCGGGGGAAGGCAATTGAGGTGTATGCCAGCTATGAGCCGCGCTTTACCCAAATGGGCGAGTGGCTGAAGCAGCTGTACGGCGAAAGCGAGGGCAAGGACGGCAAGGGGCTGTTCCCTGCATCGGTCGCCTTTACCACCGACCTGCATTCGATGGGTCAGTTCATTCAGGACGGCAGCCGAAATTTGTTCGAAACCGTGGTGGATTTTGCGACTCCCGCCGCCGACCTGACGGTGGAGGAGGACCCCGAAAATCTGGACGGGCTGAACTTCCTTTCCGGCATGGCAATGCGACAGATCAACCGCCGTGCCATGCAGGGTACTATTCTGGCGCATACCCGCGGCGGCGTACCCAATTTGGTGCTGGAGGTTCCCGCCATTAATGAGGAAGAGTACGGCTATATGGTGTACTTCTTTATGCTGGCATGTGGCGTCAGCGGCTATCTGCTGGGTGTCAATCCCTTTGACCAGCCCGGCGTAGAGGCATATAAGAAAAACATGTTTGCCCTGCTGGGCAAGCCCGGCTATGAGGCGCTGCGGCAGGAATTGCTGGAGAAGCTGGGAGAATGACCCCCTAATCAACTCTGGGCGATGCCCATGGAAGAATAATTTAGCATAACGACCACCAAATTCCAAGGAGGATCACAAGTATGATTCAATTAATCGTAGGACACAAGGGCAGCGGCAAAACTAAAGCTGTTGTAGAGCTTGCCAACAATGCAGTAAAAGAAAGCAAAGGGAATGTCGTCGTAGTGGAAAAAGATGTCCGTCTGACCTATGAGATCAGCAGCGGCGCGCGTTTGGTTTACTCTGATGAATATGCCATTGCAGGCTACGATACCGTCTATGGCTTCATCACCGGTCTGCTGGCTGGCAACTACGATATTACCCACATTTATGTTGACCCTGTCTTTAAGATGTGCGGACGCGATTTTGAGGCCTTCACCCAGATGGTGAACAAGCTGGACAGCCTGCGCGCGACTCAGGACGTTGAGATCGTATTTACCCTTTCCTGCGAGCCGGAGGATCTGCCCTATCATCTGCGGGATATGATGATCGAAAACTGGTAAGCGGCATTTTTCCGATCCTATGAGATTATAAGAGGGCGGCGTCCGGGGAGCGCGAGCTTTTCCGGGCTGCTGTCCCTTGTCTTTTTAGGCAGAAATCCTCTATTATGAAGCATCGCATCACCGGAGCAGTCGTGCTGAGTGCCGGGTGTCCGGCTGTGGCGTCCGGCGGCGGTACGCATTTTTACAAGGCTTAGTTTATGCGGCAGGTCGGCAGGGGCGCAGCCCAAACCGTCCTGCGGACGGTTTCTGCGGACTTTCGTCCGCAGCTGCGGCTCTGCCGCCGGGCTGCGCCCCGATTGCGGCATCACGAATTCCGGAAAGGAGTCCCTTCTTTGACTTTTCAGTATTTTTTCTTTGGTACCGTCCCCGGATATTTTTTGCAGGCGCTGCCCATTGCACTGGCGGCAGGGGTTTGGTACGCTCTGCGGCTGCACAAAAAAGCGCCGCAGCTTTCCTCCGGACGGGTGCTGCTGCGTTCGCTGTTCCCGTGCTATTTCGCGGGGCTGCTGGTCTTTACCATCTTTCTGTACCCCGTTTCCGATCTCTACTATCTGCTGTTCTACGGCAGACCCTCTCAGGGCGGGTTGCCGTGGTTTGTTCTGGACTACGATTTTTCCTTTGACTTTTTCCGCCGCTTTACCACCGAAAACCGCGATAATATCCTGCTGTTTTTGCCGTTTGGGCTGCTGTACCCGCTGTACAGACCGTCAGCAGGCTGGAGACGCACCGTTCTTGCCGGACTGTGTACCACAGTTCTCATCGAATTGATCCAGCCCGTTGTGGGACGCAGCTTTGATGTGGACGATATTTTTATGAACCTTTTGGGGACTGTTATTTCCGCCACCCTCTTTTTTCTGCTGCGGGCGGTATTCCGTCCCAAAGGAAAGCGGGCATAGTCCCCGCACCATCTCTCCATCCGCCGCATAAGATGGCGTAGCAACGAAAGGGAGAGGGGGAGTTGGTGATGCGCCGTCGTCCCGGCCGCGGAGATTGCCCGCTGGCGCTGTGCTGTATGGCTTTCGGGTCGGGTCTGCTGCTGGCATTGTGTGGTGATGGACGCACTGCCCTGCTGCTCGCCGCTCTGGGTCTGGTGATCCTTGGCTTTCGCTGCCGCCGTTAGCTGCCGTCTACTGCTGCAAGGAGGGTGATTTGATGAAGGTCGTTGTTTACCGCAGCCCGCGCCTGCTTTCCGGTCTGCTTCGGGCACTGTTCCATATCCGTCGCGAGCCGGAGCTGTCCTGAACCCAAGCCCCCGATGGGGGCTTTTTCCTTTATAGGATCATTTCAGCTCCAGCAGTCTTCGTACCTCCTCCACACAGGCAAAGAGCTTGAAACACAGCGCCCGATAGTCCGGCGTATCGCTTTGCAGACAGATCTCCTCACATTTCTGCTGTATCGCTATGATCTTATCCTGTGCCATCAAACCGTGTCCCTGTAACAGCGCAAAGTGTGTGCTGTTATCCATAAAATTTTCCCTCTTTTCCGTTTTGCACTATATTAGTGCAATTATAACCGCTTTTTCGCCTAAAATCAAGAAAATGATTGTTCTGATTTAGTGCGGAGGGAGTGGTGCTCATGGACAGGCAATACTGTGATCGCATGGGGCGTCATCTGGCGCAGCTCCGCCAGGACGCATCCATACGGTTCCGACCGGTTTCTCCGGAGTGCCTCCGGTAGGACCGGCAATGCCTGTGGTTGAGATGCCATAAGTGGCACCAGTGGCACGACGAACCCCTTCTGCCATCTGTTCAGCGACGCTTTGACTGACAGCCCCATAGCGATTCAGACTCTCGGGATCCACACCGAGCAGGGCTATTTTGACTTCGTTTGAATAGGCTACGACACCACCTTTGAAATATTCCGAGGCTCCCGGCATTGCCGTAAACCGATGGGCTATATTGCCTCCGGTGCAAGATTCTGCGGGGGCAAGGGTCTCTCCACGAGTCTTCAACAGAGTTCCTGTTACTGATTCCAAAGAGTCATCTTCAGAACCGATAATGTAATGAGGAATTACTTTTGAGAGCTTTTCGATTTGGCTTTCGATCTCCTGTTCAGCCTTTTGTCGGTCGATTTCATATGTTGAAAGTCTCAGTCGAATACAGAGTGCACTAGGCAGATAGGCCAAATGCAGATATGGGGGCAGGGCCTCTTCCCATGATGCAATCGTATCGGCCAAGATCGATTCTGCCAGTCCGAATGTGATGATTGTGCGGTGGACATTGGCATCGAGTGCGAAATGTTTACGCAAACGGGGCAATACCTCATCTTTGACCAGTGCTTTCATCTCGAAAGGTACACCAGGCATGGAGATCAGAACTTTGCCGTCCCGTTCGAACCACATGCCGGGTGCAGTTCCATTCCTGTTCGGAAGTACCGTGCAGCCGTCGGGAACAAGAGCTTGCCCCTGGTTGAGCTCGGTAAACGCAATACCCCGCAGCGCCAATTGCTTGCCGACCATTTCGTAAACCTGCTCGTTACGTACCAATTTCATACCGAACATTTCGGCCAATGTCTTTTTGGTGATGTCATCTTTGGTCGGACCGAGTCCTCCTGTCATTAAGACAATGTCGGCACGTGACAGGGCGTCATTTACAGCTTGAACAATTTGTGCTGCATGATCTTGTACCGAGGTGATCTGAATGACTTTGATCCCATCATCTCCCAGTGTACTGCCTAACCAGGCTGAGTTGGTATCGACGACCTGTCCGATCAACAGTTCGTCACCGATAGTTATGATTTCTGCTTGCATGTTGTGTCAATCGTTTGTTCTGCAAAAGTAGTGATCGAATCAACTGTGTAATCCGTTTCAAGTAAAAAATATTAGCGATTTTCCGGAAGAAATTTTCATAGTAAAATGAACACGGGACGGTAATCCGACAGCAGCGATCGACTCTCTTTTGTGCGTAGCAGCATAGCGGTCGGCAATCCCGATCGGTAATGTTATCGAGGCAGGGTTATATTTTATTGGGTTATTGGGGAGGGATGAGAATATGCTTGTGTAAAAATGTGCCGTTTCATTGAATGGGGCTTTCAGGGATGACGACAAAGGAGAAAGAGCACAGAATGTGTACACGAAAATAAGTGATAGCGATAAACGCTGTTTATGAATGAAGAACAGGCACAAACCAATTTTCCCAATTTAGATGCACATTATTGTGCTCTCAAAAATGAAAAACGGCGCATTTGCGCCGTTTTATAATTGGTTGATTGGAAAGTCTCAGGGAATGTGATGCGGTCTGGTGGTGTTGCCGCACGCTGGCAAACATCAGGTTTGAATATCGAGGACAGCATCCTTAGGCTTGGGATGACTGTAGGCTTACCCTTGTTGTTGTGATCGAGAATCAAAATTTCTCTGGTGGGTCAAGCCGATGCAACAGTGCGTATTTGTTGTCTCCTTTTTCGTTCCCGATTGCGTTAATAGGGCGAACGAGTTATTATCTGTAATAAGCTATTAACTGCTTTGTTTTAAATGGATCAGCAGCTATCAATGTGTAGCCGTTAACAAGCGTAGTCTGTGTCGTTGTTCAACAAACAGTGCCCCGTTGTGGCAAAACGGCTATTCAGCAGACGATGCCTGGGAATTGGAGTCTGCATCAACTTGACTGGCTTCGGCCTCTTCTTTAGGAGCTTGTTTACTGTCCTGAGTGGGCTCTTGAGTCTGTTGCTCCTTTTCGGCAGCTTTTGCAGCCTGCTGAGCTTCATGTTCTTTGCGTATAGCCTCCTCTTTGAGACGTTTGCAGATGCGTTTGACAAAACATGGACCATTATAAATGAATCCAGTATAGATCTCGATCAGGCTGGCTCCAGCATTTAACATGGCGATGGCATCATCTTCGGTCATGATACCGCCTACCCCGATGATGGGGAATCGTCCTTCGGTCTTTTCGTGAATGTAACGTACCATCTCCAGGGAGCGTTCAGTTAACGGACCTCCGCTCATGCCTCCCTTGCCAATCTCTGCGACCAAATCGGCCGGAGTCTGCAGCCCGTCCCGACGTGTGGTCGTATTCGTGGCAACGATTCCATCCAACCCGTTTTCGATCAGCACTTCAATCATCTCATCTACCTGCTCCTTGCTAAGATCGGGAGAAATCTTCAATAAGATCGGACGGTAGTGATTCTGACCACGGCGGAATTCGATCAATCCTTGCAACAGGGTTTTTAGATTCTCTTTGTTTTGAAGACAGGCCAAGTTGGCGATATTCGGACAACTGACATTGATGACAAAGTAGTTGACATATTCATACAGACTGCGGAACAGACGCAGGTAATCTGCCGGAGCCTTTTCGTTAGGAGTCAGCGTATTCTTGCCGAGGTTACCTCCCAAAATGACCGACCGGCGATTGGGACGGAGTCTGTCTCTCCTATAAAAACGTTGTACGGCACTGGCTACCCCCTGGTTGTTAAATCCCATGCGGTTGATCAGGGCATGATCGGCTGGCAACCGGAATAAACGAGGTTTCGGATTGCCGGGTTGAGGCAATGGAGTGATGGTCCCGACCTCTACAAAGCCGAACCCCATAGCCGCTATCTCCTCATAAACCTCTGCATCTTTGTCGAAACCGGCGGCCAATCCGATGGGGTTGGGAAACCGTATGCTGAATACCTCACGTTCGAGCGATGGATGGCGCATCGAAAAGCAGGCACGCAGCAATAAACGTCCTCCGGGGATATAATGGAGAATGCGCAGGCCTAACACGACCAGATGGTGTATTGTTTCGGGTGAGAGCTGAAAAAGCAGTGGCCGAATGATCTGTTTATACATGGTTGGATGCTGTAAATCTGCGACAAAGATACTAAAAAAATTCAGTACGGTACGTATAGTGGTTTCGCATCTGTTCGAATCGTTCCGGATGGGATTTGAGCTCGTCGGTTTCGGATACAATGTCAAAATAATGACCCATTTCTTGCTGCAAGTCAACCCACGTGATGGTGTGGTTGGGTATGGTTGGGGTTACCTCGTTCGGATACCATGTTTGGAGGGGCCATCCGTACAGTCGAGCAACTGCTTGTACTACAGCCGCAGTACCGGCGGCTTTCCCCTGAATCGAGTAGCCGGCAATGTGTGGCGTCGCACACAGTGCACGTTGTAACAGTTCCGGATCGAGGTTTGGTTCATGATTCCAGGTGTCAATAGCAATGTGGTTCAGTTTGCCGGAACGAAGTGCTTGCAACAGAGCTTCATCTTGCATGACAGGTCCTCGGGAGCAGTTAATAAAATCGGCACCGGAACGCATTTGAGCGAAAAAATCCGATGAGGCCATTCCTGCTGTACGGTCTGGTCCGGTTTGGGAATAGGGGACATGTAGGGTGACTATATCACATTGAGGAAGTAACTCCTCAAGAGACAGAAATCCTAAGGACGGATTCTCTCGCATGCGGGGAGGATCACAACAAAGAACCCGGAATCCGAACAGTTTGCCATATTCAGCGATCAGTGAACCGACATGCCCGACCCCAACGATGCCCAATGTGCGTTGTTGGGGCTGCCATCCTTCAGCGGCTGCGAAACGAAGCAGTACGGCGTCTTGGTGTCCATCTCGGTGGAATTGGCGTCCGGCATACCCAGCACGTTG